>C687J35174_10009458_pt1 | contig 12229 bp, 10 predicted proteins | sample RifCSPhighO2_01_FD_35174 | JGI IMG/M metagenome (IMG submission 35174) | reverse complement strand
GTACGGATTTTCAAAGATGTCATTCGAGAATATAAGTTGTTCCGCAATCGAAACATTTAATAACTAAATTTTACTATGCGTACCACAATACTTTATGCGTANCCTCCNGAAACAGANGGCTTGAGCTTGCAGGGCGATATGCTTTATCGGGGAATGAAAGAAAACGGAGAGGAGGTTATGCCGTGCCATTGGCAAGGAGCTCTGCAGAAAAAATGGGTATATGAGTATTTCAAACCGAATGTGGCTATTGGTATCGGATTCTGGGGATATACTCCGGACATTATTTTGAATCCGCAAGAATCGGGGGTTATTCCTGTTCCGTGGCTTGTAGCGGATGGATGGGTCGCGAATTACCATAATGTTTTGAATAATTTACCCCTTGTATTTGTTACGAGTAAATGGGTGGAAGAGGTATACGCCCGCGACGGAGTGGATACCAGAAATTTTGTGGTTGCGCCGATAGGAGTCGAGCCCGAACTTTTTCACCCTATATCAAAAAACGATCCGAGGGTTAAAAAACTTAGAAATATGTTGGGGGTTAAAGATGGCGAGAAGATGATCCTAACCGTCGGCGGCGATGTGACATCCAAAGGCGCTCAGGAAATTTTNAAAGCGCTTTCCAAAATAAGCGGCGANTTNGGCGGGTGGAAATATGTATGCAAGGCGTGGGAATCGGATGAGGGCCGTGACCATAACGAAGAGGAGATGGAACTGGTAAATTTTTTGGGATTGGATAGATCCAGAATAAAGTTTCTCGCCGGATCATATTCGCGGGAATTTATGCCGGTGCTTCTAAACGCCGCNGATGTTTACGCGGCGCCAAGTAGAATCGAAGGCTATGGGATGATACAGCTTGAAGCGCAGGCCTGCGGCATTCCGGTTNTCTCAATAGATGCGATGGGGCCTAAGGAAACTATAATTCATGGGGAAACCGGATTTTTGGCGCGCGTTGATTCAACAATTGATCTCGACAGCGAAATAGTAAATCCGGATATGGGATTTGATAAGGAAATGAGAATATTTTTCGATAAATCAAAAACATTCGCGTACAGGGCGAATGTGCAGGATTTGGCAGAGTATCTTTACACTCTCTTAACAAACGAGAAAAAAGCGGCTGAAATGGGCTTAGCGGGGAGANAGCACGCGGTAANAAATTTTTACTACCGCGATATGGCGTCTAATATGACAAGGACTATAAAGGACAGATTGAATTTGNCTTAGAATGTGCGGTAGCGGAGATTTANGCGCTATCATTTGAAATATGGGACTTCCCCTCTTTTTACGCACTCGTCAGCAAATATGTACATCCCCGCTGTCCATGCCTGATATGGCGTGCTGTTTTCTCCGGGTTCGCCCGTCTTCCCATGCAACCATTCGTTAAATTCCCACTCCATATTCTGTCCCAATTTTACGGCACTGGTTAAATTCTCCAATTCAGATTTTGCCTTTTCAATTTGCTTTGTTTTGACAAGCGCGGCTATGTAAAAACCTCCGATAAATGGCCAAACCCCGGAATTGGAATAATTGTATTGCTCTTTTGAGTCGCATTTTTCAAAATATGAATGCCATTCCTTANCNCCCNTTTTAAGGGGCGGATGCATGGTGCGNCAAGGATATGGGCGAGCGATATGATTTTCTTCTATGTAGCGAAGAATGCTAAAACTTTTTTCCTCCGTGGCNAGGCCGCATACAATNGCGAGTAAATTGCCAAGAGTATCGAACCATTCCTCCTGTTCACGGTCTCCATCGTGGTTTTTCCAATTCCACGGCAGATAGTATCCTCTTTTTTCATCATACATCATCAGGTATNTTTCAATTTCTCCGTTCACGACTTTTTTGATGTGGTCTGCCTCTTCGCTATATCCGTGCATTTTAAGAACGGAATAATAAAGTGCCTGCGTATTTATGACATGGCCGTATTTATGCGGAAAAGCGTCCTGCCAATCCATAGTCGGCTGTTGGGCAAGGAGTTTGTCTTCATTCGGATCCTGATAGTGAAGCCATTCTATCGTGCGTTTAATGCTGGATGAGCCGTCATTAAAAACACTGTCGTCGTCGTAAGCGGTTTTATAGGCATAGTGACCTATAAGATACCATAAGCTCGAATCTATGCTGTTGAATGTAACATCTGACTGCCTGTCGTCATTGAACGATCCGACGGCATTGGGTATCTGTCCTAATTTTGACTGGTTATCGCGGAGAGTTTGGATGCTGTTTCGAAAGACATCTTTGAACGAGTCCCCAACAAGACTCGCGCCAAGAGATGTTATCATACTATCCCTTGCCCATAGAGCTTCGTATCCTCCCGGAAGGCCGGAAGCAAAAAAACCCGCGGATTTTTCGCAATGCTTAAGCACTTTTATAGCTTCGTTTTTAGGGGTATCTGCTGATTCCATAAAGTAGTGTTTGCTGGGAAGTTTTTAGCTTCCTATATTGCTTTTTCAATAGCTAATCTCGCAAGGAGATATGAAATAGTTGATTCCGCGCCTTGATTTAAATTTATTCGGTTTTGGTGTATTCCATCATTGCATCCGCCCGTACTTTCGTCATATACCATTTGATTGAGGTGATTACCGCCAAGAAACCATTGGAAAGCGGTCAAGGCGTTTTCCAGATGGGTTGCATTCTTTGTTATTTCATGCGCAAGAACTTTTGTTTGCACCATAGACGCGGTGTCCTCCGGTTGCTGATCAAAGTATGCCCTTACTTTATCTTTGAAATACCAGCCGTTTTGGCCAATCGGCCAATACATAGAATCTTTGAAAGTTATGCTAGTTAAAAAATCTAAGGATCTCTCGGCTATATTGAGATATTTTTGCTTTCTAGTCGCTTTATACGCATAAAACAAAGATTCCGGAAGTTTGCTGTTTGAGTATGTAAGGTGATCCTCGAACCATTTCCAGTTTTCGTTGGAGTAATTTTTATACAATGCGATTTGATAATCCCCCAGTTTTTCAATCAGCTTCAACACGGGCTTTTTCGGGTCGTATTTGTAATAGTGATAGAGTCCTATTATGGAAAACGCGATCGCGCGTGACGATTCAAATTTTTGTATGAGCTTAAAGGTTTTTTTTAGCATTATTTCGGCTTGTTCGCGCATATCTTCGGGAAGCGATGAGCACGATATAATATATCCCAAAGCCCATATAGCTCTGCCTTGAACATCCTCGTCTTTGCTTGTATCGCGGTTTCGCTTGAAAGTTACAAGTTGGCGAATGTTCCGCTAGCCCTTTGAGTAAATTTGAAGAATTTCAAATAAGTGTACGCAGATTTAGGATTTGCGCCGACTGATTCTGGCCGTAGTAATCGGCGCACGCTATTAAAGCTCGCGCGTTATCGTCCAGCGTGTAGCCGTATCTTTTCAAGGGCTTGCTGTATTTTGCAAATTGCAACATTCCGAAATCGTCTGACAGGCGCATAATATGATCGAATTTTATTTTAGGCAATTTTCTATCTTCATGCCGTATATCGGAAAATTTTCTGAAAATCCGGAAGTATTCGGATGCGACATTCGGCCATATCATTTTTCTCGACAGTTCATAAGCGCCGGCGCTCATTGATCGGATTCTTCTCGGATCGTTAAGCAAGGATAAGACAGCTTTACTGATGTCGTTGTGGCTTTTTGGTTTAACAAGTATTCCGTTTTGGTCATTTATTATGTATCTCGCGTATATTGAAGCGGTAGAAACTACGGGCCTTCCGCAACCAAGAGCGTAAGATATCGTGCCGCTTACGGATTGACCCTGATCTTTAGCTGGGGCTATGTACACATCCGTCGCCTTTAGGTAGCTTAATAGCTCTTCGAGTGTCAGGTATTTATTGTAAAATCGGACATTATTTTTGAGATTCATTTTTTCCGCTTCTTTCATCAGAAAATTTCGATATACTTCTCCGTCCCATTTGCGGATATTGGGATGCGTCACGCCAAGAATAAGATATGTCACCTCGGGAAAACTTTTTATGATCTTTGGCAATGCCCGTATGGCGTATTCTATTCCTTTATTAGGGCTTAGAAGGCCGAATGTGGAAAGAACAGTATGGCCTTCTAGGTTATGAAGTTTCTTGAATTGGTCGCTCGGTTCGAATTGGGTTTGAGGTATCCCGTGCGGAATAAGATGAATTTTGCTTCGGGCAATATTATACTCGTTTTCGAGAATCTGCTGGGATAATTTATTCATAACCACTATCGCGCATGATTTTTGCGCTATCAGGGTGACAAGTTTTTTGAGCGCGATATCGGTTTCTTTATAACGGTTTTCCTTGAGCGGCAGGACCGAATGGAATGTAGTTACGACGGGTTTTTCTATGACCTGCAAAAACGGAATAATATAGTTTCCCCAATCNCCTCCAAATAAACCGAATTCATGCTGTATGTTTATTATCTTAACATTGTCCAATCTGTTTAACTTTTTCGCNAGGGCGACATAACTTTCGAGGTCGTTTGCCGGCAATTGGCTGAATACATAATTGTCGTAGTCGTAAATTACTGTCGGATGCTCATTTAGAGCTATTACTCTTGATTTTACGACAGGATTATATTTTTGGTCGAACGCTTGAGCCAGATCTTTTGTAAAAGTAGCAATTCCGCATTCGCGCGGCGGAAATGTTGAGATATAAACAATATTGTTTGGAGATTTGATCCTCGTCATGTTTTGGGAGATTTATGATTATTAGCGGGGTTAAGCATTTCCGCTATCAAATTACTCATTGAAACTTCAGCTACTCCGATATAGCGATCGGCCGCGCCGTAATATATGTATAAACTGTCGCCAAAAATGGATGTGGCGGTGGGGAAAACTACATTTGGCACAAACCCAGAAATTTCCCAGTCCAAAGTCGGAGAAAATAACGGTTCGTGAAGACGCCCTAAAACTTTTGTGGGGTCGTCCTTATCAAGTAATGCGGCGGCGGCGTGGTAAACTCTTCCGCTATTCCGCGCTTCAACCGCGTGAAATATAACAACCCATCCCGCTTCGGTTTCTATCGGCACGCAACCCCCGCCGATATTTCTAGATTCAAACCAATGTTTGTTTTCAAGCACGACATATTTGGGCATATTNTTGAGGTAATCTATCCAGAATTGCGTACTTGCCAGATCACTGAATTTATTAAAATAACATATTTGTATATCAGGCAAAATTCGATGGATCAAAGCGTACGAATTGTTTATTTTGCGCGGGAAGAAAAGCGTGTCTTTGTCCCAAAGCAGAACTCCTTCGCCTGCTTGCTCTTCGTAGTACGATTCAAAAAAGAAATACGAATCCTTGAGGGGAGGCGTGGCTTCTTCAAGAATTTTAGCCACATCGTGATAATGAAGTTGCGGCGTTATAACTCCTCGNTTCATAAATTTTTTGAGATCCGAACTTACCGCATACGCAGTAACGGCGTTTTTCCCATCGTGCGCGACATAAGTGATGTAAAATTTTTTATCGATTTTTGTTATTCTGGGATCTTCAACGCCTTGAATTTCATAATCGAATTGCCTATCGATTATCGGTTTTTGCCATCTTTCCACGACTTCTGTTGGACCCTTCAGACGCGCGTATCCTATGGAGGATTGATGCTTGGTGTCGATCGCTCGGTAGTACAAATGGACTGTTTCTCCATCCTGGTAGGCGCCGGGGTTCAACACGGCAAAATTTTCGAATTCAAGATCGGTTGGGCTCAATATTATTCCGTGTTTTTTTATCTCAAGCATGATTTATTACTATGATATAATTTTCATATAAGATGCGTCAATCGGCATGTCGGATATTTCGCGTATCCGGGCATGTGGTATAATAAAAAATATAAGTTTGACAGATGAATTTTTCTTTTCGAAACAATCATGGGTACACTCTGATAGAAATGCTGGTTGTAATTTTTATTTTGGGCGTTTTATCCACGATAATGGTAGTTTCCCTTAGGAATGCCCGAGAAAAAGCAATGATAGCGAAGGTGAGCGTCGAGCTTAATCAAATTTTCAACGCTCTGCTTATCATGGAGGATGATACCAAACAATGGCCCGGACATAAAGTGCCGTATCGAGTGGAATTGGCAACGGGGAACGAAATATGCGATGACGGATGCGCGTATTCACTTAGCGATTGCAGGGCGGGTTTGCTGTGCGATGATCCGGGAACTCCTTACCAGAGATGGGATGGTCCATATCTTAAAGGCGCGCCCTCGGATCCCTGGGGAAACGAATATTTTTTTGATACTGATTACAATATAGACGGGGATATGTACGCGGTGATAGGTTCTTATGGACCGGATGGTACGGGTAATAACGAGTATAATTCGGATGATATATTGTTCGAATTAGCTAAATAACTATATTTATCAAAAAATAAAAACGGCTAATTTTAGCCGTTTTTGAATTTATTTGTTTCTGCCGTACCTGTCTTCCACTCTGACTATATCCGATTCGTCGAATTTACCGAATGCTATTTCTAAAAATTTTACGCCTTTATCGCGCCGCAGGGATCCGATTCTATGGAGTGTTTTTCGCGGGATAAAAAATTCGGCACCGGGCAAGACCGAACTGACAGTTTCCATGCCGACGGTTACGAACGCTTCGCCTTCCAGGATATGCCAGAATTCGTCTCTTAAACTATGGTATTGCAAACTTAAAATTTGCCCCGGTTCGATTGTTATTATTTTCACCGTAGTTCGTTGATTGCGGGTAAACTGTTCGAATTTGCCCCATGGTCTTTGTTCCGTATATTTTTCAACTGGATTTTTCATAACTTAGATCCTCCGCTATGACTCTAAATTTTTTAAGGCCTCGGTAAGTCCGGATTGATACCCGGGCTTACCCAGAACGCGTCCCATGCCGCGTTCGATTTTTTGCCGCGCTATACTCATTATCGTCTCGGTCGCGTTGCTGAAAGTTACTACAAAGGCATCGGGGTGTTCAGCCAGTTCCTTATCATTGTCTCCATCCACAAATACGAAAACAGGCAAGGCCGGAAACATTTCTTTAAGAATTTTTATGGATTGCGATTTGTCAACGCCGTAGGGGTTAAAGTCAATTCCTCCATCCGAGTGCGGACCTACTATATTTATATTTAGAGATTTTCTCCTGATAATTTCACGCATCTTTTCTATAACAAAGGACTCCTCCCATAAAGACCCTTCGAATGAGTCCCACCTTCCACTAACAGCTCTTGTCCATAAGGTCAGTATGTCCTTTCCGGGTTCATAAAGCATTNGAGATGTTTTGCCATNCAAGGTTATCGNTGCCTGCGGCGGATCTATATGCGTTACTCTGAAATGAATCAGTGTTTTTAAGGTTGCGATAGCCGTCATATCTACGGTGTGGCGGGGTGAGTCGCCTCTAAATTGATATACCGCTCCATTTTCGCCAAATACAGCTTCGGCATTTATTTGATTCCCTATTTCCCAGCATCGTTCGAGCGATTTTCCGGAAGCCACGACTTTCAAAGCATTCGATTTTCGCAGAATTTTCAAAACAGATTTCGGAACAGCTGTTTGGTTTGGTTCGACCAATACGCCATCCGCGTCAAATATGTATAAATTTGTAAATGTGCTCAAAGCGCATCCTCCTTTCGCGATGTGATTTTGAATGCGGTATTACATATCTATTTTTTCCACTGGCTTATCGCCTTGGCGTAGGTTTCCGGCGTGCTTACATCGAACCACTTACTCTCAAACGAATACCCGCCTAATTCGCCGTCTCTCGCAAGTCCGGGGAAAACATCGCTTTCGAGGGATAAATTTCTTTTCGCGCTTAGGTATCCGAAAATTTTAGCGTTCAAGCAAAAAACTCCCGCGCTTATAAGGCGTGAAAGTCCGTCTTTTTCCTTTGGTTTTTCCAAAAATTCAACAACTTTTTCCCCGCGAAGTTTTGCTACGCCGTATAAGGAAGAATCGCGCGTAGAACTTAGTGCTATAGTCGCGACAGTATTGAGCCCAATGTGAAACTGCGAAAAATCCTTCATATCTATTTGAAGCAGTTCATCGCCATACATCATGATAAAGGTGTCAGCCGGCATAAAACTTCGCGACAGATAGAGACCATATCCCGTGCCGATTCCCCTAGCGCCTTGTTCGATATAATTTATACGAACGCCGAATTTGCTTCCGTCGCCGAAATGATATTTTATCTTTTCGCCAAGATGACCTATCAATATAACTATATTTCTTATGTCGGATTCCCTAAGGAGTTCAATTTGATATTCCAGTATGGGTTTGCCGTGAATTGAGAGAAGCGGCTTTGGCAGTTCTCTAGTAAGGGGTTTCATTTTAACTCCCCTTCCACCAGCCAAAATCAAAGCTGTGTGCACTTTTGGCACAAGGCTTTTCGCGAGAAGGTATTCGATCGCGTGGGATCGGTTTCGAATCTGTTCGGTATCCACGATCTGGTCCACTTGCTTGAGAAGATCCTTGCGTATGGTAATTGTTATTTTACTGCGTTTCATATATGGTATGACATAATCATACTTTATCATAAGATTTTTGCAAACATAAATTATCCACAGTTAAAAAACCTCCAAATCGGAGGTTTTGTTTTAGACATTTCCATCTACCTACGCATACAAGCGTTCAATATACTGGCNGACCATTCTGTCGCTGTTCCAGTATGCCTCNGATTCCAGCTTGGCCGCTAGGGCCTTCNTATACCACTCGNNCTTCCTTTGATAATAAANTTCCATTATTTGAGGAATCTGAANGCGAAGTTTTTCTGCGTCGTATTCATCCTGCTCATACGCGGGCCCGGAGTGATGCTTCGCGCCGAAAATGAAACAGTTTTCGGCCTTTGCTTCGCAAGTCCAGCCGTCAAGCGTTGAGTTATGTATNGTGCCCTCCATTTGGGCGCTCATGCCGGATGTGCCAGANGCNTCCTGCGGGGCTCGCGGCGTGTTTAGCCATACATCACTGCCAGCTTTTAGAATTTTACTGAGATTTAACTCGTACCCAGAAAGCATCACAAGGTTTGGAACTTGAGTGCTAAGCCATAGGAAATGATTAAACAGATTAACCATCACCGTATCGTCCGGGTGAGGTTTGCCGGCAAATACAAGCTGAATCTTGTTTAACACAAGAAGATCTTTGATCCACTCAAAGTTCCGGAGTATTAGGTCTGGCCGTTTGTATTCCGCCCACCTTCTTGCCCATGTTATAAGCATAACTGACTCGCTTAAATATTTTCCCGTGTTTTCCGCTATGTATCGGAGTAGCCGCCTTTTTGCCTCAAGCTTTACTCGTTGAAGATCTTCATGACTTTGGGCTTTAGCGAAATCACTATCCTGCCAAAAATTCGTGCTAACCCCGTTTGTTACATACACAAGAGGAGGTTTGCCTGAAATATGGGCGGATAAATCGCTTACGATTTCAAAATGCCGTTTTGATACCGCGTTAAACTTTCTTGAAAGGCGAATGCACGCCGCGGCCATATCAAAGTATTCGTAAATATGCGGACGCCTAGAATCGCTTCCGATTTTAATCATAGTTTCATGACTTATGAAATCGCCCATTCCCAGCATCCATTCGACTTTTGGAAGATCATACTTTGGATTTCCCGCTTCCACGGGGGTATGAGTTGTAAATACTATTTGATTTCGAACGGCTTTCCATCCGTCCTGCAAATTTTCGCCATTCTTTAATCTCTCATAGAGAAGATACAGTCCCGCGAATGCTGAATGGCTTTCATTCAAGTGATAAAGTTTTACCTTTATCCCAAGCCGGCGAAGCGCCTCTACGCCGCCGATTCCAAGAACCATGGATTGGGCAATGCGTCGCTCCATGTTTGAGCCCTGCTCTCTGCTTCCGCCATAGAGTTGCATTGTGTTTTTCCTGGAAAGTTCGTCATTTTCTTCGATATCGGTGTCGAGAAACAGCACGGGAGAGGAGCCGTACATTCCTTCTTTAAGGCGCCATACCTTTATATGCACAGGAGCCCCGCAAATTTTTATCACAAAAGTTACACCCGTATTTTCAAGTATGCCATCATAGTATCTATTCATATATCGTATTCCCATAGTGTTCTGCCGGGTTATGTATTGGTCGTAATATCCTTGTCTCGGGAGTATTGTGACACCAACCGCGGGCAAGCCAAGTTTTTGGGCGGAACGGAGAAAATCGCCCGCGACAACCCCGAGTCCTCCGCTATAAGTATGAAGTTCGTCATCTAAGGCGACTTCAGGCGTAAAATACGCCACAACGCCGTCATTGTTGAGCATAATCACCTCTTGAGAAATTGAAATTTCAAAGTGCTATGCATATATTGTAAAATAAAAACCACAATATGTCAATTTATTGCGGTATCCGTACTTCAAATTTATTCAATTACGCAATAGATGCATTACTGACGGATTTTACCGGCACGACGATGTCCATATCCTCGATTCCGTGAATTTCCAAAACCGCGCCGTGGATTTTTCTTTTTTGAATAGGGTCTCTGCCGCGATAATTCAATAAAACCTGATGCGGGAAATTTAGAAAGTTCGGGAAGTTTTGAAACGGGAAGAATTTTACGAATAAGATGTTCAATGGCTCGAACCTCTCTTTCCTGATTCGGCATGGCAAAGCTGATCGCGTGCCCGCCAGCTCCCGCGCGGGCCGTACGGCCAATCCTGTGCACATAATCATCGGATGTCGAAGGCAAATCATAATTGATGACCAATTCTATTCCTATAACATCAATCCCGCGCGAAGCGATATCCGTCGCAACGAGCACGCGGTATTTCCCCGACTTGAATCCATCAAGCGCTTCTCGGCGTTGGCCAAGCGACCGATTCGAATGAATTTCAGAAGCGGCAATACCAAAGCTTACAATTTTTTGCGTAATCCTTTTCGCGCCATATTTCGTCCGTGTAAAAACTAAAGTGGGTCCCGGATATTTTTCAAGCAACGCTTCGAGCAACCTTATTTTATCATCTTTATTAACAATGAAGAGCTCCTGCGTTACCCGCTCAACCGTCGTACCCGTAGGAGCAATTTCAAGCTGGACTGGAAGTTTCATATGAACACTCGCGATTGTCATGATTTCTGAAGGCATTGTGGCGGAAAAAAGCATTGTTTGGCGATCCTTCGGCAAGGCCTGAAAAATTTTTTTAATTTGGGGAAGAAACCCCATATCGAACATCCGATCCGCTTCATCTATAACGGCAATGCGGACATTATCAAATCGAATATTTTTTTGATTCAAGTGATCTATCACCCGACCCGGCGTAGCAATAATAATATGAGGGTTTTTCGAAAGTGCGCGAATTTGTACGCCGATAGAAATTCCGCCTATCAATACCGCGGTTCGGAGACCCACATCCTGCCCTACATTCCTCAAAACTTCGTCTACTTGAAGCGCAAGTTCGCGTGTCGGCAACACAACAAGACCCTGTCCTTTCACTTGGGCAAGGCGTTGAATCATAGGAACTCCGAACGCGATCGTTTTTCCGGTACCTGTTTGCGCGATTCCTACTAGATCCTTCCCTTGTATGGCAACTGGTATCGCCTGCTCCTGAATCGGCGTAGGAATTTTGAAATTAAGCTTTTCCAGAGTTTCTAAAAGCGTCGGGGCAATCCCCAATCCATAGAAACCGGTTCGCACATTTTCGTGGATATTTTGTCTCATAAGAGAATGATAAGCGTTTAGTTTATCATAAACAATCTAACCTGTCAATTCAATTTCTTTGTTCTTACGGAAAAGAAACACCTCGTACTTAAGAGTACGAGGTGTGGTAGTTACAGCCGATTAGCCAAATATTCACCCCAAAGGAGTTTTGTCTTTTTAGCATGGCTCCTTTCAACGGCCTTGCGAGAAGCATCATCAAGCTGGCCGTACTCTGGTTCTGACTCTTTAATGACATCCTCATGCATATTCCGGATGATTTGTCCTATGGCTGATGGGGCTGTGACATCCACATTGAACCCTTGAGCCTCCGTCCGATTTTTTTTCGGCGGAGGCTCTTTTCTTTTGTTTTTCAAAAAGTTATTCTGTAAATGTTCTGCTAATGTAGGTGCGGCTACGGTTTCACCTCTGAGGACATCTCATCTTTGAGATGTCCTCAGAGTATCGTCGCCTACGGGTTACGATAGCGTGTGAACCAGATGGAGATAGAACTTCTTTCTTCTCTTTACTAGCTGGCGAATTAAAACGCTTACAAACTTTTGAAATTATTCTGCCGAATTTGATTCATAAATGCAAGAAACGAAATCTAAACTGACAAGTTGCCCGTCGCCTGCGGCGGCGGGCAGAAACGAAATTGGCTCGAGCGGGGCGGGAAAA
>C687J35174_10009448_pt1 | contig 12239 bp, 10 predicted proteins | sample RifCSPhighO2_01_FD_35174 | JGI IMG/M metagenome (IMG submission 35174) | reverse complement strand
GGGGCTTTCTGTCGGGCTTACCGCGAAGTTTCAACATTTCCTGCGCCTGATCAAAAAGTTTCTTTGAAATGATTGGCTCGTACTTTCCTTCGTGGAGCTCGCNACCATATCTGAATAGTCCAGTGTAAAAAGGATTTGAGAGAATTGAAGTCGCACGGGATTTGTGGATTTTCTTTCCGGTTTTTGAAAATAGATTGCGCTTCGCCAAAAAGTTTGAGACATCTTCCAGTCTGTTGCCACCTTTTACATAAAATTCAAATGCTTGCCTGATAACTTTGGCTTTCTTTCTATCAACGATAACGGTTTTTGTTCGGGAATCATTGATATATCCCACTGGGGCAAGCGTTGGATAATCTCCATTTCTAACTTTTTGGCGAAGTCCTCTTTTGGTATTTTCGGAAAGAGAATCCACGTAATACTTACTTTGCCCGAANGCCATATTGAGCATGAATTTTCCTTGTGAAGTACTATCGCACCAAAAAGTAGGAAACTTCAAGCTCGCAAGTTTTCCTGTGTCGAGGAGATATATTATTTTACCACCGTCAATACTATTTCTTGCGAGACGATCCGGATGCCAAGAGAGAATAGAATCTGCATCGCCCTTTTCAATACACCTCATCATTTCGTTAAAAATTGGACGACCTGGAATTTTAGCAGATTGTTTTTCAATAAACTCAAGGGCGATGTTCAGATTTTCTCTCTTGGCATAGTCTCGCAATTCAGTAAGTTGTGCCTCAATACTCAACACCTGCTTATCCTCGACATCAGTGGACTTGCGAGCATACAAAAAGAATTTTTTATTTTCCATAGGCGGCGTCAGCAATTTAACGCAACGAATGGGTAGATAATACCATGTGCTCAAACTACGCAGTGCGAGCACAACTTTCATTTTCTCCCCATTTCGCTATACTCTGTGCACATGGCAAGCGCCGGCAAAACGGGGAGAAAACTGCCTCCAATTCGCGGCAACGGGTGGGGGGCTTTGAGCAATCAGCTCATCCTGACCTTTTTCATCCTCTTTCTCATCTCACTCGGCTACTCCTACCTCTCAAACCAAAGTGCGCAGAGTGAGCAGATACCGCTCTCAGAGCTCGCGCGGGACGTGCAAACGGGGCAGGTAAAATCCATTACCATCTCGGGCGACAAGCTTGAGATAACCCTGATCGACGATACGAAGAAAATTTCGCAGAAGGAGGACGAGGCCTCGCTCACCGAAACACTGCGCAATTACAATGTCTCTCCCGAGGCGCTCGCTCTCATCGCCGTTGAGGTCAAGAATCCCAGCGGATGGGGTTTTTGGCTCCTCAACCTGCTCCCCATCGTCCTGCCTGTTCTCTTTGTGCTCTTTCTCTTTTGGATGGTGTCGCGACAGTTGCGCGGCGCTTCGGCGCAAGCGTTCTCTTTTGGCCAGTCCAAGGCGCGCATCACCAACCCTGACGACCAAAAACAGCGCATCACCTTCAAGGACGTTGCCGGAGCCAAGGAGGCAAAGGAGGAGCTGACCGAGATTGTGGACTTTCTTAAAAATCCGAAAAAATTTTTAGAAATCGGCGCGCGCATTCCCAAGGGCGTGCTTCTTATGGGCGGTCCGGGGACGGGGAAGACTCTCCTCGCACGGGCGGTGGCGGGCGAGGCGCACGTGCCATTTTTCTACATTTCCGGTTCTGAATTCGTGGAGATGTTTGTGGGTGTGGGCGCCTCGCGCGTGCGGGACCTCTTCAACATGGCCAAGCGAGCCGCTCCCTCAATCGTCTTTATTGACGAGATTGACGCCATCGGCCGCCACCGCGGCTCCGGGATGGGTGGCGGCAACGACGAGCGCGAACAGACCCTCAACCAGATTCTGGTGGAGATGGACGGCTTTGAACCCAACGAGAAGCTTATCGTCATGGCGGCAACCAACCGCCCCGACGTGCTTGACCCCGCACTCCTACGACCCGGGCGCTTTGACCGCCGCGTGGTGATTGACCTGCCCGACATCAAAGACCGCGAGGAAATCCTCGGTATCCATGCCAAAAACAAGCCGCTCGGGGAGGATGTGAAGCTCGCGGTCATTGCCCAGCGTACGCCGGGCTTCTCGGGCGCCGACCTTGCCAATCTGATGAATGAGGGCGCCATCCTCGCGGCGCGCGAGAACCGCATCAAGGTTGCACAGTACGATCTCATCCGCTCTATTGAGAAGGTGATGCTCGGCCCCGAGCGCAAGAGCCACGTGCTCTCCGAGAAGGAGAAAAAGATTACCGCCTATCACGAGATGGGTCACGCTCTCGTTGCCTCGGTGCTCCCCAATGCAGACCCGGTGCACAAGGTTTCCATCATCTCGCGCGGCCATGCCGCCGGCTATACCCTCAAGCTCCCTCTGGAAGAGCGTCGTCTCCAGTCGCGGCAGGAGTTCCTGGACGACATTGCGGTCTCCCTCGGCGGCTATGCCACCGAGCAGATTGTGTTTGGCGATATTACCACGGGCGCTTCCAACGATATCCAGGTTTCTACCGCACTCGCGCGCGACATGGTCGCGCGCTACGGCATGAGCGATTCGCTAGGCCCCGTTGCTCTTGATGTGGGTGGGACGAGTATGCTCACCCCGCGTGGAGCGATTGTGGAGAAGTTTGCTTCCGAAGCCGTCTCGGCGCAGGTAGACAAGGAGGTCTCGCGGATTATGAACGATGGACTCGCGCGGGCACACGAGGTGCTCTCCAAACATCGCGCCGCGCTTGACTCTATGGCGCACGAGCTTGTCTGCGCGGAGACCATTGAGCACGAGGAATTTGACAAGTTGCTTGTTATCAACGGCATACAACCCAAACGGGTGGAACCTGTGGTGCCCATTGCGGAGAGCGAAGCGGCGGGGGTATAGTTGAGGAGGGGCGTGTAGCTCAATGGTAGAGCAGCCGTCTTATACACGGCTGGTTCTAGGTTCGAGTCCTAGCACGCCCATTACTCAAAATGAATCGTCTGGGTTCGGGAGAAGCGCTTGTTTTCAGAGTGTTTTTGTGCTAAATTTTTTTTATGAAAAAAACAGTACTTCGATCATCTGGGCGGCCAACTATTCCTGTCATTATTGAGCGTGATGAGGATGGTTTTTATGTTGTGGAATGCCCTCTTTTTGATGCCTGTTATACTCACGGCAAAACACTCGATGAGGCGCTTAAGAATATTCGCGAGGTAATTGCCCTCTGCCTGGAAGAGAAGAGTAATCGAGCCGTCCTGCATCGATATCACCCTCAAGAGTTGAGCCTCCACACCATTAGCGTTTAGTTATGCCAAAGCTGCCGATCGTCTCTGGTAAGGAATGTGTTAATTGTCTGGCAAAATTGGGGTATACCATGGTTCGTCAGCGTGGCAGTCATGTGCGCCTCAGTTGTATTAAGCGTAAGCCGGTCACTGTGCCGATGCACAAGATAATTGCAACTGGCCTGTTAAGGAAAATTTTACGTGACGCTCAACTTTCTGCCGAAGATTTTATTACCTTGTTGAAGTAAGACGGTGCTTCTAATTTTCAATCTTGCTCCTCTTTTATCTTTTACTCAAAATGAATCGTCTGGGTTCGGGAGAGACGCTCGTGGAGGAGGGGATGGGCGGCGAGAGTAGGGTCGGAGTCAATGATTTTTGCCGCCTCGGCGCGGGCGGCTTCAACCATTTTGAGATTCTTGAGCGCTTCCATGCCGATGTCGGAGAGTCCCGACTGCGCGGAGCCGCCGAGCGTCCCCGCGCCGCGGATTTGCAAATCTTTCTCCGCAAGCTCAAAACCATTCTTCGCATTCACCACCGCCTTAAGCCGCGCCACGCTCGCGGCGCTTCGGCTGCCCAGGAAGAGGAAGCAGTACGCCTGCTTGTCGCTCCTGGCCACGCGGCCGCGGAGCTGGTGTATCTGCGCAAGGCCAAAGCGCTCCGCGCCCTCAATGGCGATGACCGTGGCGTTTGGGATGTTGACCCCTACCTCAATAACCGACGTTGAGACGAGCACATGGAGCCGTCCCTCGGTGAAGTCCTTCATAACCTGCTCCTTCTCGTGAAGGTGGAGTTTGCCGTGTACGAGGCCCACCTCGTACTCGGGGAAGATGTCTATCTGGAGTCGTTTTGCCTCAGACTTTGCCGACTTTGCCTCAAGCGCAAGCTCTTTCTCGGGGTCGGGTTCTTCAATGCGCGGGCAGATGATAAATGCCTGCCTTCCCTCCTCAATTTCTGCGCGCATGCGCTCATAAGCGCGCTCGCGCTCACCTTCGGGAATAATCTCGGTTATTACGGGCTTGCGCCCCACCGGCTGTTCGTCCAAAAGAGTGAGGTCAAGGTCTCCATAGATGGTGAGCGCGAGGGTGCGGGGGATCGGCGTTGCGGTCATGGTCAACAAATGCGGAACGGATTTTTTCGTGTTGTTCTGCGTATGTTCTGCGTTTTTTCCGCGAGCCAACGCCATGCGTTGGCTGATGCCAAAGCGGTGCTGTTCGTCAATAATGACGAGGCCGAGCGCTTTCCATAACACGTTTTTTTGTATCAGCGCATGGGTGCCCACAAGAATCGGTATCTCGCCGTTCGCCACCCATTTGAGGAGCTGTGCGCGGGAGATGTGCGTGTGCTCCTCCGTCCGCCAGCCGGCGGATATTTTGGAGGGGAACTTGCGGCACTCACTGCCGGTAATGAGGCCAACCTGCACGCCGAGATGGGCAAAGTAGCCGATGAAGGATTCAAAGTGCTGGCGCGCAAGGATCTCGGTGGGCGCCATGTAGGCAATCTCCTGGCCAGAGAGCACTGCCGCATAGGCCGCAATTGCCGCAACGGCGGTCTTACCCGAGCCCACGTCACCTTCCAAAAGGCGCATCATGGGGCGCGGCCGCGCGAGGTCAGCGAGGATTGCCGCAACAGCGCGCGCTTGCGCGGAGGTAAGCGTAAAGGGGAAGCGCGCGGTAAATTGCCCAAGCGCGCTTTCCGGCGCGGCAAGGCGCGGCGAGCCGAGCTCCTGGTAGCTCTCACGGTCTCGGAGCCGCACGAGGTTGAGAAAGAACACCTCTTCAAACGCAAAGCGCTTCTGCGCCGCTCGCGCATCCGAGAGACGCTGGGGAGCGTGAACGTAGAAGAGTGAGGCCGAGAGACTCGGCAGTTTGTAGCGCGCGCGCAGGTCCTCGGGCAGGGGGTCGGGGAGTCTCTCATGTGCTCCACGCCCGAGGAGTTCCCCAATATGGTAAGCAAACCACTGCGAGGAGATTCCCGCGCTTGCGGGGTACACCGGGGCAAGGCTTTTGGGACTGCCCAAGAGCGGTGTAGTCTCCCCGGTGGAGAACTCTATGTCCGGGTTGATGATAGAAATCTTCTTATTTCGTTCTCGCACCTGCCCGCGCACCTGCACCTGCGCTCCTACTCCGAACTTTTTTGCCATGTAGGGTTGGTGGAACCAGATGAGTGTGAGTGTGCCGGTGCCGTCGTCAAGCGTTGCCTCTCCCAAGGGAGTCTTTTTCTTGAATGCTCTGCGCGCTTCTGATTTGGTGATGGTGCCGGTGAGTGTTACCGTTTCGAGCGCCGCGCAGTCGGCAATGTGCTTTGCCTGTCCCGGCTCCTCGTAACGGGAAGGGTAGTGGCGGAGGAGATCATGCACTGTTGCAATATGAAGCTTTTCGAGCGTTGCTTCCTGTTCAGAATTGAGCCTCCACAGGGAGCCGAGAGGCATGTCGGCGGTGATGAACTTGCCGATGGTGCGCATATACTTGCGTATAATAGCACAATAAAAAACCCCGTCCGCCGCGGCGGACGGGGTTTTTGAGAACTACTGTGCAGGAACAGTAGCTGACGTCTCGGTTACGGGGGGTTCTACCGGAGCGCCTTGGCTCGTGTACCACCAGTACCCGCCTGCGAGTACGATGATGACGACAACGATCCATGTGATAGTCTGACCACTCATAAGAGCATTAGTTATCTACTAATGAGATAAGTATAGCACAAGTGGATTATGCGTCCACAGCGCAAATGCGGAGAGGGAGGGATTTGAACCCTCGAGGGGATTACTCCCCTAACGTCTTAGCAGGACGTTGCTTTCAACCGCTCAGCCACCTCTCCAGCCAACTCTTTCTACCACATTTTTTCCCCATGCGCTACGGCGATGCCATATACAGCGCGCGCACCTGATTTTTTAAGCGCACCCATGCAGGCGCGCATGGTTGCGCCAGTGGTAATGACGTCATCAACAACGACGCAGATTCGATTGGCAGTAAGATGCTTGTCTTTTACAGCAATGATATCGGACACATTCTTTTTCCGCTCGATTCTGTCCTTTAGTGTTGTCTGGCGTTGATTGTCTCTTATCTTGTATAGGACATCTGCGGGCTCCCATACATCAGTCTTGCCTTGTGCCAGCGCACGCGCAATAAGCTCTGCTTGGTTATAACCACGCTCAAAGTATCTTTTGCGTGTTGACGGAACGGGGATGAGAAGGATTCTCCCGCCATAAGCAAGGCGAGAGAGCATCTGCGTATGCTCTTCTAAAAACTCTTCCGCCATACGCTTGCCAAATATTTCTGCGAGCGTCCGGTCTCCGCGGTACTTTAAACGCCATACCGCCCGCCGCACCACCTTGTGATTGTAATCAAAGAGCGCTTCGCAATCCAAGGGTGCGGCTACTGCCCGCGGGAGCGCGTCTGTGCACTCTCCGCAGAGACTCACACCCTTCTTGCCGCAGCCGACACAGCGACGCGGGAGAAGGATATCAAGAATCCTTAAGAGAAACTCCATGTGGATAAGTGTAGCGTGCTATACTTATATCTACCAAACATCATGGCGAACCCTTTCGCGAAGTTTTTTAAGTTATCTGCTACTCCACTGGGCAAGAAAAGTGTTGAGAGCGCTGTCGGCATTGATATTGGTTCTTCATCTATTAAAGTCGTCCAAGTGTCGCGCGAGAAAGAGAAGCTTGTGCTTGCCACCTACGGCGAGCTTGCCGTGGGCCCCTACGCAGACCTCTCCATTGGAGCGAGCGCTTCTTTTGGCGCGGATAAACTGATACCTATTGTCAGTGACCTTTTTAAAGAGGCGGGGGTTACCGCTGTGACGGTGGCATTTTCTATCCCGCTCAAATCCAGTTTAATCCTTGTTGTTGAGATGCCTGACCTTCCGCCGGAGGCCCTCGCGCAAGCTGTGCCCATTGAGGCGCGCAAGTACATCCCGGTGCCGATTGCCGAGGTGGTGCTTGACTGGCAGCCACTCCCGCGGGAACGTCAAAATTTTGCGAACGTGCCTGTCGGCGAGAAGGAGAAGTTGCCAAAGACGACTGACCCCACGCTTAAAGGGGTACATGTTCCCGCGCAAAAAATTGAGGTGCTTCTTGCCGCAATCCACAAAGAGACCATTGCGCTCTACCAGAAGCTTGCCCAAGGGCTCAAGATTGAGCCGCGCTTCTTTGAAATTGAGACGTTCAGCACACTGCGCTCCGTCGTGTCCCCCTCTGATAGGGCGCCGGTTGCGGTGATAGACATGGGTGCAAGTTCCACCAAGATGACCATCGTTGAGGGCGGCATGGTCAAGATTTCGCACACGATCGGGAAGGGGTCCCAGGACGTAACCGGCGCAATCAGCAAGTCTCTTTCCGTTGATTTTGCAAAAGCGGAAGAGATTAAACGCGAGCTCGGACTCTCGCGCCGCGGAGTTGAAGCGGACACGCTCTCGGTCGCGGTTACGCCAATCGTGGAATATATTTTTACTGAAGCGAACCGCGTGATTGTGAATTATCAGCGTCGTTACAAACGACCTGTGGATAGAGCGCTCTTGGTCGGAGGGGGGGCATTGCTCCGTGGCGCACCCGACATTGCAGTGCGCCGCCTCGGTTTAGACGTTGCTATTGCTCACCCGTTTGAGCGACTGAGTTCGCCGCCGTCCATGTCGCGCGTGCTTGAGGAAGCGGGACCGTCGTTCGCAGTTGCCATCGGGCTTGCAGAGCGTCTCTTACTTGACGCATAATAGAAGTATATACATGCCACCAGTAGCAGAAACACACACATCGTTCATTCCAAAAGCTCCGGCAATGGAAACGCTAACGCGTCGCACAAGTTCGATGGGCATACTTCTTGTGGTGTCTGTTATCATCTTCCTCGTCTCTGCTGGCGCATACGTGGGCGCGCTCGTGTACCACCGCATACTCTATAAAGAAATTAACGACGAATGCGTGGGCAATACCTGCGGTTTCAAAGCGGCGCTCATACGGGCGCAGTCAGAAGTGCGTATGGACTTGGTGGAAGATATCAAGCGGATGGAGCGCAAGATAGACCTTGCAGAGCAGATTGTCCATGGTCATACGAGTCTGGTACCTATATTTAAAAGACTGGAGCAGACGACTGTACGGAGCGTGCAGTACGCAAGTTTCTCATTTGGGAGGGAGGGAGTAACGGTCTCGGGAAAAGCAAAAGACTATGATGCAGTTGCCCAGCAACAGGACTTGTACCAAAAAGAACTGAAAGGCGCTCTCACATCCTATACACTCTCCGATTTTACTGAAGAAGAGAAAGGGGGAGTGACCTTTAAGGCGCTACTCGTCTTCAACCCGGAAATTATTAAATATTCATATACTGCAAGCACAACGCCTGCAGCGACGGCAACGAGCACTGCCACCAGTACAACGCCATGAAGCTTCTTCTCCCCGTGCTGATTATCATCCTTGGAATCGCGCTCTTCTTTGGGCTGACCCAGCCGCTCTTGAGCTCTGGTTCAACTGCCGACCCCGGAATTGCGGAGCTCAAACAGGAAAAGGAAGTTCTCGAGAGCGCACTTAATACGGCGCGGCTTGCGGCGGAGAAACTTACCGTGCTGGAGACGCAGTACAATGCCATTACCCCCGAACAAAAAGCGGCGCTCCAGAATGTCTTGCCCAACACGATTGACGAAGTGCGCCTCATCATCTATGTCCAGAATATCGGCATGCAGAACAAAACACTGCTGAAGGGTGTGGCCGTCGCGCAGGCAACTGGTGCCGGGGGCTCGGCGCGAAATGCGCCGAGCGAGACAGGCGTGGCGCTCGTTGCCGCTGGCTACGAGCCCGTCTCTATCTCGTTTACCGTCAAAGCAACCTACAACCAGTTTCTCTCTCTGGTGGAAAAGATGGAGAAGAGCTTAAAGATTTTTGATATCACTTCGGTGGAATTCTCATCAGCTGACGTCAAAGGAACCTACGAGTTCAAGGTCGCCGCACAGGTATATCGCCAACCATAAAATGCCATGATGAGTAAAATCCTCAATGTCGTCATTATCCTCATCGTCATCGCCGGAGCGGCCTACGGGTACTACCTTGCCACCAAGCCGGGCACAGACGGAGTCGGACCCGTCGCGGCGGGTTCGACTTCAGGAGCTGTATCCCTTGACGAAAATGGAATGCCTCTTGCCGATGGCGCCATGACGCTCGCCGAGCAGGACCCCTTCGTCCAGCTTCTCGCCGAGCTCAACACGATTACGATTGATACTCAATTCCTTGAGAGCGGCGCGCTCCTCTCCTTTGTTGATTATACCCGCGCGCTCCGCAGTGACGCAGTAGGGCGGGATAATCCATTTGCTCCTCCGGGGGCGGGAAGCGCTCCACCGACAACGGTTAAAAAGTCTACTGAAACAAATGACGCTATTCCTCCTGGGGAGCTTCAATTTTAAACGACAATGGACGAAGATATCGCAATTCCCATCAAGAACCTCGAGGGGAAGAAAGTTTCCTTTGATGTCTTAAAGCATATCCCCGAGGATTCGGCCTCTTTTTACAAGTTTGTTCCGCTTGGCGTTATGGACGGCGCCCTTGAGGTGGGCATGTTGAATCCTGATGATGTCACCGCGCGCGACGCGCTCCAGTTTATTACTTCAGCAAGCCGCATGCCGTACCGCATCTTCGGCATCAGCCAAGCGGATTTTGACATGGTGCTGAAGAGCTATCAAGGGCTCAAAAGCGAAGTGACCAAAGCGCTCGGCGAATTGGATACCGAGATACAGGACGCAAAGGCCGAGAAAGGAAAAATTATCAAGAAAAATACAGAAAATCCCGAAGTTGGACTTGTGGAGGATGCGCCGGTAACCAAGATTGTGGCCGTTATCCTCCAGCATGCCACCTCGGGCGGCGCCTCGGACATCCACATTGAGCCGACCTCGGAAAATGTAAAAGTGCGCTTCCGCGTGGACGGGAGTCTCTATACGAGCCTCATTCTCCCCACTCCTGTCTTGGAGGCCGTGGTAGCGCGTATAAAAATTTTGACCAATATGAAGCTTGATGAGAAGCGCAAGCCGCAGGACGGACGTTTCTCCGCGCGCATTGAGGGGCGCAAGATTGACTTCCGCGTATCCACCTTCCCTATTTACTTTGGAGAGAAGGTGGTGCTCCGTATCCTCGACCCGGACAAAGGGCTCGTCAAACTAGACAATATCGGTTTTGGGGAAAAGAGTCTCAAGATTATCCGTGATTCCATTGACCGGCCCTACGGCATGATACTCATTACCGGGCCGACCGGGAGCGGCAAAACCACGACGCTCTACTCAATGCTCAACGAACTGGACCGCGAGGTAAGCAACGTGGTCTCGCTTGAGGATCCGGTTGAGTACAGCGTCTCGGGGGTCAATCAGTCACAGGTTCGCCCGGAGATCAATTATACGTTTGCAAATGGCCTGCGGAGCATCCTGCGCCAGGACCCCGACATTATTATGGTGGGGGAAATCCGCGACAAGGAAACAGCTCGGCTTGCCATACAGGCGGCGCTCACGGGCCATCTGGTGTTCAGCACGCTCCATACCAATAATACGGTGGGCGTTGTCCCGCGTCTCATAGATATGGGCGTTGACCCCTATTTGATTGGTCCGACGCTCATCTGCGCCATTGCCCAGCGTCTGGTGGCCAAACTCTGCCCCGAGGATAAGGAGCCAATCCCTACCGAGGGCGGCATCAAGATGATGGTGGAGAAGGATGTTGCCGACCTCCCGCCGGAAGTGCGCGAAAAATTTGCAGTGCCGCAGTTTGTCTACCGCGCCAAACAGTCGCCCTCCTGCCCCTCGGGCACCAAAGGGCGCATGGCGGTATTTGAGCTCTTTACCATGGATGCTGATATTGAAAAAATCATCCTCACCAACCCCTCTGATGTGGAGATTTATAGGGCCGTACGCAAGAAGGGGATGATTACCATGAAGGAAGACGCAATGCTCAAGGCCTTTCAGGGTATGATTCCCTTTGAAGAGGTTAATAAACTATGATAAAATAAGTATCAAGTTACAAGTATTAAGTACCAAGTATGAGCGACGCAAAACAAAAAATTCTCCTCGTTGACGATGACAAGTTCCTTTTGGATATGTACTCAACCAAGTTTACGGAAGCCGGTTTTGAGGTCACTGCGGTTCCGTCTGCTACGGAAGCGCTCGGGAAGCTCAAGGAGGGACTCGAGCCGGATATCTGCCTTATTGACATCATTATGCCGGGTATGGATGGCTTCCAGTTCTTGCAGGAGATTAAAGAGAAAAAGGTATGCAATGAGCGCACCGCATGCATCATCCTTTCCAATCTCGGCCAGCAGGAAGACGTTGACCGCGGGCTCTCGCTGGGCGCTGACGGTTACATCGTGAAGGCAAGCGCAACGCCCTCGGAGGTGGTCTCCAAAGTGCTTGATATTACCAAAACAAAGCAAGCTCGCCATGGCTGATTATAAGCGCGAACTTGAGGAGCTCATATCAACAGTAAGCAAGGAGGGGGCGTCAGACCTCCACTTTTCTGTCGGCCACTGCCCGACGATACGCGTCTCCAGCGAGCTCGTCCCGCTCACCAAGTATGAGAAGCTCGCCCCGGAGGCGACGATGGGCTTTGTGATAGAGCTCCTCTCTGACGAGAGCCAGAAGCGCTTCCTCGCGCGGAAGGAGATTGATTTTTCCTACAGTCCTGGCGCGGGAATCCGCTTCCGCGGCAACGCCTTTTTTCAAAAAGGAGTAGTGGGCATTGCTATGCGCGTCATCCCGCAGAACATACCTACACTTACAGAGCTCAATCTCCCTGAGGCGCTCTTGGAGTTTGCGAATAAGAAGCAGGGCTTTTTTTTGGTGGTGGGACCGACGGGGCACGGCAAATCAACAACACTTGCCTCATTGATTGACCACATCAGTCGCGAGCGCGCCGAGCACATCATCACCATCGAGGACCCGGTTGAATACATCTATGAAGCACAGCGTAGCATCATTGACCAGCGCGAGATACATTTTGACACGCACGACTTCCACACCGCGCTCCAATCTATGTTCCGCGAGGACATTAATGT
>C687J35174_10009424_pt1 | contig 12254 bp, 16 predicted proteins | sample RifCSPhighO2_01_FD_35174 | JGI IMG/M metagenome (IMG submission 35174) | reverse complement strand
ATTTAACACTACAGATTCCTACTGGGCTAGCAAGGCCGATTTTATGGCAGACCCTCTTCTTTGGAATATTTATGGAAATGCGAGATTTGGAAACCCCAGAAGCAGAAGCAGTTTATTACAGGCAGTCAAATTTTCTGAATTAAGTGCCAAGGTTTGCAATGGAAAGTATAGGAATGGAGTGCTGTTGCCTGATGTTAAGAATATCAAGATTAAAGTTTTGCGAAAAGATAATTTGCAGCCGATTGCTGGAGCAGATTTAAAAATATGGAGTGTAAGTAAGATGGTTAATCCTCCTCAAAGTGTTCTTTTATACAATCTAACGACTAATAATTCTGGCGAGGCAACTTTTGACTGGGCTGGCAAGGGTTCTTTGCATACTAATGTGAATCTTTTGAGAACTATAAAAGCCTACAAGGAAGGGTTTGCTCCAGTGGTGAAGCACATCTCTGCTTTTGATGCAGAAAGAGTCAAGGTTATTGATAACAAGGATTTGTGGAATGTTGAGATTTTGATGTAATCTTTTATGAAGAATTAATTGATTTGATAATTGAACATATGACATTTACAGAAGTTTTCAATATTATCTCTGAAATCTATATTAAAGAAATGCAAATTTGGGCTGAGGACTTGCAAAGTCTGAACCTGTAAATATCTGTTATCTGTCCCGACTGAAAGGAGAGTGCAACGTGGTCGAGGAGCAAAGCGATGAAGAAGTAAAAAATAAGCCCGTTTCAAATGAGCTAATGTGATACATAAAATAAAAGAAGCAAGGGCAGGGTAGTATATTTATAAATATTCTACAAATCCTATTTAATAATGATAAATCAAATCTCAATCAGTAAATCAGTTGCAGTGAATGGAGTGAATGTTTATAATGGAAGAAAAAATACTGCAACATTTCATCCAGCAGAAGAAAACTCGGGATTAGTTTTCTTAGTTAATGGTGCAAGAGTTCCAGCCAAACTTGAATTTACTGAAAATAGAAGAAAAGCTATAGGATTAGATAATGGGGAAGCGAGAATTTATTTAGTTGAGCATTTGCTTTCAGCAGTTTATGCTTTGGGAATTGATAATCTTCAAATTTAATTATCAGATGGAGTATGTCCAACAACGGATAATTGTGCATTTGAATATTTTGAAGCATTAAGAGGCGTTAGAAGTGCACAAGCCATCTCTAAACAATTTTGGGAATATGCAAAAGATACCGAGACACATTTAAGAAATGATGAAAAAAGAAAACCAGATTGTTTGAGAGTAAATGGTCTTGATGGTTTTGTAATAAATTATTTTGTATATTATCCACATAAGGTTGTTGGAGAACAGAATTATAGATTTCAATTTGATGAAGACATTTATGCTGAAAGTGTAGCAAATGCCCGTTCTCCGGGATTTATAAAAAATGGGTTATTCAAAAAAGCTTTTCTTCTTCTCGAAAGAATTGGTTTGCATGGAATTAATGAAAGAAATTATCTTTTAATAACTTCTGAAAATGCGGAAAGATATGCAAACCCTGACGAGTTTGGCGTAAGATATGAAGGAGAAGAATTTGTAAGACATAAAGTTTTAGATGTGATGGGGACTCTTGCACTAACTGGAAGGCAGTTTAGAGATACTGAATTTAAATTTGAGATGACAGGACATAGATTTGATTTGTATGCACTAAAAAGATTATTTAAGGAGGATTGCTTTGTAGATTATGTCCACCTCCTTTAATTTTTTAGGACTTATTTCTTATTGCAATTAACGTTGTGGGTAAAAGAAGTTTTTCAGCTAACTTGAAAATAGAAATGACTGAAAAATTTGGGCAAAATCCCGCAAGGATTTTCCAGATAAGCGCTGTTAGTTGTCCCGAGCGTAATGAAATGAAGCGAGAGCCCGCAGGGCGTGGTCGGAGCGACTGGAAGGAGCGGAGAAGTTGGGGCACAGCGAAAGTTATAAAAATTTGCTATAATAACCATATGCTATGAAGATACAAAAAGGCACAACAAATGATGCTCCAACACTAGAACACCTATTTTCTGTATTGTATAAACCAGAGCTAAAATGGAGTGAAGAGAAACTACACGAAGAAATTCAAACTGGAGAAAAAGATTATTATTTAGCTATCGAATATAATGAAATTGTTGGAGCATTTGGGATAAGTTTTGATGCATCAAGTGCCAAATTCGGTCCTCTTGCTGTGAGAGATACAAATCGGAAAAGAGGTATAGGTTCAAGGTTACTAAGTTTTGCCGAAGAATTAGCAAGAGGACGAGGATTAAGCCGAATTTGGTGTCACAGCCTTGAAAGATACAATGTAGCCAATTTTTATCAAAACAATGATTGGGTTGAAGAGGAATTCATACAAGATTTCTGGGACGGACAAAATTGTTTTGTTTATGCAAAGAAGTTGTAGCCGTGCCCCAATTACGCCTAACATAATTATATCCTAACTTTAGTTACGATATAATGTTAAAAAAGCACTATCAGAAAGGGCATTAAGACAAACTAAATTAATAAAGAGTTCTTTTTCAAGGATTCGTAAGCCAAAATATACATTCCAGCACTCCAAGCCTGCTTTTCTCCGTAGGGGATCTTTGTTATGGGGGAGAGCCATTCAGGGAAATTTCCTTTTAGATTTGCTTCGGCTAATTTTTCCAAATGATATTCTGCTTCCTTGTAATTTTTTTGCTTTATTAGGGAGAGGATGTAAAAGCCGCCGATAAATGGCCAGATACCGCCGTTTAAATAGTGATTTGGAATTCCTGCATCGCAGTCTTCAAAATAGGGCTGCCAATCTTTTGTGCCTTTTTTAATTGGAGGATAAATTGCTTTTGTTGGATAAGGGGAAGATATATTTTGTTTTTTAATATGGGAAAGAATTTTATTTGATTGCTCTTGATTTGTTAGATTGAAAAGAATTGCTAGGAGGTTTCCAAGAGAATCAAACCATTCTCCTTTTTCCTGATATTTATTGTGATTTTTCCATCGCCAGGGAAGATAAAAATTTAATTCATTATCCCAGAGCTTTTTGTCTTCGTTTTCATTAACTGCCTGCTTTACTCTTTTAGCCTCTTTTTTATTATTTACTAAATCAAGGACTTTGTGATAGAGGGCCTGTGTGTTTATTGTATGTCCATAACGATGAGGGAACGCGTCCTGCCAATCTGTTGTGGGGAGCTGTTCTAACATGCCATCTTCAGCCATATCTTGATATTGAAGCCAAATGAGTGCTTTTTTTATATTGCCTTCATGCTGAGCGAAAAGAGAAGAATCCTTGTAATTTTGTTTATAGGCATATTCACCTATTATAAACCAGAGAGTTGAATCTATTGACTGATAATCAACATGAGGTTTTCTTTCGCTGTACTTATCCACGCAATTTGGAATTTGGCCTAATTTAGACTGGTTAGATGCGAGAGTTATCAGAGATTGCTTGAAAGTTTCTTTTAATTTGCCATCTTTAATCAGGCTTGCTCCAAGAAAAGTTATTATTGAATCACGAGCCCAGACAGCATTGTACCCTTTTTTTCCTGCTGAGGCAAATAAGCCATGGGATGTTGAGCATTCTTTTACAACTTGAATGGCTTTTTCATAACAGACATCTAAAACCTCTTTCATGATTGAATAATGAGGATGTTACTTTTATATCTTTCTTTTTCATGAAAATTAAAATATTAATCCATATGCGAATCAGGATAATTATCTTTAATATAATATTTTTTACAGTTAATTTTTATAGATTATGCAAGTCGGCAATAACATGATAATCTGCGAGCGAATTAAGATAATTATCTTTAATATTCCTTTGCTATGTAAAAGGTTTTTAGACATTATTTTTTGTAAGTATATTAATGATTAAGATTTGTTTAAACCAAAAGACTTATAAATAAGACTATTCTTACTATTCTTACAATGGAAATAGAAACTACTAAAATAACATCGAAGGGGCAAGTTGTTATCCCTCGAGACATAAGAGAAAAAGAAGGGATAAAAGAAGGAGAACATTTTTTTGTTTATGGTAGCGGAGATTCTATTATTCTAAAAAGAGTTAAAAATTTAGAAGCTGTTAAGAATATAGATGAGTTTGAAAAGGTTTTTAGAAGTGCCTGGAAAACAGCCAAAGAAAAAGGAATAACCGGAAAGGATGTTACCGAAGTTATTAGATCTGCAAGAGTTGAAAAGAGGAAATAATGTTGAAAATAATTGCAGATACAAATGTATTAATATCTGCTTTTATAGCCCTTGGAAATGAATACGAAGTTCTTAAACTTGCTAAATTAGAGCATATTAAGATTATTTTATCTTTAGAATTATTAGAAGAATTTAATAATGTTATTGCAAGAGAAAAGTTCGGTTTTTCTAAAGAACAAATAGGAGATTTTACCAAACAAATTTTAGATATAACTGAAACAATATATTCTTCATCAAAAATCGATGCGATAAAAGAGGATATTGAGGACAATAAAGTATTAGAAGCTGCTGTTGATGGGAAAGTAGATTATATTGTTAGTGGAGACGAACATTTATTGAAATTGAGAGAATTTAGAGGCATAAAAATAGTTAATGCAAAAGAATTTTTATCTTTGATAAAAAGGACTTTATAAAAAGTTATATTTTTCTTTTTTGAATAGGCAGATATTACCATAAAGCATATAAACCTTTAATTGCTAAATTTTTTATGACTACTAAACTTCAAAAATCACCTGCGCCTACTTTGCCGATTACCAGAAAAACTTACGATTTTGATGGATGTTATATAAATCACTATCCTGAAGTTGAAGGTGTATTTTGCCCTATTGATAATAACCCCTTATTTTCAATTGAAGGGTTTGATGGAGATAAATACCAACATTATAGATGGGATTGCCTTGCTTGTGGCGCCTTCTATAAAGTTGAAGACAAAAATCCAGAATCATTAAAAAGACAAGCGATTTGGTATTTGAAAAATATTGTTCAACGAGACCTCGGAGAATTAAGAAAAAAAGTTGCTCCTCTTGAAGCTATCTTAAAATCTGCACAGGATAAAGGGCTTATTAAGTAAAATATATAAAGAAAGTTTAAGTAAGAGGATTATGAAACTAAAGAGGTGTGATGAAAATCCTATTCTTAAGCCGAAAAAAGGCAATAAATGGGAATCGAAAGGCGTATTTAATCCTGGCGTTGTTTTTTACAAGGGGAAAGTGCATATGCTTTATAGGGCAATCGGAGAATTTAAGAATTACATATCGAGATGCGGGTATGCAAAGAGTTCTGATGGAATAAAATTTGAGAGAAATAACCAGCCTGCATTGAGGCCAGAGTTATATTACGAAAAATGGGGGTGTGAGGACCCTAGAATCAGCAGAATTGAAGACACTTTTTATATTACCTATGTGGTGTTAAAAAAATCTGCAATCACACCAAATCCCATAGTACAAACAGCACTTGCGTCTACAGAAGATTTCAAGGATTTTGACAGATTGGGAAAAATAACATTTAGAGGAGCTGATGACAAAGATGTTGTACTGCTTCCAGAAATGATAAAAGGAAAATATTTCTTTCTGCACAGGCCCAACAGATGGACAGGAAATAAATACGAGACGACAGATCCGAGCATATGGATATCAGAGATAGGAGGCCTTAATAAATTAAAAAAGTGGGACCTTTTAATGAAACCCAAATATTATTGGGAAGAAATGAAAATAGGTTCTGGAACCCCCCCTATAAAAACAGAGAAAGGCTGGCTGGTAATTCATCACGGAGTAGACAGAAATCTTTGTTACAGAGCAGGAGCATTTCTCTTAGATTTAAATAATCCGAGGAGAGTTATCGGGAGAACGAAAGAGCCAATATTAGAGCCTTTGAAAGATTATGAAAGAGGAGGCAATAAGAAAGTTATTTTTCCTACAGGAGCTTATGTCAAAGACGGGAAAATAAATGTTTATTATGGAGCATCTGACAAATATGTGTGCCTTGCGTCGGGAAGTTTGAAAGAATTATTAAACAGCATGACAAAATGATAAAAATACAAAATAATGTAATAAATAGAAAAGATAATCTTAAGAGCAAGGTTTATCGGCATATATTAAGAATCCAGGACAATATTGATATTTTTAATATGAAACAGAAAAGATATAACTCTCCCATTAATGATTCTGAATTATTATCTGAATTTGATATTTGCAAGTTTATAACACAAAATAACATAATAAATAAAGGAAGATGTCTTAAAGAATAATATGAAACAAAAAATATCAGAACAGATAAAAGAAGTGATGGGGCTGAAAGTACCAAGAATTAAAGGATATAATAAGATTGCTGTTTGCGGGATGGGGGGCTCTGGAGTTTCTGGGTATATTTTGAAAGACCTGATTGATAGTATTCCTGTTTTTGTTTTTCAGTCTTATAATTTGCCGAGATTTATTGATTCAAAGACCCTTGTTTTTGTAATTAGCTATAGCGGGAATACTGCTGAAACAATAAGCATGTATAAGCAGGCTAAAGCACGGGGAGCTAAAACTGTGATTATCGCATCTGGGGGAATTTTGGGGCAGGAGAGAGGGGTTATAAAAATACCCGGAGGATTAGAGCCGCGAGAGGCAATAGGATATTTGTTTTTTCCGATGTGGAAAGTTTTAGGGAAGAGTGCAGGCAAAGAGGTTATTGATACGGTTAATTCTGTTGTGGATGACAAGGGAATAGGGAGAAAATTGCACGGGAAGATTCCGGTGATTTACGCTAATTTTGGATTTTATTCTGTTGCTTTGAGGTGGAAGCAGCAAATAAATGAAGACAGCAAAAGACTGGCTGTTGCAGATGTTTTTCCAGAGATTAATCATAATGAGATAGAGGCAAGATTTGATAACGCGAAAATAGTATTCTTGAAAGACAAAGAGGAGAAGGCGATTAAATTGCTGGGGCAGGGAAGAGACATTCTGGAAGTAAAACTAAGGGGAAAGAGCAAGCTGGCAAAAATATTTTATGGAATTACATTGGCTAATTTTGTCAGTGTTAAATTGGCAGAATTGGAAGGAGAAGATTATTTGAAATACAGGTATATTGAGAAATTGAAGAAGATGAAGTAGAATTTTAAGAACAAATATGAGTAATAGGGCAGATAAATTATAACGATTATNNNGNACGNTTANAAAAATGCATAGATTTTAAAATACAAATTTCCAAGANAAATTATGACAGACAANGAAGATGCGGAAAATGGGAAAGATGTTTTGAATGTGGGAATAGTAGGGCATATAGACCACGGAAANACAACGCTGTTGCAGAAACTGAGCGGGAAGTGGGCNGACACGCATTCTGAAGAATTGAAGAGAGGGATTACAATCAAGCTGGGATATGCAGACGCGGTTATTTACAAAGACGAGAAAGGATTTAATATTGAAGGGAGAGGAAAGAAAATCAGGGAGATTTCTTTTATTGACGCGCCAGGGCATGAGATGCTGATGGCAACTATGCTGTCTGGGGCAGCACTTATTGACGCTGCTCTGCTTGTTGTTGCCGCAAATGAAGGGATTAAGCCGCAGACAAGAGAGCATATAATGGCTTTGCAAGTGAAGGGCATAAAATATTTGATTGTCGCGCAGAACAAGATNGACTTGGTCGATGAGAAAAGAGCGAAGGAAAATTATGAGGAAATAAGAGAGTTTTTGAAAGGAAAATATGATGATGCCNTGATTATTCCTGTATCTGCCCAGCAGGGAATTAATATTGAACTGATTTGGAAAGCACTTGCAGAGATTCCTGTTTCTGAGAGAGACAAAGCTGGAGAGCCTATTTTTCTTGTCGCGAGAAGTTTTGATATTAATAGGCCAGGGAGTATCCTGAGAGAATTGCATGGGGCTGTGCTTGGGGGAACATTAAAGCGAGGCATGCTGAGGGTCGGGGATGAGATTGAAATAAAACCAGGAAGAGTTGTTAAAGAAGCAAATAAATATCGCTATGAAACTATAAAGACGAAGATTAAGGGACTTTACAGAGCAAAGCCTGTTCAGGAATTAGTGCCCGGGGGGAGTATGTCTATTGAGACAGAATTGGATATGGCCTTGGGAAAGGGCGACGCATTGGCTGGAAATGTTGTTTCAATTAAGGGGAAATTGCCCGAGCTAACTCAACGCCTTAAAATACAATATAAATTATTTGGCGAGGCATCAGGAGTTAATGAGAATATTAAAGTTGAACAGATTAAAGCTTCTGAAGCATTATTATTGAGTATAAATACTTCCTTGACNGGAGGAATTGTGGGGCATTTGCGCGGTAATGAGATNGAAATTAACTTGAAAATGCCTATTATTGCGTTCAAAGGAGATAATGTCGGGATGGCGAGGAATATCAAAAGCCATTGGAGGCTGATTGGGAGCGGGAAGGTTATTTGATTGAATAACTGCGTTTTATAACCCTGCTATATCCAGTTATTGAAGTTATTTGCTATAATTAAGTCCGTTGGCATAGTTCAAGATTTCCTCTTTTTATCACGAATCTGTCTGATGACGATTCCTCTAATTGTTTTAATAATTTATTATAAGTATAAGAATTTAAAGGAAAACTAATTTTATTTATATTATGATACGCTTTTGACGAGAGGGATAGAACCACTAAATTTATATCAAGAAAAAAATGTTTTTCATTCTCATGGCGCCCCCTATTTATTTCCTCTTTTCTGATATTGGCGGTTCCATAATATTCAATTTCCATTGATAGGAAATGTTCAACTGATTTAAATATTTAATTANTNNCCTAGAGTAGTAATAAATATAAATATTTAAAAAGTATTACTTATTATTAAGATTGTGGAGAAAAGAGAAGGAATTAGATTTAGAGATCCGAGTTATGATGAGATGATAAGAGATGTTCGCAATGTGATTGAAGGGGGATTGAGCGAGGAGCAAAAAGAAGATGAATATAAATGTTATCTCGCTGAATTTGAACATTCTGGTAATTTTCCAAATTATTTTACTTCTAGTGGGTTTAATGATTTAATAATTAATCGTCTGGGGTCTGATGGGCGTTTTTGTATAAGAGCAGGAATAGATTATGCAAATTTTGACAAATATAACATGGATATTAAATTGGCATTGGGCAGGTTTTATGACTTGCAGTTGAGAGAGGAAGCAGAGAGCAAATCTTAACAATGTTTTTAATGCCTCTTTTGTAGAAAATTACATGAATGGACAGGAAGCAGCTATTTTAAAAGAGAAAGGGGCGTGCATTATTCTTGCAGGAGCAGGGACTGGCAAGACTTATACAATTGTTGAGAAAATTAAATACCTGATTAAAAATAAAATTTATTCGCCTGAGAAAGTAGTGTGCATAACTTTTTCAAATGAGGCAGCAAATAATTTAATTGGAAGGGTGCAGAAAGCCCTAATTTTTGAGAACGGGAAAGAGCCGATAATAAAAACATTCCATGCTTTTTCTGCAGAACTTCTGAGGAAATACGGGGACAAGATAGGAATTAACAAGGAATTTAATGTTTTAACTCCGGACGAGGCGAAAATTATTTTGTTTAGGTATTTGAAAGTTCCAGCATGGAATTGCCACAGATATATCAGCAGTATCGGAACTGCCAAGGATTTAGGAATTAGCATGGAATCGCTCAAAGAATATCTTGACCGGAAGTTGAGCGAGTTCGGGAATATGGAATTGGAAAAAAGACTGGAGAGCTTGCAATTTGAGCTGAATACTCTATATTTGGGGAAAGAAAAATGGAAGAAAAAAGGGATTGCTGAAGAGATAAAAAAGATAACCTCTTTGCTGGAATTAAGGAAATTTATCAATGCATGGGGTGCGTATGAAAAAATAAAAGCAATCAGGCATTACCAAGATTATTCTGATTTGAATAAGAATGCCTTGAGATTATTAAAGGAGTACAAGGAGACTTCTAAAAATTATGATTATATTATAGTGGATGAGTTTCAGGATACTAATAAGATTCAGTTGGAGCTATTGTTTTGCCTTGCGCCCCAGGGCAACGTGACTATTGTTGGTGATTTGAATCAGTCAATTTATAGGTTCAGGGGGGCGTATAACAGGAATTTTGAGGAATTTAAGAAAAAATTTAATGTTTCTGAAAATGAAATTTTTAGTTTGGACAGGTCTTTCCGCTCTTCTAATAAAATTTTGAGAACAGCCCATAAATTGATTTCGAATAATTACGCGCATAGAAACGAAGCGTGCTTTGAAGTTTTGAGCCACTATGGAAGAGAGGGCGGGAAAATAGAAGTTTGCGAGCTGAAGAATGGGAAAGAAGAAGCGAGAAAAGTTGCTGGATTAGTTGAAGAAGAGATTAAGAAAGGGACAGAATTGAGAGAAATATGCATCATGTTTAGGACGCATCAGCAGGGCAAAATAATAAAGAGAATGCTTGAATCAAAAAAAATTCCTTTTATTTCAGTTGATAAAAGTTCTTTATTAAAAGAGAAAAGCATTAAGAGTGCTGCTGATTACTTGACAATCTTAGACAAGCTGAAAGAAAGGAGCAAGGGGGGAGAAGAAGCGTGGTGGGATTTGATATACCATCTTGAGTTTATTGAAGAAGATTTAATAAAAGTAGGCAAGTTTATCAAATTAAATAAAAATGCCGAGAATATAAGCGCTGTGATGCTTTCTTCCTTGGGGGAACTTGAACTTTCTGATGCAGGGAGAATGGCTGTAAAAATTTTAATTGAAAGAATAAAAAGATTAATTCCTGAGATGGAAAAGGGTGTTCCAGAATTAATCAAAGAGATTTACAATATAGGTGGGCTAATTAACGGGCAGAAAACCAAAGAAGAGAAGGCAATAATGTTGAATCTAAACAGATTTTATGAGCTGGCAAAAGAGCATTCTATAATGCATGCTCCTGACTTGGGGAGTTTTATTCATTATTTTAATATTCTGGAAAGCTTGGGTATAGAGATTCAAGTTGCTGATTCTGAAGAAGACGGGGTGAGGCTGATGACTTTGCATGCAACAAAAGGGCTTGAATACAAAACCGTTATTATTACGAATATGGGGGAAAAAAGATTTCCCCTTGAGCACATGAGCAGCAATCCCCTGATTCCCATGGATTTATCTTCTGAATTTGGAGATATGGCTGAGGGAGATATTGACGTTTATGAACATGAAAGGCAGAATCAGCTTTTTGAGGAAAGGAGACTCTGTTATGTTGCTTTTACGCGCGCCAAGGAGAGATTAATTCTGACTTATGCAAATGAGTACGGGGGAAAAAGATACTATCCTTCCTTATTTCTGAGCGAAGTTTGCTATAAAGAGAATCCTGACTTTTCTTTTGGCATTGACTTTGAGGAGAAATACGAAGAGCCAGAAATTATTGGAAGAGGGCTGCAGTTTAGCTCTGTTTTAAAGAGCTGGGATTTTGACAATACCATTGCTGAACTCGCCAGAAATTGCGCAAAACCCAAGAACTTAATTTCCAGCGATGAGCTGTGTTTTTCCCCTTCTGCTTTGCTGACTTTTGTCGATTGCCAGAAAAAGTACGAATATAAATATATTTACAACATGCCTGAGCAAAAGAGCATTTCATGGGATGCTTTAATGCTGGGAAGTTTTGTTCATCGGGTTTTAGATGTCGGAGTTAAAAGATTCTTTTTCAGCTTAAAAGAGTTTGAAGATTTGGCAAGAGAAATGCACCTGGAGCCTGACTGGGAAGATGTTGAGCTGGATGATGCTTTGCATTTAGTCAGGGTTTTTTTTGAGAGGAATAAGGGAAAGTATGGGAAGGAGTCTAAGACAGAACAGGTTTTAAAAATACGGATTAACGGGCTTAATTTCATGGGCTTTGCTGACAGGATTGACTTTCTTACAGGGGGAATCGAGATTATTGATTACAAGACTGGAAGGGGGAATATTTCACCGAGGGCAAGGGATTGGCAATTAGGATATTATGCTTTGGCTGCTTCTTCCTTGGGAAAAGTGAAAAGAATTACTCTTGATATGCTAAGACACGAGAAGCCATTGGAGTTTGAGCTTGATGAAAAAGGGGATGCGCGAGCGATTAATTCCAGCAGGATGGAGGGATTTAATATTTATGCGGTTGAGCAGGAATTGGTTAGTACTGCGCACGAGATTTTACTGGCTTATGAAAAGGGCTTCAAGCCCTGCCCTGTTGAAAAGCATTGCAAGTTCTGCAGTGAGTGGGTGTATGGGGTGTAGAGTAAAATTATATTTTTACTGATAATTAAGCTCTGGACTGCACCCTTATTTTTGGACACTAAGTTAGATTAATACTCTTTCTAAGCAGCTCTTGTTTTTAAAACCTCCCTTTCAAATTCCTCTGG
>C687J35174_10009419_pt1 | contig 12255 bp, 9 predicted proteins | sample RifCSPhighO2_01_FD_35174 | JGI IMG/M metagenome (IMG submission 35174) | reverse complement strand
TGTATGCATCTTGTCATATCCGAGAATAGGGTGGCGTTCAACGCCATATCCTCTTGTTATGGCATCCCTGGATATTACCTCATTTGGGTTAAGGGGGTTTGGCAATTTACCGCTTATGGTTTGCGCGCTTGCAGTAGGCTGTGCCGGGGGCGGGATGTCTGCCGTCGTGAAGCGGCCGGCTTTCGTGTATTGGTCTATGTCGTCCAGGATGGATGCATCCGCATCTGATGCAAGGCCCACAAATCTTCCGCTCTTGTCAACGACCATCCAGAAGGTGCCGGTGTTGCCGGATATGCGGACGAAATCCCTGTTAGTCAGGGCTGAATGCACCATCTTGCCTTCCACCTTATTGGTGAGTGGGTCAGCCACCCACACTTGCGTCCCGGATTCATCCACTGTTTCGAGCTTTTGCCAATAGCTGTTACCATCTTCGCCCGTGACCAGCCTGGTGCTGCCTATGGTGGTGATGACCTTGCTTGGGTCGGTGTTGTCCACAATTTTGGATGGAAATTCCACAGAAGGCGTATCTGATGTTTCGGTTTTTGGCGGTTGCACGCTGCTGGATGCCGAAGTTGCGGACAACGGGCCCTTGCTCGCCTCCCAGAGCGGCTCGCCGGAGACGTCATCATAGCCGCTCAGCACCCTCCATTGGGCTTCCTTCGTGAAATCATAGCCCTGTACCAGTTGGTAGGTTTTGCCGTCGGTTCCTTTCGTTTCGTACGCGACATAGGATAGTTGGTCTGGCGGTGAAGTTTGGCTGGAGGGGGTGCTCTGCGGAGATGTCGGACTTCTTGCAGTGCCCTGTGGAAGGATGGATTGGGCATCAGGCACCGACAGACGCTCTCCTTTTTCATTGATTGAGAAGAGTTCACCGGTGCTGGGATCAAAGATGTAAATCGGCAGTTGGCTCCCCTTGGATTGGCCAGTGATGGGAGTCTCGGCAACGGTGGTGCCCTGCAGAGGGGCATTCGCATAGTCGACCAACTGCTTGATGGTCCATTCCTTGGACGGCCTGTTCGGATTGCCGGACTCGAATGGAACAAAGGCCTCCTTGTCTGTCCCGGGGTTGATGGTGACGCCGAAGATATCCCCTGAAGAGTCCTTGTTCGGGACTATCTGTGTTATCTGTGCTCCGTCGTTGAACTGGACATACTGCTTGTTCGCAAAAGCCGCAGAGGGAGTTTTATACTGATCAGGAGAGATGGGATTTGGAAGCGTGCCTGCCGCGGCCGGCTTGACTGATGCATACGGACTGTCGCTCGGGGTCCAAATCTCATCGCCAAAGGCGCCATAAGTTCTTTTTTCCCAGGAGATTGTGCCTTCGTAGGGCTGGGCAGTTGGGCGATACGCTTCTCCGTTGACGAGGATGGCGTTTTCTTTCGCACCGGGGATGACGAGGGGCTGCGGCTGTGCGGCCGTTGGCGCAGGAACGGCCGTTACAGGAGCGGCCTTGGCATCCGGAGTGGCCTGGGGAGCCGCAGCAGCCTGCGGGATGTCTATGGGATCAACATCAAAGCGGCCGCTGGCGTAATATCTTGGATTAGTCAGGTATTTCAGGTTTCCTGTGGCGAGNTCTTCCGGTTTTACNAGGATCTTGGGTTCCGTCACCACGGCGTTTTCTTCCTTGTTGTAATCTGCGTCTACTTTCGCCCATGCCATTATGNGTTCCCCGTTGGCATCTTTGGTGNCGACAGTCTTGAATTGGCTGCCCGTCGCAGTGGAGTAGACGACCGCTTTCCCGTTCAGGACATCCACCGGAATCAGGGATTTGTCGCTGATGGGAACCCTCAACGTCTCTTCAGTGATGATGACTGGTGACCCGGCGACAATCCTGCGGTTTTCCATGCCGGGATTTGCCTTCACTATGTCCGCTTCGGTGACGCCGTAGATTCTCGCCAGCTGGGTGGGGTTGTCACCAGCCAATACTTTGTGGGCGATGACTGTTGGCTCTGGAGCCGCTTTTGGCGGGGGAGGGGGGGTGTCGGCTGGTGTCGGGGCTTCAGGAGCAGGTTGTTNGGTTGGAGTGGGTGGAAAAACCGTTGGTGCAGGANCTGNAAGGGAGAGATCATACGGGACCTCGGGCCAGAACGGCACGTTCGCCGGTACTACCCTTAAGGTTCCGACTGAGAGCGGAGGCGGACTCTTGGACAAGTCTACTATCTCCCCATCAGAGTGCAACAGCATGCTGTCTGTGGAAATGGAGTAAGGATAATATCCTGGCTGTTGCAGGGTGAACGTCCCATCCCGATAGTATGCGGCCACTGTCTGCTGCCAGAAAAGAGGCAGCTTTGAAAGGGAGGTGTCAAGCGTTGATAGTGAAGCGTATGTGAACGTTGTCATTGGCATTTTAGTGTCCGGCCAAGGTGAATTGGGTAGCTGGAGAGTGACTGCCTGTGGCGTGTTTGCAGGGACCGTGTCTGGTGCTTTGCCTAGTGTGGGGAGATTACGGGCAAGTCAATTGTAGGTAATTGGAACCCTCCGGCTGGGGAAGGGCTGGTGGTGGAAATCAGCCTAACAATGGATAGACCAGGATGACTTGTAAAGTCAGCGTCTTTCACCAGGAGTGTTCTTAAAGTCCCTGAATTGTCAAAACGGAGGCTGACGCAGGCATCGGTGCAGGTGGAGGATGATTGCGTCAATAAGACAGGATGGTCTGGCTTGCTTGTGACCGTAAGGCAGTCACCACCCTGGCAACCCTTGAGCGTATAGATCCCATCAATGAGCGTCCCTTTCGGGCCGAGTTTCAAGGTGGCCTCTGAATCGTCCTTTACCCCGGTAAAGGTAGCAATCTCTTGTCCTTTATCGTCAACGATTTTTCCCACACCAGCAACCTTTGTTTCTCCATCATCCGTAAAGGTGACGCTAATTTGCTCTCCTATCTCACCGGATAATGGTTGTATTTTTGGGCCCCCGTAGTCGAATGTTGAGCCTGGCTCGCCCGGCTCTAATACAAATGATGCTCCTTTCTCTCCTGGGCCAGGTGTCGATTGTTTGGAGAGTTTCCCAGCAGTGATGCATACCCCTCCGGGGCAATCTTTGATCTCACTCCCAGAAACTTTCCCCGATCCGATGACGAGCTCGCCAGTGTCCAGCACCGTCACCCGCGAGCCGGCTGCGGCGAGCTCACCCGGATTGAATGTCGCTGACTGTGTCTTTATCGTTTTGCCGTCATATGACGTGACTTTCGCCCCTTCCGCGAACCTCGCTTTCCACCCTTTCGCCTGCGCCAGGCTGTTCAGGTCTTCGGCTGTTGCAGCTGCAGGGTTCGTCTTGAGGGTGTCCTCAATGTTTGCAACGTCGCTGGAGGAATCAGATGCCGTGTTGCCAAACTCATCCATGGGGGAATCAAACGCATCCTGAGCAGCCACGATGCTTAAGAGCAGCAGTCCGGAGATCACGGCCAATGGCAAGAGGCGCTTATCCATACCGCAGCTCGCTCCAGTCGTATCGTGCCATGAAGCCGTAGACCAGCGGCTCCTTATGGGGGACATCGAATATCAGGCTGTACAGCACGTCATCCTCCCCGAAATAGGTGATCTCGAAGGTGAAGTTGTTGGCTGCTGCCAGCGCTGCCAGCGAGCTCAGCGGCATCTCATTCGGATACCTGGACTGCTCCGCGATGATCGCGTTCGAGAGGTCATACGGCTTTTTCATGTCTAGGGGTATGGAGACCTGGAACGAATCGAGCGTCGTCTTTGAGTTCCCCTTCTCGAAGCTGATGGGATGCCTCAGCGTGAAGAGGACGCTGCCGTCCCTCATGACGGCGGATATCTCGGACGGATCGCTGAGCCTGGCGCCGTAAATCCTGTAGCCAAGCTTCCTGAAGTCGTTGAAGTCGTTGAGGCAGGTATGGTTGATGTTGTCGAAGAGGTACGCCGCGAGCTCCTGCTCTATTTCTCCCTGCGAAGGGATGGATGCAGCCTGATTGTTCCAGTAGTAGGGAATAGCCACATAGAAATAGGGGAAATTGGGCTCCGGGGGAGTGTAGTATCCGCCTTGGAGGGAAGTGTCATAGACCGCCCATTCCCCTATCTGGGACATGCAGGACTGGACGAAGCCCTTGATGCCTGTGGTGTCCGCGCTGGGGCGTATCGCATCAATGGTGTCCTGGCTGTACGACAGCAGGAAGAGGGTGCCAATCATGATGATCGCTATAACTAGGAAGATGGTTATCTGTGCCCTCTTTTGCATGAGATGTTCCTTTTGTTCTAGTATTTTTATAGTTTTCCTCCTCATTTCGTGAGGATGCTGGTTTGACGGTAGTTACAGTCGCAGCCTAAATGCAGGGTATGGGTTTTGAGGAAGGGGATTGTCGTATCCTTTCCCTAAATGAGATGACGGGATGCGCCCGTAGGAGATGGTTATAAGATGGTTGTTTCCCCCGGTCCTGGAGATGACATTGTTCCTTATCCCCCACGCGTGCCTGGAGCCGAAGACCAGAAGAGAGATGCCTGGGCGGATCCTGATGTGGCTGAGCAGCATCTCAACAGCGTATGCGTCTCTTTTTTCATGGAGCTCGCTGTACCTTTGTGGGATCTTCTGCGTGTTGATTGCAATCCCTTCTGGGGTGGCGGAGAACCAGCCTCTGCGAATCCAGGCCTCGAAAAGGCCCAGACGGACGGCGTTGAATTCCTGTTCAGATTTTGGAATGGGCAGGCGCAGCGCCAGGATGAAGTCATAGAGATCGGATAGATTGTTGATGATGNCCGCGATTACGTTTTGCCGTGCCGTGTGCAGCCGGGGAAATTGCCTGAAGNTGGCTCCATATGTCGATTGGCGGGATACGCCTTTGGCGATGAGTGGGAACAGTTGATTTCGCAGGTGGCGCATGTCTTGAATCCCATAGGTGAAGGCCGGATGCTGGTAGGTGAGGAGCTGCCAGCTAAGGAATGCATCCGCCCAGAATTTCAATGAGAGGGTGAGTTCGAGGCTTTCCCGCTGGAGCTCCTTGCGCTCAAGACCGACGAGGAGATATTGTTTCCGCTGTGCAATGAGTGCCCTGACGAGTTCTGGCGTCCCGTTGATGATGTCGTCCTGTCCGGTGNGTCCCTGGACGAATCCTTCTATTCCAATGGTGTGGATGGGGAGGAGCTTTCTGAGAAGCTCGANCTTGGCNTAATCTGTTTTCCAGTCGTGAATGCCTCTTTCTTCTGGACCTGCGGCCTTGTCGAGGAAGAATATTATCGTCGATGNGTTTTTCTTAGTGCTCTGGTGACACAAGGCATCGTAGACGTCGAAGTGGCTTGCCTTCAGAGAGGNGTATATGTCTCCAAAGGTCCACGTCTTTGTTGTCNCATCACTTCCAGGNGAAGGGAAAAGGCCAGTGGCTATTGTCGCGGCGGCTGCCGCTGTCTTTCCNAGAAAGGTTCTTCTGTCCATCATTGTCTTGTAAGCGATGATCTCCCTGACAAGGATGGATATATGCTCTTCCTCCAGAGCGCGATCCAGACCGATGATGCGCAGCAGTTTTTCTTCTTCACGATAGGTGAGAAAGTAATTGTGAAGCATTTGAATTGATTGTTCCGTCGACTTCTCATTGATAAAATTTTCAACGAAAAAGTATGGCGCTTTCCTCAACCCGTTCACGATGCGGACTATGTTGGAGCGGAGATTTTTTGCATATGTGTCCATGCTTATTGCCATCAGGAGGCGCCGACAAGGCCGTGGCTTTTTCCGCTCATGTTGTTTAAAATCTTTGTCTTTTGGACGTGCCTTGAGACTGATGGCGTTCCGTTAACGAAGAAAAGTTTAAAAGACTCCAAAAGGAGCCAGGGAGGATGCCAGGCTGCGACATGTGCGGGAAAGAGGGTGCGGGAACCATTGCCCTTATCGAGGGGGTGGAACTCACGGTGTGCCAGAACTGCTCAAGGTTCGGCAAAGTGGTGCGCTCTGCGAGGGCAGAACCCCCGAAGGCAGGGCATCTCCCTGTCAAAGCGGCGAAGCCGGCAGAGGATTCCCCTGAGACGGTCGTGGAGGACTTCGCCCCGAGGATCCGGCAGAAGCGCGAGCAGCTCAATCTCACCCAGAAGGAATTCGCCAAGATGCTCAATGAGCGGGAGTCCCTTGTCCACCACCTGGAGAACGGCAGCCAGCGCCCTTCCATCGACCTCGCCAGGAAACTGGAGCATGCCCTGAAGATACAGCTTGTCGAGGTGGCGAAAGAGGCGCCGCAGCAGAAGAGCAAGAGCAAGACGGACTCGCTCACGCTCGGCGATTTCATCAAGATCAAGAAGTCTTCTTAGCTACCTTCCGTAGATAGTGTAGACGCATCCCTTCTCCCGTGAAGAGTACACCTGCTTGAGGGTTGCCATCACCATGTCCAGATTGCGGCTTGTCATGGCCCCGTATTCCCTGTCATTGCCGAGAAAATCGCAGGTGTTGACGAGCGCCAGGTCCGGCTCTCCCCTGATGCCGGGATAATACATCAGGCCGCTGACAGGCGCATCAGTCCTGAGCGCATATAACGGGCTGCTGATCCAGATATGCTGGCCGGCGTGTTCCCGCTCTTGCAGGTATTCCTGGAAGAACTCCTGCTGGGGGGAAGGCTGGCTGCCGGGGTGGATGATGAACAGCAAGGTATGGGAGAGGCCGATGCCGAGAAAGATGGCGCAGAAAAGGAAGAGGATTGTCTTATCCGGCATTGCGAAGCGCTGCGCGAGATAATGGGATAGATAAATGGTGCAGAATGCCGCCAGAAGGGAGACGAAGGGGAGCAGCGGCAGCAGGAGCCTCATCTCCTTGTGGGGGGCCAGGGTATACAGGAGCAAGGGAATGAGCGCAATCCAGGCAAGAAGACGGAGATGCTGGTTTTTTTTCCACACCAGAGGCAGCGCAGCCAATGAGAGGAGGAGGATGTTCTCCTTTATCAGGCTTGCAGCATAAAACAGCAANGGCTGCGCGTAGATGGTTCCGGTGTGCATGCTGAGATAGAGCTGCAGGGTGAAGGGAAGCATCGGGTTCCCATATGCGATTGCGCCCAAGAGCAGGTACGGCAGCAGGGGGATGGAGAATCCTGAGATGANGAGGAGAAGCTCTCTCCTCCCATGGCGCCGTTGGAGATGAAACGCGGCAAGGATGATGATTATGGGCAGCAGCTGGTAGAATCTCGTGAGGAACGACAGGCCGAAGGCGATGCCGCCGAGGACGGGCTTCTGCTTNAGCAGCAGGAGGGCTCCGAGGAGCAGGAAAAATGACGAGGGAATCTCCGTCAGTATCCGGTGGCTGAAGGAGAGGAACGTGAAGGAAAACCCAAGGAGGAATGCCGCGAGCAGGCCGGTATTCGCGCCAAAGAGCTTTTCGCCGATCTTGAATGTGAGGAATACCGTGCCGAGGGAGAACACTATGATGAGGATTGTTCCTGAAAGGATGGTGTCAAGCCCGGCATTCCAGAAGGCGCCGAGGAGCAGCGGAAGGGCNGGCGGCCGCGACGGCTCTGAGAATCCAGACTGCCCGGCGGACCAGTAGTATTTGCCCATGCCGATGTAGACNGCCGAGTCCCACCACACGGCGCGCTGCTGGGCCGCGATGGACACGCTGAGGAGCAGGAAGGACAGCAGCAGGAGGCCGAGCAGCAGGCGGTGGCGCTTCATGNGGCATTTATGGCGCGTGCCTATTTATTCTTATCNTCGGGAAAAGAANTTCCANGANGGAAGGGGGAAGAAAGTCATTTATGAAGGGGCTTGGTTGTATGTCTCGTTGCCCCTCTTGGTGAGCATGAACCATTCCATCGGCCTGCCGAAGATGGCCTTGAGGATGCCCTTATTGACGTGGTAGGTCATGACGATGCCATAGCTGAAGGAGGATGCGATCATCTTCCAGAAAGACCCCATGTTCCTGCTCCTTCGCAGGGCCACGATGTTCGCGACAAGAAGGCCGGAAGTGANGGCGATGTTNCTTGCCGTCTCAGAGAGCAGCTTCCCCCATTCGACGGGGGCGGGGGCGTGGGTGACGAGNCTGAGGGTGCCTGTCGCGAGCAGCGCAAACAGCAGGAATGACAGCAGGTAACCGCTGCAGACGATGCTCACGCCCACCTTGTCCCAGAAGGAAGTGCCCTTGCCTGTGTANATCGCCCTGAAATGCTTCTTATAGGAATGGATGACNCCGTATCCCCAGCGCATCTGCTGGCGGTAGAGGTCAAAGGANGTATGCGGCACTTCTGAGTCGCAGGTGAGATCCTCNAGGTAGANGATCCTGTAGCCGCTGTTGATGAGGCGGATGGAGTACTCGATGTCCTCGGTGAGGTTTCCGGTGTCCCACGCGCCGAGCTGGACGAGGGTGGACTTCCTGACCGCTTCCGCGGAGCCGCAGAGCAAGGACATCTTCCTTCGTCCCTTGAGGAAGGGGAGGGTGATGTAATGGTAGACATTGAGGATGCTCGATCCCAGCACGGTGATCATGTTCTCCCGCGCATTGAGGAATGTCCATTTCGCCTGCACCGCGGCCACTTTCCGGTCGTCCTTGAAGGGCTGGACGATCCTCTTCAGGAAATCCTGCTTCGGCACGAAGTCCGAGTCGAAGATCACGATGAATTCCCCTTTTGAGTGGGGGAGCATGTTGTTGAGGTTGCCGGGCTTGTAGCCGGTGTTCCTTTCCCTCCTGACCACTTTCACCTGCGGGTGCTCAGCCGCGAAGGCAGAGAGCTGCTTCGACACTTCCGGCATGCTGGAATCGTCGCCGATGATGATCTCGTACCTGTCCTTTGGGTAATCGAATGCCAGGCACGCCCTGGCGCAGCGTATGGCCACGGGCTCGTTGAACGTGGGGATCTGGATGGTGACGGAAGGCGTATATGATTGGTCAATCTTCTCTCCATCGCTCTTCCTGCGGACAGCGGTATAGAAGGTCATGACAAGATAGAGGACGGACACGAAGAAGGTGATGACGAGCAGCACGTTGAACGCATGCTCGAAGAAAGACTGCACGACGTCGAGGATTGGTCTGCTCGCCTGGCTATACGCGTGGAATGCTGCCCGGACGGCGGATTCCCACCACACGAAAGAGGAATGGATGTCCATGTCATCTCACAAAATACCTCTGCGGAGAGAGGTGATAGCGAATGATGCTGAAAGCGATGATGATATTTAAAAGTATGGTATAGGGGAAGTAGAAGAACACCGCGATGGCGTTCCTCAGGGTGAAGGTGTCCTTGAACATCCTAACGGCGATGACAATCATGACGGACGAGATGATGCCGGACAGCACGCCGAAGATGGTCCAGTAGTTGATGCCCCATTCGGGGATCTTGTAGAGCACGTACACCGGACCGGAGAGCGAGAACCAGCGGAAGAGATAGCCGGAAAGCTCCCCTATCGTGTGGGAGTTCGAGGGCAGCCAGTAATTGAGCTGGTAGATGATGAGCGGCAGGGAGAGGAACGCGTAGACGCTCCACCAGTACTGGTTGATGAAGAGGAAATGGATGCTCCAGGGGGATTTCCGCGAGAAGAGNGACTTGTTCTTGAAGAGCGACTGCAGGGTCCCCATCCACCAGCGGAAGCGCTGCCTATAGAGGGAAGAGACCGTTGACGGCGCGACGGTGTGGCCGATGGCCCNNGGGACATTGACGCTCCGGTAACCCGCACGCTTGAGCTCCAATGCGATGTCCATGTCCTCCGCGAGNGTGTCCTTCTTGAANCCTCCTGCCTTCAGCANCGCGGATTTCCGGTAGCAGGCCAATGCGCCGAAGAACCAGATGCCTGTCCTGAAGACCCTGGAGAAGCTCGCGCGGATGAGGTTGTTGTAATGGTACTCGATGTTCTGGAACGCCCCGATGACGCTGCGGGAGTTCTTCACCCTGCTATTCCCTGTCGTCGCCCCGACATCCTCCTGGATGAAGGGGGATACCAGGTTCCTGAGGCAGTCCTGCTCGACGACGGTGTCCGCATCGACGGTGAAGAGGAAGCCGTGCCTCGCGCGCTTCATTCCCGCGTTGAGGGCAGCGACCTTGCCTGCGTGGCGGATGGTGACGACCTTCGCGCCGTGCCGCCTGGCGATGGAAGCTGTATGGTCTGCCGAACCGTCATCGACAACGATGATTTCCGTCTTCTCCTCCGGGTAGGCGAGGGACCTGACCGAGCTGATGCAGTCGCCGATATGCTGCTCCTCGTTATACGCCGGGATGATGATGGAGACCTTTGGCTCGAATGCTCCGTGGGAGGCGTCTTTCCTGAACAGGGAGAGGACGACCACCGCAAAAACAGCCATCAGGAAGGCAAAAAGGATGAAGAACAGTCCCGTTCCAAGCTGCATGATGAACTCCATGGTGATGAAAAAGCTCTCTCTTTTCGTTTTTAAACATTTCCCTTTTTCCCGAGAAGGGCCGTTCACTTAAGCGCGGGAGAACGCCTTGCTGCGCAGGGTGGCACGCGGAAACACGTTTCCGGTGCCCATCGCCTTGCCCTGGGCATCGGGCCCGCTTTGTCATTCGTAGCCACGAGGCGCCATTCCCCGGACGGGGCGTCCCCCTTGGCACTCATTTTACTGACCGCAAGACGCTCGCGACAAGGCGCCACCCCTGGCGTTCTCCCTTATCTGAACGGTCTCTTTCCCGAGGAGCGTCAGGAGAAAAGCGACATCAATACGTTGCGGGGATAATCCGGGTAGAGGGCATCATCTNCCCAGAAGAGCTTTCCCGTTACATTGAAGAAGAGGACTGCTGAACCAAGAGTGATGCCGATGATGGCAAATGTTTTTCCGCCGTAGTGCTGCGGATCCTTGCGTATGCTGCGCAGGGCCCTGATGCCAAAATACATGGCGAGGGGAGCAAGCACCCAATTCAGGAGCGGGATGACACAGAGGATGCCCAGCACGAATGAGGTGACTGCGGCGTCTTTGTTCATAAGAGGGCGGGAGGGCGGTGTTTTTTAAACGTATTGGCGCGCATCAAAGCCGGATCGAGCTGCCGTCGTCAAGGAGATGGATGTTCTTCCCTGTCGAGTAGCCGAGCTCCTCCGCGAGCGAGGCCATGGCCTTCCTCATCTCGATGCCGCCGTGGGCCGGGATGATGTGCCGCGGCTTCACGAGATGGAGCAGATCCCTGAGGTCCTCCCGCGCCGCGTGGCCCGAGGCATGGACGTCGAGGAACATGCGGACGTGCTTGCTTCTCAGGCTGGTCTCGAGGCGCTCGCGGTTCCGGATGTTGGTCTCCGTCGGGATGGTCTTGCAGGAGAAGACGACGTGGTCTTCAGGCGAGAAGGAGAAGGGGAGCTTGCCATTGACCATCTTTGACAAGGTCGACTGCGGCTCGCCCTGGTGGCCCGTGACGACCAGAAGGTATTTTTCCTTCCTTGCCGCAATCCTCCTCAGCTCCTTCTTCATCTGCTTGGGGTATTTTATCATCTGCACTTCCCTCGAGAAATTGACTATTCCAACGCGCTCCGCCGCCGTGGAATATTTGTGGAGGCTCCGGCCGAGGAAGACGATTTTCCTGCCGAGCTTGTGCCCCATCTCGATGATGGACTTCAGCCNGGCGATGTGGGAGGAGAACGTGGTGACGATGACGGCCTTGCCCTTGGAGTTGACGCCCAACAGCACGTCATAGAGCATCTGGCGGGCAACGGCCTCGGAGGGCATCTTGCGGGGGTCTGCAGCGTAGGTGGAGTCCACNATCAGCGCCTTGACCCCTTGCCTGCCGAGCTCCTCCAGGCGCTTGAGATTCGGCTTCTTGCCAAGGGTNGGCGTGAGGTCAAACTTGAAGTCGTTGGCGTAGAGGATGGTGCCTTCAGGCGTGTGGAGGGCGATCATCGCGGTGTGGGGGGTGGAATGGGTGACGTGGATGAACTCTGCCGTTATGGTGCTTGAGACCCTGATGCTGCTGTTGGGGTGCACGGTCTTGAGCGGATTCCTGAGCTTCATCCCATTGTCCTGGAGGATGGCCTTGAGGACTTCGATCGTAAAGGGGGTGGCGGCTATCGGCACTTTCAGGGAAGAGGCAAGGTAAGGGAGTGCTCCGATATGGTCAAGATGGGCGTGCGTGGGGAGGATCATCTTCAGGTTGCTCTTCCAGTCCGATATCCTTGAGATGTCCGGGACCGCGCCTACCTTGATGAGATCCTCCGGGCGGATGCTGAGAAGGTGCTCGTCCTCGGTGTATTGGATGAANTTCTCCAGGTGGACGCCGCAGTCGAAGATGAATGCCTCGTTCCCTATCCTGACGGCNGTGCAGTTCTTGCCCACTTCGTCATAGCCGCCTACTGCGCGTATTTCCATTTCCACGCGTCTTTTTCATCCTCTTAATAATCTTTGCCATGGCTAAAGAGA
>C687J35174_10009417_pt1 | contig 12257 bp, 10 predicted proteins | sample RifCSPhighO2_01_FD_35174 | JGI IMG/M metagenome (IMG submission 35174) | reverse complement strand
GGTACAAAAGTAAAAGAGTTTGATGGATCAACCCGTTCAACGAGTTCAGGGTTGACCCTGAGTAGCGTCGAAGGGTCAAATTGCAGAATAGGGAAGTCAAGATATCTGGTTATTGAGGCCGACGAACATATGGCTTCTTTTCTGAATTACCGACCGCAGATTATTGTTTTAACCAACATCGAAAGAGAGCACCTTGATTTTTACAAAAATTTAAGCAATATACTGAAAACATTTAAGAGATATATATCCTTTTTGCCGTCAAGCGGGATTTTGGTTGCGAATAAAGACGACAAGAATATCTCAAAACTTAAATCGCAAATCTCGAAACTGAAATTTAAGATTAGGAATTATTCGATAAGACAAGAGGAAGCAAAGAAACTGGAGAAAATTTTGAAAGTGCCAGGAAAGCATAATATCTATAATGCCATGGCGGTTCTTACCGTGGCGAGAGAATTGAAAATCCGGGATAAAACCTTACTTAAGGCGCTTTCAGAATATCGTGGTGTTTGGCGCAGATTCGAGGTGTCAAAAAAACGCGTTGGCGATAAAAATATTACCCTTGTTTCTGATTACGCTCATCACCCAACAGAAGTTAAGGCCACTATATCTGCTCTTTTTGAAAAGTTCGGAAAAAAGAAAATTATATGTATTTTTCAACCTCATCAGTACCAGAGAGTTTTTTATTTATTTAATGATTTTGTCAAAGTTTTTAGAGAATCTAAACTTGATAAAGTGATTATCATAGATATTTTTGATGTTGCGGGTAGAGAGAAAAAGAGTATCGCTAAGAAAGTAAATGCTAAAATGTTGGTCGAAACGATAAATAGACCCCATGTTGTCTATTTAAAAAAAGAGGCAATTTTGAATCATTTAAAGAAAGAACTTAAAGGGGGAGAGGTAATTACCATTCTGGGCGCAGGAGATATTTATAAATTACTTGAAGAATTTTGAGGAGCGAAGCGACATAGAATATATTTATGATTTAATCTCTTGATTGGGTTTTTTGATTTGCTACAATCTAACCGCCTAATATATGGCGCATCTCGCGGATGCGCCCACCTCCTAAGGGCAGGTGCGTGAGATGTTGGACATCGCGCCTGCCTCTTTTTATTGCGATCAGTCAGTTGACAGGTCTCTCGGATTTGCTAAAATTTAATTGGTGTCTTTCATTATGTGGCGTATTACATATGATACGTCAGCTCCTCAAAGGCAGGTGAATATTTACGCCTGCCTTTTTATTGGTTGACATTATTTTTCCGTTAGCTATACTCCATTTAGCCCTGTAGCAAGTTTGGCTTTATTTGGGAATAGTGCGGAGGCGCAACTGAGTAGGTATGCGTCCAAAATGAACACTATTCCTGGCGGGTATCTAATGGTACCCGCTTTTCTATTGACAACTACTCTATAATATGCTATATTTAATATAGTACAGGGAAGAGTACTTTTACAAAAATGAGGCGATAAACCGTGGTTACAGTCACAATAATTTTGTCAGTAATCTTTTTCTGGCTTTGTTTTTTCCTTGCGAATGAACTACGCAAGAAGTTCTATTTCCTCGATAAGTGGTTGGTGACTATGGAGTCAGGTATGGTTCATACGTATCAATACGAAGGATCATGTAGTAGAGGGATGGGTAATATTGTAATAAGGTCTGATGACGGGCAGCCATTTTCTGTCCTTGTATGTATCAGATTCTATATATTACCCGGAATATATTGGGGTATAGACCCTTATTCTATGGTGATATCTTCTGCGAAAGGAGTAGTCATTACGAATACCTACCTAGGTTGTAACCCAGTAACCTTCACATATGTTGCTAATCGGAAAGTCGGACTCACGATAACATCAAACGCAGAAGATCAATCACTCGTAGCGGATGTGGTCCATAAACCACATCTAATACAGTGGTTGTTCTGATGTTATCCTTTTCAAAAAAGGGACTCATGTATTTGAGTCCTTTTTTATTGCTTAGCTTAAAAAAATCAAAGCTTTCCAAGGGATTAAAAATTTACTATAATAATGCCAATGAAACGTATCTTAACTAACAATTCGGTTGATTTTATCGGCAAAACAATCCAATTGGCTGGTTGGGTTCAAACAATAAGAGAACATGGGAAAATTCTTTTTATTGATCTTCGTGACAGCGGTGGAGTTTTACAGATCGTATTCTCTCCTGACGTAAAAGACACTTACGAATTAGCAAAAACTTTAAAACCAGAGTCAGTTGTGTTTATTGAGGGAGAAGTAAAAGAAAGGCCAGCCAGCATGATAAATCCAAAAATTGCGACAGGAAAGATTGAATTTCAGCCCTCGAAATTAGAAATTTTATCTATGGCGGAAACCCCGCCTTTTCCAATTGATACGAATGGATATGACATATCAGAAGATAAGAGATTAAAGTACAGATACTTGGATTTGAGAAGACCTCGACTTCAGGAAAATATAAGAAACAGACAAAAGGTGATTCAGTGTATGCGCGATTTTTTGATAAAAGAAGGATTTATTGAGATTGAAACTCCATTATTGACCAAAGCTACGCCCGAAGGCGCTCGCGATTTTTTGGTCCCGGCTCGTCTTCAACCAGGCCTTTTTTACGCTTTGCCGCAATCGCCCCAGCAATATAAGCAATTGTTAATGGTTGCGGGTATAGAAAAATATTTTCAAATAGCGCGCTGCCTAAGAGATGAGGATCCGCGAGGAGACCGCCAAGCCGAGTTTACACAATTAGATATCGAAATGGCTTTTGTGGAACAGGAGGACATCTTAGTTCTTATGGAGGAATTGTATATAGGAATTATTGAAAAGCTTTTTCCGGAAAAGAAAATTACAAGTATTCCGTTTCCGAGATTAAAATATAATGACGCGATGGAAAAATACAAGACCGACAAACCAGACGTCAGAAAAGACAAAGAAAATCCTAATGAACTGGCTTTCTGTTTTATTATTGATTTTCCGATGTTTGAGTGGAGAAAGGAAGAAAACCCTTCGATGGGCTCAGGGCGAGGACGCTGGGATGCGGTGCACCACCCTTTTACAAGACCTCAAATCGATGACATCGAAAAAATTAAAAAAAGCCCAGAAAAAATTCTGGGTTATCAGCATGATTTTGTCCTGAACGGAGTTGAGATTGGCGGAGGGAGCTTGAGGTCTTACAAGCCGGAAATTTTGGAAGCGGTATTTGAAACGATGGGTCACAGTAAAGAACAAATACGGCAGAAATTCGGCCACTTGCTTACAGCGTTTAAGTACGGTGTTCCTCCTCATGGCGGTATTGCGCCTGGGATTGATAGGTTTTTAGCGGTACTTTTGAATGAGCCCAACATAAGAGAAGTAATCGCTTTTCCCAAAACGGGGGATAACAAGGATTTAATGATGGGAGCGCCATCTGAAGTGGAGACAGAACAGCTTAAAGAATTGCATATCAAACCGGTCGGCGACGAAAAAGATAGGTAATTTTCATAATGAGCAAAAGCTTAAGATTATTTTTTATCATAATATTTTTAGGCCTGCCGCTTTGGTGGGGGATCAATGTCTTTGCCCAGAAGCTGGAAGATTTTTTTTATACGAATGTTGCCGCTCAAGAAGAAGAAGTTTTAAATCAGAACGCCGCCATTGAAAAACAGCTTGAAAGCATGAAGCCATCGAGAAAAGAAGAAACCGATGCGTTGGAGGTTGGAGCGCGTTCGGCAATATCAGTGTTAATCAAAAAAGACGGAACCGAAAAGGTTCTTTTCCAAAAAAACATTCAGGAGAAATTACCCATAGCAAGCATCACAAAATTAATGACCGCTTTGCTTGTTATGCGGAATTATAATTTTGAAGAAACGGTAGAGATTTCTTCCGAAGCCGCCAAAGTGGAGAACGAACAGGGATCTGGCAATCTAAGAGTCGCAGAGAAGTTTTTTGTCAAAGATCTTCTTTATTTTTTATTAATTGAGTCCAATAATGGAGCGGCTTTTGCCTTAGCCGATATGATGGACGAGAAAGAGTTTGTTGATTTAATGAACATCACGGCGGCTGAATTAGGATTGGAAGATACATTTTTTGTTAACCCAACCGGGTTGGACCCTGAAAATCAACAAGACCTGACGAATTATTCAACCGTTGAAGATGTCGCTAAATTAGCGATTTACATACTCAAGACCGAACCATCAATTTGGGATATTGCACGTTTCTCCGAATTCGATGTTTATTCGGCTGACGGTATATTGTTTCGCAAACTAAAAAGCACCAATGAACTTTTAGGAATGGCGCCCGACCTAAGCGGGAAGACCGGTTGGACTTTGAGAGCCGGCGGTTGCTTGGCGATAATTTATCTGGCTTCAGACAAGCAAAGTTATTTAGTCAACATAGTATTAAGCTCGGAAGATAGGTTTGGAGATATGAAAAAAATGATGGATTGGTTGAATGGAGCTTATCAATGGCAATAAAAAAGCAACATAAAAAATGACGCTTTTTAACTTTAATCTGATTAAAATTTTCTCTCTTTTCGCTTTTGCCGCCATTTTAGCTATGATTTTGGCGCCTTCAATGATTAATTTTCTGTACAAGATAAAGTTTTGGAAAAAGGAAGCGCGCAAAAAAACCATTACCGGCGAAGACGCCAGTGTTGTTTACGCCCTGCACAAAGACAGGGAAGTGGCAGTTCCTCGAGGAGGAGGATTAATTATTTGGATTTCGGTCCTGGTCATAGCGTTATTTCTTTTGCTGCTGTCATTCGGGGATAAATACTGGTGGCTTAAGAGAATTAATTTTCTATCTCGAAGCGAAACCTGGCTTCCTTTCTTTACGCTTATTGCGGCTTCTTTAGTCGGTCTCCTTGATGATTTTTTGCAAGTTTTTGGGCGAGGCCGTTATGTTGGAGGGGGAATGACATTCACGAGGCGTCTAATCATTGTCGCCTTGATCGGTTTGATTGGCGGTTGGTGGTTTTATTTTAAGCTTAATTGGGACAGCATCCATATTCCTTTGATTTTGAATTTTCCCGGGGGCATAGATCTGTCTATTGGTTTTTGGTACATACCGTTGTTTGTGATAGTGATGCTGGCGTCTTGGGCTGGCGGAGTTATTGACGGATTAGATGGATTAGCTGGCGGTATTTTCGCCACTATTTTCAGCGCTTTTACGGTGATTGCTTTTGCTCAAGATAAGATAGAATTAGCTTCTTTGTGCGCCGTTATCTCCGGCACTCTATTCGCGTTTTTATGGTTCAACATACCTCCAGCCAGGTTTTATATGGGTGAAACCGGTATTTTGGGGTTGACTTCTACTATGGCAGTGGTTGCGTTTTTAACCGATTCTATCGCGGTTTTGCCTATCATTGGCGGTCTCTTAGTGATTGAAGTGGGTTCAATCATTATACAGTTAGCATCTAAAAAGTTTTTTCGTAAAAAAATATTTTTAGCGACTCCCATACATCATCACTTTGAGGCAAAGGGATGGACGCCTCACGAAATAACGATGCGTTTTTGGCTGGTCGGAGTGGTTTTAGCAATAATAGGGGTTGCCATTCGTTTACTATGACCCGGTAGTGACCCCGTTCTCTATCGGGTATACGAATTGATGGTTAAAATATATTCATAATTACCTTTTCTTCTGATGAAAACCATACAAGAATTAGAGGGAATGGCTACTACCGGATATGATCGGCATATTTGATTCTGGGATTGGCGGTTTGACCGTGGTAAAAGAATTTCTCCGATATTTACCGGATTACCAGATTATTTATTTTGGCGATTCCGCCAGATTGCCATATGGAACGAAAAGCCCTCGTTTTATTCGGCAATGTTCAAAAGAAATCGTGAAGTTTCTTTTAAAAAAAGGAGCCAAGGTGATTGTTATTGCTTGCCATACCGCTTCTGCTCTGGCGGCAGATTTTTTAAGGAGAGAATTCAAAGATACACCAATCTTTGAAATCATTACGCCCGGGGTTAGTGGCGCTATTCAATCAACCAAGAATAAAACAATCGGTATCATTGGTACGCCGGGCACCGTAAATAGCGGCGTTCATCGTAGAGCGCTATTAAAAAAAGTGGCCGACCTCAACGTTTACACAGAAAGTTGTCCTTTGTTGGTTCCATTAATAGAAGAAGGTTGGTTTGAGAGAAAAGAAACCAGATTGATAGTGAAAAATTACTTGGCGCCGTTAAAAAAGAAAAAGATTGACACGCTGATCTTGGCCTGCACTCACTACCCTTTGCTAAAAAAAGTAATCTCTTTTGCGATGGGAAAGCGCGTCCGGATTATTAATCCGGCAAAAGATTTAGCGCTAAGCTTTAGATCGTTATTGAGACAAAACGAAAAATTGGCTAACAGCTTAAAAAAAAGTAAGCAGCACCAATTTTTTTTAAGCGACGACCCTTATAATTTTCGNCTAATGAGTCGTTTTTGTTTAGGCAAGGAGATCAATCCTAAGATAGTCCGTTTTAATTAAAATGTTGAATTTAAAAAAGGAGCTAAATCCCAAAAAAATTCTCATATTGGGATTAGGAAAAGAAGGGGTAGACACTTTGATGTTTTTAAGGAAGTTGTTTCCAGGTAAGATTTTGGGAGTAGGGGACAAAGATAAAAATTCAAAATTNAAAATTAAAAATTTAAAATTATTAAGAAAAGTTACGTGGTATTTGGGTAGAGATTATCTTAAACCTTTAGAACAATACGACTTGATCATTAAATCACCAGGCATTCCNGTCAATAATCAGGCNCTAAAGCAGGCCTTTCGAGAAGGTAAAATTACCTCTCAAACAGAACTTTTTTTAAGGNATTGCCCNGGCAAAATAATCGGCATTACCGGAACAAAAGGAAAGGGAACGACAAGCTCCTTAATTTACAAGATTCTNAAGCAAGGAGGCAAAAAAGTTTATTTAGTGGGTAATATCGGCAAGCCAGCGCTTTCTTTGCTGTTTAAAGCCAAGCCGAAAGATATTTTTGTCTACGAAATGTCGAGTCATCAACTGATGAATTTGAGAACAAGTCCAAACATCGCCGTTTTCCTTAATATTTATCCCGCTCACCTGGATTACTACCGGGATTTTCAAGAATATTTTCAAGCAAAGAAAAATATTTTTCTTCACCAAAAAAGCAATGACGTTCTAATTTACAACAAAGACGATCAATTATTGAAAGAAGCGGTCAAAAAGGCAAAATCAAAAAAAATATCTTTTTCTTTGAAGAGTCAAAGTGGTGACTATCGCTTGAGACAAGACCTTGTCGTTTATCACGGAAAGAAGATGTTTCATACGGCAAACTGCCGCTTAAAAGGAGAATTTAATCTGGTCAATACTATGGCCGCTATAATTGTTGGCAGGATTCTTAATGTGCCGTTAGCAAAAATAACAAATGCAGTAAAAAACTTTAAAGGGATGCCTTATCGTCTTGAATTTGTAGGTAAATATTCTGGCGTGGATTTTTATAACGATTCTCTCGCCACCATTCCACAAGCTACCATTGCCGCCATTGAAGCGTTGGGCGATCGAATAGGAGCAATAATTTTAGGAGGATTTGAGAGCGGTTTAGATTATAGCAAGCTGGCAAGAGTTATTGCGCAGCGGAAAATCAAGAACCTGATACTTTTTCCGACTACCGGAGGAAAAATTGCCAAAGCAGTAAAAAAATATTTTCGGTTTAACAAAAGTAAGAAAGCGATAAATTATTTTTTTGTAAACGATATGAAAGAAGCCATAAAGCTTAGCTTGGAAAATACTGAAAAGGGCGATATTTGCTTATTATCGCCCGCGTCTCCGAGCTTCGGCGTCTTTAAGAACTACAAAGAAAGAGGGGATTTATTTAAAAAGTATATTAAAGTTTATGGAAAGAAAAATTAAGAAATACCCGGATCGAGCCCTAATCATTGTCTGTGCTTTTATGATAATGATTGGGATACTTGTTCTTGCCAGCGTTTCTTCGGTTCTTTCTTACGAAAGTTTTCAGAACCCTTTCTTTTTTTTGTGGCATCAGATTCAAGCCGGATTAATTCCTGGAATTATTTTGTCCTTTCTGGCTTTTAAAATAAACCTGACATTAATTAGAAAAGCGTCTTTTGGCCTGTTTTTATTAAACATTTCTCTTTTGGCGTTGGTGTTAATACCAGGGATTGGCGTTAGCTATGGGGGCGCTGCGAGGTGGCTTGATTTGAAATTGTTCACCTTTCAACCATCAGAATCATTGAAGCTGACTTTTATTCTTTATTTCGCGGCTTTAATGGAAAGCAGATTTCAATCAGCCGAGAGATTCTTCGGCGCGACGAGACGAGGGTTATTCAAGAAAACGCCTCGGAATTTGTCATCTAAAACGCTGTTTAGAAATTCGAGTTCGTTGATCTTGAACTTATTCATATTCTTAATTCTTTTTGGGATCATTGGTTATTTTCTATACAGCCAGCCGGATATAAGCACTCTTTTCATAATCTCTGTTGTGGGAGCCGTGATTTACTTTACGGCCGGCTCGCCTTGGTGGCATCTTGTTTTGATAATGATGTTAGGAGCCAGCGCGTTTTGGATATTGATTAAAAAAGTGCCGTATGGCTTGAGCAGAATAACGGTATTCTTAAGCCAAGATTTCGATCCTATGGGTAAAGGGTATCAAATTAAGCAAGCGTTGATTGCGATAGGATCAGGGGGNCTAACCGGACTGGGTCTNGGAATGTCGCGTCAGAAATTCGGTTTTCTGCCAGAAGCGATGTCAGACACGATTTTCTCTGTTATTGCGGAAGAATTGGGTTTTCTTGGCGGAGCAACGCTGGTTTTGCTGTTTATGATTTTTCTTTGGCGGGGATTGGAAATTGCCAAGGGCGCGCCGGATGCATTTTCTAAATTATTAGCTATTGGAATTACTTCTTGGATAATAGTTCAGGCAATAGTTAATATAGGGTCTATTGTAAAGTTGTTGCCTCCAACAGGGGTGCCTCTGCCTTTTATCAGTTACGGCGGATCTCATCTGGTTTTTGAGCTGATTGCTTTGGGATTGTTGCTTAATGTGTCTAAAAATCTCAAGATGGTATAATATAGGTAAAGAGCAGAACCCCGTTAGAAGTTCTGGGCATGATTTTTTTTCACAAAAAATTTTATGTAATCTACAAGACGGGGAGTAATAACAAAACAAATGTTTGTTTGAAATGAATAATATATTCTATAACAACAAACTTCTAACGGAGTGAAGATCTTATTCACCGGTGGCGGGACCGGTGGCCACATTTTTCCAATTATCGCTATTTATCGAGAATTCAAAAGGGTGTCTGCCGGAGAGAGCGTCCGTTTTTTCTATATTGGNCCAAAGGACGAGACATCTGCCGTGTATCTTTCTAACGAAGACATTAGGATAAAATATATTATGGCAGGAAAAATGAGGAGATATTTTGATTTCCGCAGTATTCTTGAGAACATAATTGANATCATCTTCAAGATTCCTATCGGTACGGTTCAAGCTTTTTTTAATATATTTTGGCTGTCCCCGGACGTGATTTTCAGCAAAGGAGGATATGGATCGTTGCCGGTTGTTGTGGCTGGCTGGATGCTTGGCACCCCTGTGTTTTTGCACGAATCAGACGCTATACCCGGCGCTGCCAACCGTTTTTTGGGCAGATTATCCATCGANATTTTTTCTTCTTTCCCGGGTAAAAAAACNAAAGATTTTCCTATATGGAAAACGATTTCCATTGGCAATCCTGTCAGGTCGGAAATTCTACAAGGTTCTGTTCAAGAGGCCAAAAATATCTTTAAATTAACCGGAGAAAAGCCAGTCATTTTAATCTTGGGCGGTTCTCAAGGGTCCCAAAGGATTAACGATGTGATTTTGCAGACCCTTCCCGATCTGATAGATAAATTTGAAGTAATTCATCAGTGTGGCACGAATAACTTTAAAAACGTTGATGCCGAAGCCAAAGTGGTCACAAAAGANGANTNAAAAAAATACTATCATTTATACCCGTTCTTGANCGAAACGGAATTAGCCGATGCTTATCAGGTTGCCAACTTGGTCGTGTCTCGNGCCGGTTCTGGNAGTATTTTTGAAATATCGTCCGTTAAAAAGCCGTCTATTTTGATACCTTTGCCGGAATCCGCCCAAAANCATCAGGTAGAAAANGCTTATAGNTATTCTNANAATGGCGCTTGTCTGGTGATAGAGGAGGCGAATTTCACTCATCACTTTTTNTTGGATAGNTTAAAATATTTGTTCTCGCACCAAAACGAACTTGACGCAATGAGCGATGGCGCCGCCAAGTTCGCAAAACCCAGAGCGGCGGAAATTATAGCGTCTTATCTTTGGGAGTACTTGAAATTATAGTTTTTTGTATGCCAAAAAAATCTTCTCAAGCAAAGGAACCAATGGCGGTGAGAACCAGATTCGCTCCGTCTCCAAGCGGTTTTTTGCATATTGGATCGGCAAGAACCGCTCTTTTCAATTACCTTTTTGCCAAAAATAACAACGGAACATTTATTTTAAGAATAGAAGATACCAACGAGGCAACGTCAAAGAAAGAGTACGAACAAAATATTATTGAATCATTGAATTGGTTAGGAATACTGTGGGATGAAGGTCCAATCGCTCCTGCTCAAACTAAAAACTTAAAGTTAAAAATTAAAAATTACACTGGAAATTACGGGTCTTATCGTCAAAGCGAAAGAAGCGATATTTATAAAAAATACTTGGAGCAACTTTTATCAGAAGATAAAATCTATCATTGTTTTTGTTCCGAGGACGAACTTGAAGCGCAAAGGCAGTATCAAGCGTCAATAGGGGAATCGCCGCGCTATTCAGGGAAATGCGCCAGATTAAACAAAAAAGAAATCCAAAATAAGTTATCTCATAAAGAAAAATCTATTCTAAGATTCAGGGTTCCTGCGAAAATCATAAAATTTAAAGATTTAATCCGTGGAGAAATTGAATTCGATGTCAAGCAAATAGGGGATTTTTCTGTTGCCAAAGACATCCACACGCCTTTGTATAATTTCGCGGTTGCGATTGATGATTTTGAAATGAAAATTTCCCATGTTATTAGAGGAGAAGACCTTATTTCCAGCACTCCAAGGCAAATCTTGATTCAGGAGGCATTAGGTTTGCCGATTCCGCAATACGCTCATTTGCCGTTGATATTGGGGCCGGATCGTTCTAAGTTGAGCAAAAGACACCAAGCCGAACCAATTAGCGAGTTCAAAAGAATGGGTTATTTGCCAGAAGCATTGGTGAATTTTATAGCTTTTTTGGGCTGGAATCCGGGAGACGAAAGAGAAATTTATTCTTTACTTTCTTTGACGAAAGAGTTTTCCATAGACAGAATTCAAAAAGGAGGAGCCGTTTTTAATATCCAAAGATTAGATTTCCTAAACGGTTTTTATATTCGTCAGCGCTCTGTCGAGAAATTAACCAAACTCTGTATTCCTTATTTAATTGAAGCAGGACTGATCGAGCCGTTCAATAAGATTAATCACTGAATCGTTTAAACGTTGATCCCTTATGGTTTCAGAGAAATTAAAATTATTTAAAGAGGAGTTGCCAAAATACAAAATCAAAGCCACGGGCGAGATTATTTATTTTGATTGGTTGGAAAAAGTAGTCGCTATTCACCAAGAACGATTAAGGAAACTGTCTGAAATATCAGAATTAGCCGATTTCTTTTTCAAAGAAAATTTGGAGTACGAAACGGAGTTATTAAAATGGCAGAATATGACAGACCGGGAGATTGTTAGATCTCTGGAAAGGGCGGAAGAAATTATGACATCAATTAGTGCGAAGGATTGGATCCAAAATAACCTGGAAAAAACTTTGATTGCGGAAGCCGAGAAAGATATGCAACAAGGAAAAACTAGCGGCAAGGGAGAATTGCTGTGGCCGTTAAGAGTTGCCCTAACTGGTAAGAAAGCGTCGGCTGGGCCATTTGAGGTGGCCGTTGTACTTGGTAAAGAAAAAACTTTGAATAGGATAAAGGAAGCCATAGGAAGCCGTAGAAAGCAATATTCTTAAATATGGGGAAGATTATCCTTGACAGCCTTTCAGATTTTATTAAGATAGATTAAAGTTCTTTTGAATGCACATGATTTGATCGGCAAATAGCCGGTCAAAGTATATAATATTAAATGATTCTTTTAAGGATCATCCACCCAGAGGGTGGGCTTGGCGCGTTTAAGTAAAATTGGCCTTAAGGGNNCCCTTNAGGACTGTTGTAAATGCTGAACGCGCTTTTTTATTGTGATTTACAAAATTGATATTATATTCTATTTAATTTAATAAATTCTTTACGCTTGAAGAGATTATTTAATATT
>C687J35174_10009410_pt1 | contig 12264 bp, 10 predicted proteins | sample RifCSPhighO2_01_FD_35174 | JGI IMG/M metagenome (IMG submission 35174) | reverse complement strand
TTTTTCGATCCGCTGTCGCTCATACAAATTCAAATGCACAAATTCCTTCATAAATTCATTTTACAGGTGTTCGGATTCAAAGGTATATCTCCAGTTCGTAAACAATAAACTAACAGGAAAGGACAACTATGAAATATGGAGGCATGGATTGGGATACAATGGAAGAAATCATAGACAAACTCGGTGGTATCGACGGAGCAAGACTTTTTCTCTCGGATGAACTCGTGTTATCGAAGGCAAGGAAATCATGGCTTGAAAAAGATGGTGTTATCCACCTCACCCTTCGAAGCTGTGACATAACGGCAGAGCAATGGCCCGCGCATCTCGAGAAAAAAGGCTACTCAGTGGACGAAAGTGCCAAGACTCTTATTAATTCTACACATCATCTTTTTGATTCTACTCCGGCATTTAAACCGACAAACAATGTAATCTACAAGATTCAGATCCTTAAGGGAGAGTTGTTCGAAAAAGGAGAGCGTCATGAGATGAGTATTGATTGTCAGGGCACTCAGATACGTGAGTTGGACAAACCAACTGCCGAACTAGCCTTACTTATCCGCGACAAGATCACTGATGCCGATATGAACGCTATGGGGCTGAAAAGAATCGTGGTTATGCACCATTTACTTGGTAAAGCGTACTCTACGCTTCTCTGTGTGGAATCCGAAAAAGTTTCCACGGTCAAAAATTCCCATGAAGACTACGATCTACAAGATGGGTTCGTGTACGTTGAGTCAATACTGGAGACCTAGCTTTTGCTCCAAAGCTAACAAGTATAGAAACATCACAACTCGAGGATTCTCACACAGAATCCTCGACTTTATCAGGATAACGACACAATGTCGCTATTCCGTAGAGTTCAGTTCGTTGAAAACAAAAAACCAGAGGAAAATGAAAACATGAAAACTGCCGATACTGCGGTTGAGATCCCAAACTTCGGAAGCACCGAGGTACAGAAATGGTCACGAGGTTGCACCGATACGCGAATCGTCTTTGCCTACTTTAAGTATCTGCGCGAACGCATGCGGTGGCTCGAAACGGAAGGCGAAAAGATGCTTGAAAGCAAGGACCCTTGGACGAAGGAGGATTTCGATTCTGTAGTCAATACAATCTGGCATCTGATGAATGATATCCCAGAACTTGAGCCTTTCGACATCATTCTCCGTCTAGTTCTTAAAAAGGGCATTGCTTCCCTTACGGCCCTCGCAAAAGCTAAGCAAATCGGTTCAGAGGAAGCGGACCTGTATCTTCGAGGAATCACTTATTTTCTCGAAACCGGCGGTCCATGCGAGATGGGAGGGAAAGGCGAGGAGGGGAGCAAAGATAGCGCCGGAATGATTGACTCACTTGTGCCTGTTGCACAATTCTTCAAGGATGAAAACATGCTTGGGAGAATTGCCCGGTGCCGTATCTGCGGTTGGGTAAAGGCCCTTCCACTCGAACTGTACGTGAAGCACTTCAAAAATTGGTAGAAAAAGCATATGAAAAAAGTTCTTATTGTGGAAGATTCCTACGCCTATTATTCTCGATACATAAGCGATCTGGAAGACCTTGAGGGCACGGTGCGAATGCTTCTTGCAAGAGGTTTGACTGATGCTTGGCGCCTGTTTAGTGAAAATACCGATGTGGACGCGATCGTGATGGATGCCTGCGTCCATAGCCAAGAACCGGACACTATGCCACTTGTAAAGAGAATCAGGGAGGCTGGATATAGTGGACACATCATTGCGAATTCAAACAGCTCTCGAAATAACAAAGTCTTGTTGGAAGTCGGCTGTAACATCGAATTTCGAGGCGATAAAATCGAGATGGTGGACCAGCTTCTGAAGCTGATTGACGTAGTTAAGCCTACTAGAGGCAGACCATAAGGTTTCGGTACCGCGCAAAACTAAAAATTTTGCGCGGTTTTTTTGTGCGGGATGGGAGAATCGAACTCCCGACCGCGCTTTGGAAAAGCGCAGTTATACCATTTAACTAATCCCGCAATTTCTTTATTTCAAGACTTCCTCTATCCAACCCATTATCTTCCTCGAAAGAAACACTCCGAACTCTTTTTTACCGTTACTCTTCACCGTAAGATGTGCCGTCCCGTAGGGTAATTTTCCCGAAACTATCTTTTTATTCACTCGCCTATCAGTATAACATTCATAAAATGAAGACTCGGAAATACCTGTTTCTTTGGACCAAAACTTTCTACACTCATTCGGGCTACAATCAGGATAAATATGAATTCTGATTCTGAAATTTTCATTCTTAAGCCTGCAAACTTCTCTAAACCACCGGATCGCTAATCGAATTATCTTCGGATCGGAATTAATAATACGTATCTGATTGTTATTCTTTGAGCCTTCCCCTAAATACAAACCTATCCCTAGCATAAAGAGATCCCTCTCTGACAATTGACCGATTTCGGCTTTTGCTTGTTTCTTAGCTTCAGAAACAGATTCTAAGCGGATCTTCGATTTTGCCAAACCTGAGGCTATCCTCGCTTTCTTCATCTTAGCAAGCATCATTTCATTAGGCTTGTAGGGTAAGCTAGCAAGCCAGTAACTTAAGGTACTTTTTGAAATTCTCACCTGCTCAACAATAAAAGAATATGAATATCCTTCTTTACGGAGAGAAAGCGCTTTATTTTTAAGGCTTGTTTTGATCATGATTACTGTACCACCGTATGTAATCATACCAAGTATACAACTACCGTTCAAAGAACTGCCGTGGATAACTTTGCACATACTACCAAAATTAAAAACTCTCGGCAATTACGCAGAGAGTTTTTAATTTTAGACTGTTGTCTATTCCTCAGTTTTGCATTCGCACGGAGTCTTTCCGCACGCTGCACATGTTTTTGGATCCATAATTTTTGTCTGCCCCGTGGCTAAAAAATTACTGATAATGAGAACCGTAGGGTTCACGTTAACTTTGATTACCGAGGAAGTTAATCAACATTAACTCCTAAATTATATACTTCACACTATGAATAGCAACAAAAGTTATAAACACCAACATACACTAATCTGCGCGACCGCGCAGATTAGTGTATGTTGGTGAAAGAAAAAGTCATATCGTTTTTCCCAAGCTGAGTACCGCATCAAAATTATCTTCCTTCAGTAATCTATTTTTTCGTTCAAAGCCGCAAATACCACAACGATGCTGTAGCACGTACTCCCCTTCTTTTTTGGAAACTGAGAACGGTTCCATGAGTCCTCCACACTCCCCTTTTCGATCTCCAGGATTCACATCAACATGCTTGCTCCAGAGACATTTTGGACAGTGATTGGTATATCCATTGCCGGAAACCTGTGTTCCGCATTTCTCACACACAAAATCTTCAATTGTTCGAGTGAATTTTTTGGTCATATTCAACAATATACTAAATTAGATAAAACTCTCCAGTACATTGGTGTTTTTAGGGCCTCGTGTTAAGATTTGAAAGTTGAAAATACGGGGCGTGGTGTAACGGCTAACATTCATGACTTGGGATCATGCGACTCCGGGTTCGAATCCCGGCGCCCCGACAAGCAGCACCCGAAAGGGTGCTTTTGCTTGTCGGGGCGAGAAATGTGTTTGAACACATTTCGTCCGGGATTCGAAAGGTCTTTCTATGTTTTCGAGAATTTCTTAATTCGAGAAAACCAGAAAGCCACGCGGCGTAGTCGAGAATCCCTTTCAGCTCTCCCTAAAAGACATTTATAAAAAGAGTGTCCTTTATTGTATTTACAGCGTCACATCTTCCAATATCTCCACCCTTCCCGCCCGTCTATGTTCATCCCAAATCACTGTAATGACGTCAAATTGCCAATCTGGATCTTCCTTTTCTCTCATCTCATCAAGTAAGTAGGTCTGAATAATCCTCGAAAGTCTCTTTAGCTTCCATGGATGCATATTATCTTCCGCTCGATAACCATTAGTTACATGTGAAACTTGAGTATCTATGTTTCCAGAGACTGTTTTAACTTCAAAGAAGTGGATTTTCTTATCCCTCTTCCCCACTATATCTAATTCTCCCCATTTTCGAAGATAATTACGGCAAACTATCGAAAACCCACGTTTCATAAGAAACCTGCACGCTATTTCTTCTCCAATATCCCCTATCCTACGCTTTTCGGTTACTTGTTTCATGCGAAACCTTTTTTAAAGCTATCTCAAACCACACAGTTTTCCCTTTCTTGATAAGTGTTTCATATGAAACACTGAAGTCTCTAGCCAGCTCTTTGATATCATCGGCAGAATAGTAATAGAAATATCGCGGAGCTACCTCATCATCTATCATCTTTTCTTCATAATTATTCGTATGCTTAACTGAAACATACAGCACTCCCCCCTCCACTAGCCATTGGCGGCATTTTTCTATCATTACACCAAGTGATTCTTTAGGAAGGTGCAGGAATGACGCAAAAGCGAAGATCACGCCGAATGAGTTAGGGGAAAAATCAACTTTTTCCATATCCTCACATCTAAAATCTGCGTTCGGAAGGCTTTTCTTGGCAATATCCAGAAGACCAGACGAAGCGTCAACCCCTATGTACTGATCTGTTTTAGTTAGTATATATTCAGCATCTCGCCCATTTCCACAACCTAATTCTAAGACAGCATTGTTTTTTGATGCATTAAGGTCAAAAGCTCTATCAATATCAGCTTTTCTTGCCCCAATACCCTTAAATTTCTCCGCAAAGAATTGAGGATCTTTATCGTAAGCCTCTATTGTTAGCCTTATTTTCTCGTCTTGTTTCATGAATAACGTTTTTAATAGTGTTTCACGTGAAATCTTCTAGGACACGTCTTTTACGTGTTTGAGCCATATTATCTGTCCTTTATGAACACTGTCCCCATAGTTATCCACAGTTTTAAGGATTTCTTACCGGAATCGGTGATAAAAGACATTGGAATCCAGAGGTTTCTCGGCATAGCTCGGGCGAGGCGGGGATAAAGTAGGGGAATCGAAGCCTACGGCTTTAACACCAAGGATACCGGGAAATCTCGGCTACGCCGCGTGATTGGCGGTTCTAAATCGCTACCGGGAAATCGAAACTTACAGTTTCAGTATCCCAATTGGCATTTTTATCGCAAAAGCCTCAAAAATGCTCAATCGGGCTTCGATTCCCGGACGAAAGCGCTCCCTAGCGCTTTCTTACCCGCACAATAAAACTCACTTTGTTCGTCTGTGCGGGTACCGGGAATCGAACCCGAATCTCGTCCTTGGCAAGGACGTGTTCTACCACTAAACCATACCCGCATATTAAAACTTTGAATATTCTATCAATGAATCTGAATTGCACCAAGGGGAGGGTAACCGAGGGGACCACAGGGAACTCTTTGCTACGCCAAGAGTTCAATGAAGGGACTCTCGCCTACGGCGCGTGACAACGGAGGGACTCGAAGCCTACGGCTTCAGTACAGGCTTCATATCGTACTCGCTTCGCTGCGTGCGATATATTCAGCCTTTTCGAGTCCCTCACGTAAATGCTTAAAAGCATTTACTCGGGTGCACAAGTGTAAGGGTCCCAAAAGGCCCTTACACTTGTGCACCCGGAGGGACTCGAACCCCCAACAACGGTTCCGAAGACCGGTATGATATCCATTTCACCACGGGTGCGTTAGTTTTTTATCATACTCTAAGTTCGCAAAAACTCAAAAGTGTACTAGAATTATGCACATGAGCAAAACACTCCACGCTAAAATCCCTGACGAGGTTTCACATGTAACCGAAACACTCACCAAAGGGGGATTTGAAGCGTATTTGATTGGCGGTTGTACGAGAGATCTCATCCTAGGCAGGAAACCAAAGGATTGGGATGTTACTACGAACGCTACGCCCGAGGAGATTGTGAAATTATTCCCTAAAACCTTCTACGAGAACAATTACGGCACTGTCGGGGTGGTGAACGAAGGAACTACCGACGAGACATTAAAAATTGTCGAGGTGACCCCGTATCGGCTTGAGACAGGTTATTCAGACAAGCGCCGACCCGACAGTGTGACCTGGAGTAAAAACCTAGAAGATGACTTGAAGCGGAGAGATTTCACGATTAACGCTATAGCGCTCCGTGTTGTGGCAAAAAATCAGGAGGAAGTGATTGATGTATACAGCGGTATTGAGGATTTAAATAGGAAAATTATCAAGACAGTAGGGAAGCCCGAGGAGCGATTTAGTGAAGATGCCCTTCGTATGCTTCGCGCCATCAGACTTCATGCCGAGCTAGGGTTCGCGATTGAAAAAGAAACGGCGGATGCTATTGCCGCCAATGCACATCTCTTGCAACATATCGCCAAGGAGCGCATACGTGACGAATTTTCAAGGATTTTACTGTCAGATAACCCTATGGAAGCCCTTGTAGTGGCGCATAAATTAGGAGTTTTGCGCTTCATTGCGCAGGAAATCACCAAAGCTGTAGGTGTGGAGCAGAACCAGGCCCATTCATACGATGTATTTGAGCATCTCCTCCGCAGTCTTCAGCATGCGGCAGACAAAAAATGGCCACTTGATATACGCTTGGCTGCACTCTTCCATGATATTTCAAAACCTGAGACTAGACGATGGGCAGAGGACAAGAAGGAGTGGACTTTTTATGGTCATGACGTCGTGGGGGCGCGTGTAACTAAAAAAATTCTTGAGAATCTGCGATATTCAAAGGAAATTATTGCGAAAGTAACTATAATGGTGCGTTGGCATATGTTTTTTACAGATACTGAACAAATCACACTCTCAGCTGTGCGTAGAATGGTGGTTAATGTAGGTAAAGAAAACATTTGGGACCTCATGAATCTCCGAATATGCGACAGGGTAGGGACCGGCAGACCAAAAGAGAACCCGTATCGCCTCAGAAAATACAAATCCATGATCGAAGAAGCGCTTCGTGACCCAATTTCAGTTGGAATGCTAAAGATCGACGGGAATGAGCTTATTAGCGAAGTTAAATTAACTCCAGGGCCAAAAATTGGGCAGATACTACATGCTCTTCTTGAGGATGTACTCGAAGATCCAACAAAAAATACTAAAGAATACTTACAAAAAAGGGCAGTTGAATTGGCCTTACTCCCCGAAAAAGAATTGAAAGCTCTTGGTGAAAAGGGGAAAGAGACTAAAGAAGCAAAAGACGAGGCGGAGCTTGGGGAAATACGAAAGAAACACGGGGTTAAATAAGTTTAAAGTGCAAAGTTAAAAGTCGAAAGTTTAGAACAAAGAAAATAGTTCTGGATGCGAGGCGCCGACGAGGATTGCAACCAAAATGTATTAAATATACATTGCGGGAGCAACCGGAGTCGGCAACAAAGCAGACGGAGCTATTTTGTTTGTTATAACCAAACAAAAACCGCCAGTTTACAGAGGTTAAGAGTGTAAACGAAGGCGGTTTTAAAATGGGACTCCGATCTTCCGATGTTCTATTTCAACACTGAATCAAAAAGTCAAAAAAGTAATAATGATTGAGGATTCGTGTATCCACAGACGCTACGTCGAGCGTCATCCCAAAAAAGAGAGGCTACCAGCGCAAAGAACAGATTGTTTAAAGAACTATGTGTCCTTTATACATTGAGTGAAGTTAGCTTGTTCTCCTCGGTGAACATGGAAACTTTACGGAATGAATGTTGGACGTCTAATAGATATTGTAGCGCATATAAAAGACATGTAAAGGACATGGGTGTGGATAAGTGACAGAAAATAGGAAGTGCGAACGACCATAATTTCTGTCATCCCCGTGAAAACGGGTGAGAAGCGAATGCATGGAGTTTCGCAAGACCTTGAGCATTCTTTCCGAAGAAAGCGAAAGGTGTACAGTCCCTGTAAGGGATCCAGTTTGTCCTTTATAAAGGACGTTTACATTTTTGTTTAAAGCAGAGTATACTTTTGTTATGCTTGAAAAGTATCTCCAGGACATTGGACTCAGTGAGAAGGAGGCTATCATTTACCTTGCGCTACTTGCGGTGGATAATAGCTCTGTACTCGACCTCTCTAAAAAAACAAAGCTCAATCGTTCCACTACTTACGTGATCCTCGAATCGCTTGCAAAAAAGGGTCTTGTGAGTGAAACAACAGTAGGGAAGAAGACCCATTATCAGGCGGAACCACCGGAACGAATCGAGACGTATGTTGAGCAAAGGAAGATAATGCTCGAAGAGCAGTCAAAAAAACTAAAGGATTTCATTCCTCAAATCAAAAGCGTTCAGCGACAGAGTGGAGAAAAACCGATTGTTAAGTATTACGAAGGGAGAGACGGTCTTGTCAGCCTCCATGAGGAATTTTTTATGGGGCAAAATGAAAACGCTATAAGCTACCTGGTCTATTCGAAAGATTTAGTTGATGAGATATTCACCAAACAAGAAAAAGATAAATACCGAGCTATGCGTTTGGGAAAAAATATAAAATCAAAAGTCCTTTATACCTTTAAAAATGGGGACATTTCGAGCACGGCAGACGGCGAAAGAATAAAGATCGATGAAAGCAAATACCCTATTTTATGTGACATATCGATTTGCGACGACCGAATAAAAATAGCGATCCTGGGGAAAAAACTATCGGGAATTTTCATAAAGAGCAAAGAGTTCGCGGAAACATTTAGAAGCATCTTCAACGTAGGGTTTGATGAATTGAAGAAAGCCCAGTCGTAAGAACGACTGGGCTGTGATCTGACTCTTTCGTGAGCAATTACCAGATGGTAAGTTGCTCGGACTTTCAAGGGGCGCTATCGGGAAGCAACAGCTTCCATAACGTAATACTCTGAATGTTTATCCTAGAGGATTACCTTTAACTTACTTTTCCCGAAGTTTGTCACCTACCAACGGAACCCGATTTTGCGTTTGCGTTGCAAGCATCTGTTTGCTTTACGAATCGAACTTTTTAGTCGCACATACTTTCCACTCCTTTCTGGAGTTTTCTATGACGATCTCCCATTTTTTACTGGAGGAATCCGACTGAACGATTTCAATATCGTCTTCCGGTGCCAATGAGGTCCACCAGAAGACGATACTTACTCGCATTCTAGTCGCTCATTGCATCCTCCTTTGTTAGGGAGCTAGAGTGGCACTCTTTTAAGGGTTTTGATAGACCCACCACCCATTCCATCAACAAGTTTAGCAGTTTTGAACATAAATGTCAAGTTTTATTGCCACTATTTCATTACTGATCCTTATTTATAGCCATATTTATAGATAAACCAACGATTTTAAGCCATTTTTATTGTTTTTTTGTTTTGACAGAAATTTTTTATTAAAAAATATTTAATTTTTTTGTCTATGTTTACTCTATTTCTGATATATTTAAATAACATTGTTGTATGATAAACATCCTTGTTTTAAGCCACTATTTTTACTAACTCAGGTTTAAAGTGTCATAAATACTTGACAAAAAAATATAACCTGCTATACTGTTGACATAGTGATCTTTGAATAGTGAAGTACTCTCTGAGACGACGACTTCCGCACTCAACGCACTTTCTCTATTGCTTACCTCCTAGAAATTATCGAGGGGCGGAGAAAGTGGTTGACCGCGGCAGTTGTCGATAGCACTTATGGCATGCATCTTACTGAAGCTAGTTTCTGGTTTCAGTAAGATGCACGTCATGAGCGACGGCACAACCATGACCCACGCCGAGTGGCTGGCATGGTTGCGCTCGAACTAGGAAACTAGTTCGGTGATGCTACTGCAGTAATGCAGCAAGCAGAGTATAGGTATCAGCTCGGCAACAGAAAAGATACATCAGACCCTACTGCAACAAAGGAAAGGTTTCCAGACCTATACAAATGGAAATGTAAGCAGAGCTGGATGCACATGGCTCCGCTTAAATCTAACCTCAACGGAGAATCTCGGATTCTCCACTCTATTGAGTTCGTCTCGAGCTTGTCGAGAGATGAATTCAAAAAGTTTCAGTTCTTTACAACGTATCTGCACTATGCCGCGCCTCATTGTTGCCAGTGAGGCGAGACGGAGTGCAGATACTACGCAGGTATCCAAGCACATCAATGGAATGTCAAACAAGACATCATTGGTTCCGCTCTTTTTTAACGAGGACAAACGTCCGTCGTTTTAGAGAAAGAGGGTAAGGAGACGGCCGTGGCCATGTGCCAGCCGATCGTCCCGAAAGTATCAAGGGGTGGGAGAGTGAAGCTTGAAACTTCACACCACCAGGGAATTCCGACAATCGGACAACCTTTGATCGACCTTCTGATGTGCCCATTCCAGTGGACATCATGTGAGGAATCATCCTGATATATGGGTGCTGGAAACACCCGACATGCGTCAAGCGTATGTCATTGCGTCTCAGGTTTCGCTCGTTTACACCTAAAACGAGCACTTTATCAGGTTCATTTTAAAGAAGTGAACCTGTAGAGTAAGAAGTTCTTTATAAAGTTTTTCATGGTGAGGTGAGTCTGAATAGTCGGATTCAGTTCACCATGAAAAACACTAACCAAACAACCACCGGCAACAACAACCTCAACAACCTCGTCGTGTGCGAAGTGTGCAAGAAGACGGGAACCCACGGCGCCCAATGGCTCGTCCACATCGAGGGACAGCAGGCGGCAGTGAAAGTTCACAAGCCGTGTGGGGAGATGGTCCTCGATCAAGCCCCTGAGGGCGTGAAGGGGAAGGTGGTGCCGTCGCGTGAGTTGCGAGCGGTGTGGGATCGGCAACGGCAGCAGAAATCGGCACGGTCCTTCTGGGACCAGAAATTCGCGCAAGCGAAACCGATTTCCAGGCCCACGCCAATGGTGGTAGCCACCCCACCTCCTGTCGAAGTCGTGAAAGCGGCCTAGACAGGAACTCAGACTATGGATGTCTCTAACTCCCATAATTCTCTGGTGAAACCCCAGGGCGCCTGACGAGCGGAAACTGTTGGAATGATGCAAATCATTTCTCTGTTCTCGAGATGTGTATCTCGACTGATGATGGCTCAAAAGAGTCGAAAACAGAATGTTCTTTAAATATTGAGTTGCTCCTTGTACCGCACATGAATCTACAAATTGGATTTAAGTGTGGTGCAGGGAGTTCGCGACCCCATAGCACGTGAGGTAGTGGTATCGTTCCATGTGCGTAAGCGATTCCTGTTCTCTCCCGAGTTGGGTAGAACAGTCGAAATCCGCGCACACGAAAACGAATGGTGAAGTCTCAATTCCGACGTCAAGCTGCATGGATTTCTAGAGTCCATTATGGCCAGCTGACATTTGTTTACGACGAGCCCGTGGCTCTCGAAGACAAATGCTGTACGACGGGCCCAAGCGGTCCGTTTCTCCCACCGGAGACTCCATGAGAGGTGTGAGCTTGCATAACCAAGTAAGCCTCTGTGAGGTACTGACACGAGACAACCAGATTTTCTCTACGCCAACGACTATAAGAAAATCATCGCACTACAGTTTTGTGTCTTTTGACCAAAAGACACCGCTCATTCTTCGGAATGAGCACTTTATTGGGTTCATAGATTTTTGTGAATCCATTGAGTTAGTTCTTTACATGAAAAATTAAAGCCGCCTACACAAAAAATTGATCTGAAATTATGTCAGTCCAATTTTTTGTGTAGGCGTGCGCAGACGCCATTGCATGGAAAGGCCTGAATGATGTATCAGAATGTGGTCGCTAGTGCGGCCACATTATCTGAAGGATCAACAGGCCGAGTTCTTTCACTTATTGTGTAAAGGTCACAACGAGGTCTCGATCAAGCTATGCTTGAAGAGTACTAAGTTTTGACTGCCCAACGGCACGCAATGAGTCGAAAGGAGGGGTACGACCAACTCACGTTGTCGCGTGAAGTACCTTCCTGGAAAGAACATGGTGGATGAGAGCTCTATTAGTGGTAGAAGGAAAAACCTTTGCACTAAGCGAGGTGACACTCGGGAATCTCCCTTCCATCATTGGATAGCTGTTAGAACGCTTCCGGTCAGAAGCACTAGCGGCAATTCCAAACTGCGCATTTTATTTTCTAAACCCCAACCCTCAACGAAAGGCCCCCACATGAGCACGGATTACGGTCACGCGACGGTGCAATTCCCCGGTTTCCCCGCCATCAGGTTCAGCACGGTGAATCATTACATGATTTGCACTGGCACTGAACGGCCGTGGGGGTATGTCCCTCACAGCAATCTTCCCGTACGGAAGGTGAAGGCGGTGGACGGACGGGTCATCCATCTTTCTCGAAAAGATCGGAGCCGCTTGCGAACACTTGTAAAAAAGTGGAACAAGCGTAGTCCTACACGGAGCCCCGAATCCGAACACCTGAGTTAAACTAATAATTTCTTTTTCATCATACCACGCACCCGTGGTTTGTTTTGTTTCTGGAG
>C687J35174_10009409_pt1 | contig 12265 bp, 9 predicted proteins | sample RifCSPhighO2_01_FD_35174 | JGI IMG/M metagenome (IMG submission 35174) | reverse complement strand
GCAGGAGATACGCCCGCCAGGATGAGATCGGGACGCCGTACTGCATCACCATAGATTTTGACTCGTTGCAGAAGAAAGACGCCACTATCCGGGACCGGGACACGACGCAGCAGGTGCGCGTCAAGATCGCCGAGCTGCCCGCCGTCCTGCGGCAGCTGATCAGCCAGGAGATCCCGTTCGCCGAACTCCAGAAATAGGCACAATATTTATAAATGCCCCATGTATTCCTGCCTGTATGGCCATCAAAGACCTCAAGCCGAAGCAGGGAAATGTCACCATCACCGCTGACATCATTGAGAAGGGCGATGTCCGCGAATTCCAGAAGTTCGGGAAGGCAGGCAGGGTATGCAACGCCCGCATCAAGGATGCGACCGGGGAGATATCCATGACGCTCTGGAACGATGAGATCGACCAGGTGAACGCCGGGGACACGATCACGATCGAGAACGGGTATGTGAACGAGTGGCAGGGGGAGCTGCAGATATCCGCGGGAAGGTTCGGCAAACTCACGGTGGAGAAGCATGGCGCAGCGCCACAGAAAAAGGAGCCGGAATCCCCTCCGCAGGCAGAAGAGGGCGGGGGGGAAGATGCCGGCGGCTTTGATGAGGAAGAAGTGATCTGATATCCATCGATATTTCTTATCTGCCCCGTATCCGCTCCATCTACCGGAGCCAAGCTTCTTTTAGCCTATGAATCTCTGCGAGCTCGCTTTTTATCGCATCCAGAGGGTCTAAACCTTCACTTTCGACATCATGCAATACATCCTCGTATAATGCCTCTAGAAACTTAAGCATCCCTTCCAGCGCTTGCCTGTTGTACTCTTTGCCTATCCTGATATTTGCTTCTGTTATAGGCACAGCTATCATCTTGAACAGCCTTGTTTCGGTTTCCATACCCTTTACTTCCTCACCTGAGGGAATCCCTTGGCAAGCAGTGTCCTTGTCCTTCCCGTGTTCGTCTCTACCTGGCTTTTCGGCAATCCCGACTCTGTCAGGATAGCCTCCATCCACTGGGTAAACCCCTCTATCGCTTTTTGGTTAAATCCTTTTGGCATCCTGGTTGCCTCCGCGATATGGCCTATCGCGATCTTCGGTATACCCCGCACCTACTTAAATGTGTGTAGTCCTCTGTGGACAACAATAGAAAGCATTATATAGCCGCGCCTCCCCAGCGACGGCATGGTCCAAGAAGCCCTGAGAAAGATCGGCCTGACCGAGGAAGAGATAGGCATCTACCTCCTCCTCTTGCGGAAAGGCAGCTCAAAAGCGACCCTTTTATCCAAGGACCTCGGCGCGGCAAGGACGACGGTCTACCGGTTTTTGGCAAGCCTGCACGATAAGGGCCTGGTAGGGGAAAACATCCAGGACAACGTCAAATACTTCTCCGCCGTCGATCCCCGGAGGATCCCCGAGATAATCGAGGAGCGGGCCGAAGAGCTCAGGGAAAAAATACCCGAACTCACCTCCCTGCAGGGCCGGGATCTCGGACGGGCAAAGGTGGAGCTCTACCGGGGAAAAGAAGGCATGAAAACGGTCATGAGGGACGTGTTACGGAGCGGAGCCCCGTACACCTTTATCGGGGAAGTAGGGAAATACTTCTCCGAGATACCCATCTTCGTCCTGCAGTGGCTCAGGAAGATAGAAAAAGCAAGGATCAGGGGGAGGCTCCTCTGCCCGGCAGATCAGCATTTTAAGGTCGCGAAGACCGAGGAGTACCGGATACTGCCCCGCGAGCTTATCTCCGGGATATCCACCTGGACCTACGGGGACAAAACAGCGCTCTTCATCTGGTCGGAGCCGTTCTTTGTCGTCCTGGTGGAGAACGAGGCGGTTACCCGCAGCAACAGGAAAACATTCACCTACCTCTGGAATACCGCGAAAAAGCCTGCCGCACCCCACCTCCGGAAGACCAGGCTCACGCCCGCCTAGCGGTCGGCTGCCCCAAACAGAGGTTGGTGCGAAACTCTTATTCGTGCGTATGCGTAGCCTGAGCACACCTCTCCACTTCGCTTCGCTCAGGTCGGAGAGCACCATCCTGCGGAGATCTACTGATGGGCAAACACGCATACGCACTGATTTTCGCACCAACCCTCCAAACAGAAACCATTTTAAATGGGCATTTACCTTTCTTCCTTTTGGCTGGGTTATATGGGGACGTAGCTCAGCCTGGGAGAGCACTACGCTGAAGACGTAGGTGTCCCGTGTTCAAAAGCGAAAGCGGAAAGTCACGGCGTCCCCATATTACCTTTCTAGAGGCCCACTGCGGTGAACTGCAGGATCTGGCTGGCGACGACATTGAACAGGACGATGATGGTGCCCGCCACCAGGACATACAGGACCGTGCTCCGTATCATGTTCACCCCCAGGGAATACTGCTCGTTGAGCGCATCTGAGCCGTTCTCGATCCCGTTCACCAGGACGGTAAGGATGTAGATGATCTGCACCACGTACAGCCCGACGATCACCTGGAAATAGTATGCGGGGATGCCCTCGCCGAACAAGGTGGCGAAGCCCAGTGGAGACTGCCCGGAATTCGCGGCGAGCGCGACCATCTGCGCGCTGAGCTTGCCGATGATGGCCCCCACCATGGAGGTGATGCCCACCACGATCCCGGCGATGATCGGCGCCAGGAATGATATCTGCGAGCGCATGGAGGAGATGACATCTTCCATCAGGTCCTTCAGGCGCTCATTGACGCGGTGGATCTCCTTTACATACCTCGCGATATTGGTGAGGGCCTGCGCCGCTGTCCGCGGCCCCTTCTTGACTGACTGGAGGAGCACCTTCATCGAGGAATCGATGATGTTTGAGGGGAAGGCGACTATCGCGCCGTTCTTGGGATGGAAGATGGCGTCCTTCACGCTCATCCCCAGGCGCGAGATGTTGCCGCTGACCAGGGCGAAGAACCTGCCGGAGACGCTGCCCTGCATGGCCATCGCCACCTTGCCGAACGCGATCTCCGCAGGGAGGTTGTCGCCCAGTCGGTTCCCCAGCTGGAACAGGCCTGATGCAAATTCGGTCTCCAGCTGCTCCACGTCGCGCCTGATCCTGATCACATTCCGCGAGCGGAGATGATAATAGATGCCGATCCCGATCCCGATGCTCAGCGGGATGAGCAGGCTGACTATGGTCGCGCCGATGCCGTACGGGCCGACCACCGTCCCCACCCTGGGGCCCTCCCGGGCGGTGCTCTGGTGGTAATCCAGGAAGCAGAACTGCCTGCCGCAGCTGCTTCCCTCATCCGGCTGGCCGAGGCCGAAATCCGCAAAATCCGGATTGACAATATGGATGATGACCGGCAGCAGGCCGATGACCAGGAGGAGCAGGCCGATGCCCCAGGCGAGCCAGCGGGGGCTGATCTGCAGCTCAGCCTTCCCGAGCTTGACGATAATGTTCCGGTACTTCCTGACCTCGGGATTCATCTCGGAGATGTCCGTGTCCCCGTACCCGGTCGGGCGCTTCGCCAGGATGGATTTTCCCAGGTAGTAGACGCCGACCGGCAGGGCGACATTATAGAGCATGGCGATATGGTACCACTGCACCTCTTCCATGAAGCTGACCATCAGCGGCAGGATCACCAGGCCGAGGATGGGGAGGATGATGCCGATCATGTGGAGCAGGGTCATAGGACCCTTGAGGTTTTGCGCGTAGTGGAGCATCTTCTCATAGGTCTCTTCCAGGATCACATCCAGGGACTTGTCCAATGCCCCCAGGCGCGCCCCTTCCGCGCTCTCATACAGCGATGATTCGACCAGATGGAACGCCTCCACAAACTCCATATTCCGGTCCCTCCAGCCCTCCAGGTAGTGGTCCAGCGACTCCTTCACCGAATCATATCTTTCATTCTCAAAATCCCAGAGCACCTTCTTGAGGTCCAGCGAGAGGGGAGGGGCGAGATGCTCTGACGCGAACCGGATGGCATTCTCCAGGTTCGAGGTATGCCGCATATAGGTGACGACATAGAAGATGCAGAGCACCATCTGGTTGCTCGCCTTCAGGCGCCAGCTCTCCGCAAGGAATTCCGGCAGCCTCATGAGCGGGTAGATGATGGCAGCGGCCGTCACCAGGAAGAAGGCGATGAAGAACGTGGACTGGAAGAGGAGATAGCCTGCCAACGAGCCGATGATGAACAGGAGCAGGGGCATGATAACTGCGAAGCTCACCACACCCGCCGGCGTCACCTCCAGATGCGCGATATCCACGCTCCGCTGGAGCCGATCTCCTGCCGCCTGGTCCGGCCTGAGCCTGATGATGCTTTCGCATATGCCGCATGCCCGCTCGTACCATCCCAGGGGCTTGGGCAGGATCTCTTTCTTGAACTGGCGGTAGTCCCTGCTCGTGATGTCCTGGAACGCGCTCTGCCTGGGGAGAGCCAGCTCCTGCACGATCCGCTGCAGGTACCTCTGCGCCATTTCCTCTTTTTTCATGCAATCCTCTTTTGCGCTATTTCGGCTTGTTCTACCGCAAAATATTCCCTATTGGCAGCTGTCTTCAGGTCATTGAGCCCCAGGTTGTTCTTTACCGCACCCGCAAAATCAACTGCCCTTTTCCATTCATCTAAATATCTCTTTGCCAATTGCAATCAGCGCCTCCCTTACCCCTTTGATATTCTTATTTACTTTGTACCTCTCTACAAACAGCCTCTTTGCCTCTTCTTTTGTTTTCACTTCTTCCTTATTGAGCATGCAATGAGCGAAAGCAAGGTTTACCATAGCGCGCTCTATGTCCCTGCTGAGCTCTGCTTTATCTTGCGCATTGTTTGCCGCAGCATAATACCATTGCAGCGCTTCCTTAAACTGGCTGCTTATCCTCTCTTTATCCGACAGCAGCATCAAATAGCGGTCATACCCATACAGGCAAATGCCGCTTAATAATCTGCCCACCTCGGGAGCCTGGTCAAAATGGGCATTTATCACGTAATCGGAGACCAGCTCTACCCTGTTTTTTATCTTGATTATGCTTTCCTTGTCCGCCTCGTCTTTATATGCTATCAGCAGGTCGATGTCATTAAACTTATCCGTTAAAGCAGAGCCAAACAATATCACGCTAACATCTTCTTTCACTTCGCTGGCAAACAAGCCGGCAATAAACTTCACATCCTTGTTGAGCGTTTTAAACCTGATCGCATCAAGAAACAGCTTAAACTGCAGCGAATGAATATCTCTCCTTAACCTGACCTCTTTCTGCTTGCCCCTGACAGTTATATCAATCAACCCATTTTTCTCCATCCATCCTATCGCCTGGTATGCCGCATTCCTTCCGATACTGTTCTTCTTGATCAGCTCTTCGATGATCACTGCCCGGTCTAGGTTATTCACCAGAAATTCATAGATCTTTAACATACTTTTTTGGTATTTCATTGTACCTTTTTAATACTACTAAATAAGTACTTCAACATATTATGTTAGTACTGTAGAATACTATTTTAGTATTTAAGCCTTGCGCTTTTGCTGATTAGCCGAGAGTATCCCTGGCTCTTGCGCATACGCAATGCTCATCAAAAGCAATCCAACCAATAATGGTGTTTAAGCCTCATACCTCCTTCAATGTCGTCAGGCAATCACGATATGCATTACTCTCTTCCCATTGACATTTATTTTTGATACATGCGCAGGATGTTAGTTTCAGACAATCGAATGCAGGCAGATATTCACAGGTGGTAACTACGCCCTCAACTTTCTCTTGAACGCCGCATATCTGTCCTGAGCAGCCGCCCGCTGAGCAGTCTGAGTCTAAAGTACATTCTATATCTATTGCTTGTGTTGGTTTGTCTTGACTTTCTTCTGTTTGATTTTTACAGCTAATCAAAAATAAGAATAACGCCAAGATTGGAATAAATTTTTTTATTTTGAGTCCCATTCTTCCTTCCTTCCCTTTAGCATATCAATTAACTCAATAATTTCTGGAATACTTTCTTTAACTTCTTCTACAGATATATCCTTGCCATAGTAATTGATCCTATTTCTAATCTTTCTGAGCCTGTCAAATTGAATAGAGGCATTATTTTCATTTTTTTCTTTTAGATAATATGTGAAAGCTTCATGTGAATATACTTTATAACCATCAAGAATTGCTAAAGCTTCAATAACGCTTCTTAGTACATCATAGAATCCTGTGAAAACCTTTCTTGCAGAGTTCCCATTGATTTCAGCATTTTTGAGAAAAACCAGATCGCTCTCTGCTGTTTTAATTAATGATCTTGCCAATTCTTTGTCAACAGACGCCTTCCTGACTTTTCCCTCTTTGAAAAAATCTTCAAATTCCATGTTTAAAAAACCTCTAAAAATCCGTCTAAGCTGATGCCATTAAGGATATTATTCAATAGTTCTTTATTCTTTTTTTTCAGATTGTCAAATTCTTCCCTTGAATAGACAAACAGCTGAATTTTATGCTTAAGCTTTTTTTCAAAGTTCTCTAAACTAGCTTCTTTCTTTATCGGGGATAATATGAATAAATCAACATCACTCTCTTTAGTATTCTCTGCTTTTCTGAAAGAGCCGAATAATATAATTGCTTTCGGATAATTAAATTCTTCATTTAAAAAATTAATTAAGCCAGAATCTCTAAATTTTTTTATATTGTAATATAGCTTTAAATCTTTATAATTATAGCTCTCAGAATTTGCTTTGTATAAGACATTGTTCCTTTCCTTCTTTCTTAATAAAATGCCTCTTTTTCTAAAATCCTCCAAATAGCTTGTAGCAGTAGTTGGCGATAATCCTGCGAGCTTTGCAATTTCCCGTATATGAAACCACCCGTTTGGATCTTCAATAAAGTACGCCCGCATCCTTGTATTGTCTATTTTTTTTGACATTTGTCTATTTAAATGGACAGTTGTTTATAAATCTTTTCATTCAACCTCAAACTCCCAGCTTGCTTTCAATTCGCCGTATGTTGTACGGATTATTCGAGCGTATTTACCCCTGAATTCAGCGACAATCCTATAATCTCCAGACTCATCAATAGCAACATTTTTTTCGTTAAAGAATGAATCAAGCTTGAATATCCCCTGGGCAGGGATTATTCTTGGGTGAGCAGTTGCTGCCCTATCCTGCCAGACCTGCCGATATATTGTCCACTGATCATCCACTTGCTTTTCTATCCTGATGTATAGATATCCCGGTAAATCCTCATTTTCATTGTTCACTATCTTGGACTGAGGCCTTGGAGTTATTTTTTGCGGGATATAATGATAGTTGCCAGTATGCTGTGCGTCATGCTGGAACATCGGCCATTCCATTGTTGATGGGTTGTAAGGGGTGTCTAAGTCCCAGATAAGCACTTTTGATTCTGAAGTAACTCCTATTTCTACATCACCGTCTTTATCCAAGTCATCAATTATGGGGAATTCGGCGGGATAGACATCTTCCCCAAATAACGTACTCCTAGGCCAACCTTCTATCCTTTCTCCATTGGAATCCCAAGCATAAACCTTGCTACAGTATGTGCTCGCTATTATATCTGGCTGGTTATCGTTATTGACATCTCCTATTACAATGGAAGAATAACGGATGCTTTCAGGGCACGAATTTGGTTCATTTGGTTCACCAACGTCTGTCTTTTGAGGCCAGCGATCCAATAGTTTCCCCTCTTTGTTCCAGGCATATATCCACCCATAACTGTTAGCAAACCACGTCCCTCCTATAATTTCAGGATATCCATCATTATTTAGATCGCCAACAGCGACTGCGGCGACCGAATTAACCGTCTTTTGAGGCCAGCCGTCAACCAGGCTTCCATCCCCGTTAAAGACATAAACCCCTTGGTTGCTGCTATCAAATCCTAATTTCCCAGTTATAATCTCTAGATTTCCATCCTTGTCGATATCCGCAAGAATAGGCGATGCTCTAAATCCGCCGTCATAATAGCTGCCTTCTCTAATGTTTTTTGGCCACCCTTTCACAAGGCTTCCATCATAGTTAAACACATAAACGCTTCCCCCTTCATTTGCCAAAAGTTTTTCAGTAACCAGCACTATTTCTAACTCATTATCATTATCAATATCACCAATCGCAGGAGAAGCAAATATTCTCTCCTCGGATGTTGCTTGCGGCCAATTTTTGGCAAGAGCCCCATCACTGCCCCAGACGTACACCTTTCCATCATAAGAGCCTGCTATAATTTCCATGTTTCCATCTTTGTTTAGATCTTCTAAAGAAGCAGACGCTCTTATTGCGCCTTCTGTTGACTGCGGCCAGCCGTCCAATAAACTCCCATCCGGATGGAATACATACATGTTATGATCATAAGAGCCGACAACAATTTCTGTTTTTCCATCGTTATTTATATCTGCAACAGAGGGCGATGCTCTTACTATTCCCTTGGTGAACTGCGGCCAGCCCTCAACCAGTTGTCCGTTCGAATGCCATGCAAATATGCCTCCATTATTCGCGCCGACTAAAACCTCTTTATCATTGTCATTATCTATATCGAAGAAAACCAAAGGACTTTGAGTAGGCCTATCCGATAAGCCATTTGAGGAGACCGTTTGCGGCCATCCCTCCTGGAATCCTTTGCTGACAATTACGCTCACAAATTCTTCGATCGCCCTGCCCTTTTTACTGACTTCGAGTTTAATGGTATACCTACCATCATTGATGTTTTCTGCATTCCACTCACCTAAAAGATTGTTATTCACATTGGTTCCAGATGCAATTTCATTCCACTCTGTTGGATATAAGCCGTTTCCATAATAGAGAGAATACCTGTCTCCATTTGCAGTTCCCATTATGTCAATTATGTTATAGGAGACTAATTCCCCATTTATTGGCGAGGCAATCTTCGCAACGAACTCAACCGACTCAAACTCCAGGGTTTTCAAGACATTAACCCTCCCTGTCCCGATATAATCATATGAATTAACCGAATCAACACCATGCCTTAATATTTGCCTAACCTCTTCTTGGCTATAGTCCTGTTTCGAGAGAATCAACCCGGCTAATCCTGCAACATAAGGTGTCGCCATTGATGTCCCTGAATAAGAATCATATTTAATTATCCCTAGACTCACCTTTAAATTTACGCTTACTATTCCGCTAGTAATTTGATTTACTAAGTTTTCCCCATCTGCTTTGGAAATTGAGACAGCAGGGATATTGGCCTGCTCTTGCAGAGTTCCTCCGAAATTGCCTTCTTCGTTATTAAAGATAACAGCCCCTGCTGCCCCTTTGCGATAAGCATTCTCAACTTTTTCTTTGAAAGTTAAAGGCTCTCCTGTATCATTCGTTCCGCCTTTCTGGACCAAAGCTATTTTTTCCGTTAAATCCACGTTTACATCGTCAACGCTGCCAAAATTAACAAAGACAAATTCTCCAGCTATTCCTACGTCAGGAGTTGTTCCGGAATATTCGAAAACATCAGATTCAATAATCACATTATTCGATTTAAGTTCAGAATTATAACCCGTATACGGTGGGACAGTGCTCAGTATATCGACCCCAGGAGCAGAAACATCTGTCCAGTAACCGTAGTTTGAAAAATCAGCTTTATTGTCGTTTATATCGGTTGCGTCAACCGCAATTACATTTTCATGGCCAGCAGGATAGCTTATTGCATTTGTATTAGAATTGCCAGATGCGGCAATTAAGACAACTCCTTTGTTGTATGCATAGTCAATTGCTTCCTTTATGGTATCGGAATAAGGTCCACCAAAGCTCATGCTTATTATTTTTACCCGATTATCAACCGCATAATGGATAGCCTGTGCAATATCGTCATATTCTAAAGAGCCGACTACCCCATAAGATGAAGAGAATATTGAAAATCCCGCCCGTACAGGCATTATTTTGCAGAGGTGACAAACACCAGCAACCCCTAGGTTATTATTTGTAACAGCAGCAGCTATTCCGGCAACATGAGTCCCATGGCTGTTAAAATCCATTGGATCATTATCTCTGACATTGTAATCTTCACCCTCCAATGTTTCGCAATCGTCCGGATGCTCTGCGCAGTATGAAACGGCATCAGTTTCAACAAAATCATATCCCCTGATATCATCTATAAAACCATTTTCATCATCATCAATCCCATTGTCCGGGATCTCATCAATATTCCGCCAGATATTGGCTGCCAAATCTTCATGAGTGTAATCAACGCCAGTGTCAATAATGGCAATAACCACATCAGAACTTCCTCTTTCTATATCCCATCCTTCCTCGGCGTGGGTATTCTGATGCGCCCACTGCTGATTATATCTGAAATCATTTGGAACAAAAGAAGTATAGTAGATATAATTCGGCTCTGCATACTCCACTTGAGCGCTTTGAGAATATTCTTCAGCTGCCTGCTCAACATCAATCTCCTCTGGAATCTTTAATTTGTATATTTTTTGCAGTTCTCTGGAAGGGACTTTTATGCCTATAGACTGTTTTACTGATCTAGTGATTCCCTCAATAAAACCCTCTTTTTTAGCGGTAAACACATTCTCTATCTTTTCAACATGGTATTTCCTGTTCAATTCGTCAATAGCGCTGATGCCAGTAGCAACTACTTTTCCGCTTATTTTGCCTGAAACGTCTTTCTCCAGCTTAACGATCAATTCCCCTTTGACATATTTTGGCAGCTGGGAAGTGTCTATTGTTTCTGGAATTATTCCTTCTTCAATCTCTTTTTTTAATTTTTCTTCAACAAATAAGTCAGCATCATAAAGAACGTTTCTTTGTGGACCGATACCCTCATAAATCGCGTTTCCAGCAATTTTGTTATTAAAGCTCGTTTCCTCAGGCGGATCAGTCAGCTCAATCTTCTCGCCAACACCATAAGAATCTTTCAAAGTTGCAATTGAAATTGAGGCATCATATATTCTTTCTCCACAGGAGAATTCANTTATCAANCCTCCGGAATATTGCAGTATCAGCTGGGAATCCTGCTCAGTTATCTCTCGGTCACAGTCGACGTCAGCACATCTNATGCGATCAATTCTATATTTNCCGTTTATGATTCCCAATACAATAGAGGCATCGAGCGCGGTAATTCCATCGCTTCCGGAGACATCCCCCAGAGACTGATCTGGGGCGCAGGTGAATTGATAAGGAACCTGGATATTGTTCATGGTAAGGGAAGATGGCTCAAGCTCTTGCGCATACGCAATGCTCGCCAACCACATCATTATGCCTATCCAGACCGCGTTATGCGCTTCCAACATTTTCCTCCTTCACCTTCCGCTTCAGCCATTCATCCCACTCAAANAATATCCGCTTGGTGTCCAGGCCNGCCTCTGCGCTCACCCTGTCCGCGATCCGGTGGAACGCGTCGTTGGCCGCCACCACGAACTCCGCCTCCAGGAGATCCGGCCTGCTGCTTTTTGCCGCGGATTCCAACAGCGTCTCCTTCACCTGCTTGCGCAGGAGGATGTTCTGCCATATCGCGTCCCAGTTCCCTGCCCATTCCTTCACGTTTGAGGCGATCTGCTTGAGCACCTCGGATTCCCCGTTGATGAGCTCCGGGGTTGGCATAAGGCGGTCTGCCTGCACATCGTATTTCATCAGGTCGACAAAGCCGTTCTCCGCCAGCGGATCATCCTCCCATTCCTTCCTCACCTCGGTGATCTGGGTGATCCTCCTCACCCGGTGCAGGCCGTCTGCGGTCCGCACGGGATTCGCGACGATGATCAGGTCCGTCGCCTTGAATGAGGTCTTGGGGACGCCCAGGTCATTCACGACGCGGTCGTATACGCCGTACGGGGAATCGCCGTGGATAGTGCCGGCAACGACGTTCGCCATGGCGCCGACGCGCATCGCCTCATACAGGGCGCGGGCCTCGCTGCTTCTGACTTCTCCGATGATCAGGCTGGAATCCCCCATGCGGAGCGTGGTGCGTATCCCCTCCTCTGCGCTGACCTCTGTCGTCCCCCTGGTGAGGGCGGCAGCCACCTTCATCGACTGGATGTTATAGCCCAGGTTCCGCAGCGCGGAGACCGGCAGCTCTAAGGTATCCTCAATGGTGATGATCCGGTACTTGCGCATGATCTCCGTCAGGATGGCGCTGAGGAATGCGGTCTTTCCCGCGCTTCTCGTGCCTGCGATCAGCATGGTCCTGCTGCCGTCGATGATGAAGCTGAGGAGGCCTGCCCCCAACCCGTCAATCATCCGGTTCTTCATGAAGAGGGGAAGGGTCCAGGGCTTGTCCCGGTGCCTGCGCAGCGCGTATGCCAGCCCGCTGGGGTTCAGCGGGGGCGCTATTACCGCCACCCTTGCCCGCGATCCCGGCAGGAGCAGTTCGGTGTCCAGTATGGGATTCGCCTCATCCAGCGGCCTGCCGGAGAGCAT
>C687J35174_10009406_pt1 | contig 12266 bp, 12 predicted proteins | sample RifCSPhighO2_01_FD_35174 | JGI IMG/M metagenome (IMG submission 35174) | reverse complement strand
CGAGCCGTCGGTCAAGCGGGATTGTTCTCCACCGCGCCCGACATTCTCAACTTTCTAGAAGCGTTGTTGCAGGGCAAATTTCCTGACGTTCTTTCAGGCGCTCAAAAGGGTCTGGGCTGGCAGCGCGCCGAATCGTGGTTCATGGGTGAGAATTTCGGTGATGGTGCTTTCGGCAAAACCGGCTTTACCGGTACGTCCGTCGCCGTCGATCCACTGCGCGGCGTGGCGCTCGTCATTCTTTCCAACCGCACGTATCCCACGCGTCCGCCCGACGCCGCTTCAACACACTCCGCTATAAACACGTTCCGAACTGATATCGCTGACATCTGCTTTGCCGCATAGCGTGCTGGCGTCGGGGGATTTCCTCGACGCCAGATATTCCCGCCTCGGCATCAACTGTGCGCAAGAATTTGTTTTCGCACATCATGCTTCAACGCGGCCGCATCGAATCCTTCCATGTAGGCCGCGTTGTCCGGTTCGGCGGGTTCAGCACTCGGCGTCCAGCTGATATAGCCGGCGAGCCATCTCGTCCACTTCGGCGTGCCGAAGGGATACGGGCTTGAAGTTTGCTTCATGGGCGTTCTTCCTTCCCATTCGTCACGATAAGCGCCGTGACCTGCAGAAAGGATAGACCTGCGCGACGAGAAGTCAACAACGTTAATTTTTTGACGCAAACGTGCTAGAGTGGCTCAATGTGTGGCATTTTTGCGTATACGGGGGCCAAGAATAAGGACGCCGGCAAGGTCCTCTTGGACGGCCTGCTCTCTTTGGAATACCGCGGATACGACTCGGCGGGGGTATACACGCCGGAGTCCGGTAGCGTCAAAAGCCCCGGAGCCGTGGCAGAACTGCGCANNAAAGTCCCGAAGGATTTTGGGGGTAAGAGCGGCATCGCGCACTTGCGATGGGCGACGCATGGCGAACCGACGGAAATCAACGCGCATCCGCACGGAAGCGGCGACGGCGAGATTTGGGTCGTGCACAACGGCATCATCGAGAACTTCAAGGAGTTGAAGGAGAAGTTGATGAAAGCGGGACATACGTTCAAGTCTTCAACTGACACAGAAGTGCTCGCGCACTTGGTGGAAGAACATCTGAAGTCGGAAAAAAGTTTTGAGAAGGCGGCCCTCGCGGCGCTCAACGACGTACGCGGCACCTACGGCATCGCGCTTCAGTACAAAAAAGAGCCGGACCGTATCATCGCCGCACGCATGGGTTCTCCGATCGTATTGGGTCTCGGCGACGGCGAGCATTTCGTCGCCTCCGACCCGTCGCCGATTTTGCCGCACACCAAAAAAGTGGTATTTCTCGAAGACGGGGAAGTCGCGGTCATCACACCCACCAAACACCGCATCTTCAAACTTGATGCGTCAAAAGTGAAGCGAAAGGCGACCGAAATAGATTGGGATGCGAAGAAGGCTCAAAAGAGCGGCTACGAACATTTCATGCTCAAAGAAATCATGGAGGGGCCTGAGGTTATTGAAAATACTCTGCGAGGGCGGCTCATTCCCGGAAAAGGAATGGCCAAGCTTGGCGGGCTTGAGAGCGTCGCAAAACAGCTCGAAAAAATAGAACGCGTCATTATCGTGGCGTGCGGCACCGCTTCGTATGCGGGGATGATAGGGGAATACATGTTGGAAGAACACGCACAAATTCCCGTCGAGGCGGAGATCGGTTCGGAGTTCCGTTACAAAAAAGCGGTCATCAACGAGCGAACCGCCGTGCTTGCCATTTCGCAATCCGGCGAGACACTCGATACGCTCGAAGCGGTGCGGGAAGGGAAACGCCGCGGAGCACTCACGCTCGGTATCGTCAACACCGTCGGTTCAACCATCGCGCGCGAAACCGACGCCGGCGTCTATAATCACGCGGGCCCGGAGGTGAGCGTCGCTTCAACGAAAGCGTTTCTCTCCCAAATTACCGCGCTCGCACTTCTCACGCTCTTTCTCGGGCGCCAGCGCAACATGTCCGCGACAGAGGGAAAGAAGATAGCGAAGGAACTGCAGGCACTACCCAAGAAGCTGGAGAAAGTCCTTGCGCAACGGTCCGCAATCGAGAAATTGGCGAAGAAGTACGCGAAATCGCGCGACTTTCTTTTTATCGGGAGAAAATACAACTACCCGATAGCGTATGAAGGAGCGCTCAAGCTCAAAGAGATTTCATACATTCACGCCGAAGGGTGCAGTGCCGGCGAGATGAAACACGGTTTCATCGCAATGATAGAAGACACCTTCCCGACGATGGCGCTTGCGCCCAAAGACAGCATGTACGAGAAAATGGTATCCAACATTCACGAGATTAAAGCGCGCAAAGGTCCCGTCATCGCCGTCGCGACCGAAGGCGACAAGGAAATCGCAAAGCTCGTCGACGACGTCATCTACGTGCCGGAGACGCTCGAAATGCTCTCTCCGATTTTGAACGTCGTGCCGCTCCAACTGTTCGCCTACTATTTCGCAAAAGAAAAAGGCCTCAACGTGGATAGGCCTCGTAATTTGGCTAAGTCTGTTACGGTAGAATAACACTTCCAAATCCCAATACTTCACGTTTGCGTGAAGTATTGGGATTTGTGGAAGTCGAGCGGCGTTTCTATTGCGGTGAACTATTTCAACTTGATGATTTTTTCCCACGGGCGGCCGGCGACGCCGAAGTGCCCGTATGCAGCCGTTGCCTGGAATATCGGTTTGCGGAGACCGAGACGTTCGATGATAGAGCGCGGTCTGAAGTCGAAGTTAGCCGTGACAACTTTGGTAAGATTTTTCCCGTGCTCGTCGAAGGCCTCTATCATGACGGGCTCAATGCGACCGATGGCGTAGGCGACCGAGACGAGAGCTTTTTTTGCGTAGCCGTTCGCGACCAAGTTCTTGGCGACGAAACGGCACATGTAGGCCGCCGAGCGGTCCACCTTGGTCGAATCTTTGCCGGAGAATGCGCCGCCTCCGTGCGGCATGACGCCACCATAGGTGTCCACCATTATTTTGCGACCGGTGAGGCCCGCGTCGGCCGTGAAGCCGCCGAGTATGAACTGGCCGGTGGGGTTGACGAGTATTTCAATATTTTTCAGACTGCCGAGAATCGGACGGAACAAATGTTTAATCAGTCCTGCACGTATCTCGTCTTGCGAGATTTTTTTGTCGTGCTGAGTGGAGCAGAGTGCGGTTATGACTTTGCCGTTGGCGATTGTGACCTGTGTCTTGCCGTCGGGGCGGAGCCACTTGAGCGTGCCGTCGCGCCGCAGTTTTTCGAGGCGACGGGCGAGTGCGTGTGAAAGGACGACGCCGAGCGGAAGCATTTCTTTGGTCTCGTTGGTGGCGTAACCGTACATGATGCCCTGGTCTCCCGCGCCGCCCGTGTCCACTCCCATCGCGATGTCGGGGGACTGCTTGGCTATCGTGTTGAGTACTTTGAGCGTGTCGGTGTATCCGATGTCGCGATACACTTTGCGCGCGATTTTTTCAAAATTCACCTTTGCGCTTGTCTTCACCTCGCCGCCCAACATCAGTGTGCCGTGGCTGCCGAACGATTCGACCGCGACGCGGGAGGTCGGATCTTGCGCGAGGCATGCGTCAAGTATGGCGTCTGATATCTGGTCGCACACTTTGTCGGGGTGGCCCGACGTTACGGACTCTGTCGTGTATCGCTCAAGTGAATGGAACATGGTAATTAGTTAAATGATAAATCTCCCCTGTAGGGGAGATGCTTGGTTAGGTATCTTCCCGTAAAGGGCTGGAAGTGGCACCTTATTTCTGAGAAACAGGTTGCCGGCGGGTCTACGAGCCAGAACTCTCACCGCTCTCTTGATACGTATGGGGGGTGTGGGAGCATTCTAGCAAGGTCATTTCCTTCGTGCAATACTGTCGCCAATGAGGAAATTAATACTCGCCTCCGTTTCTCCGTGGCGCAGGCGAATCCTCACTGAGACGGGCATATCGTTCAGCATGGAAGAAAGCGGATACGAGGAAGACATGTCGCTCAAGCTCCCGCCGCGCACACTCGCGCGGCACCTCGCGCTCGGTAAGGCGAAAATGGCGGCGGCGCGACATGCGGACTCCGTCGTCATCGGTGCCGACACATTCGTCGTATTTCGAGGACAACTGTTGGGCAAGCCGCACACGCCGAAGCGTGCCATAGAGATGTTGGAGATGTTGAGCGGGAGGACACACACGATACTTACGGGCTTTGCAGTCGTGGATTCGAAGTCCGGCCGGCATGTAGCCAAGACGTCGGGCACGCGCGTAACGTTCCGGAAATTATCTTCTGAAGAGATACGGGAATATGTCGCGACCGGCGAGCCGCTAAAAGCCGCGGGCGCCTACGTCATTCAAGGGAAGGGTGAGCGGTTGGTGCGAAAAGCGGTCGGTGACCGCAACAATATCGCCGGTCTTCCGCTCGCTGCGCTGTTGAAGGAGCTGGCAAAATTCGGTGTGCGGGTATAACCCCGTGAGATAATGCTTTCCGATTGAGGAATTGCTCATCGAAGTTTCAAAGGAAAATCATGTTTAGTAATCAGATTGCGCGAATATCTCATGGGGTATAAAGTTGCCGATAATGACAAAGCGGATGAAGAAGGTGGTGCGCATCGGTGGCGGCAGTGGTGGCTACACCTTGCTGCGCGGCCTTAAAGCGTTTCCGCTCGATATTACGGCCGTGTTCACCTCGTTTGATTCCGGCGGTTCTGCGGGGGTTCTGCGCGACGAGTTCGGCATTTTGCCTCCGGGCGACGTGCGCCGCGGTCTCTTGGCGCTCGCCGATGAAGGGCAGGCGGAGATTCTCCGCGAACTTTTCAATTACCGTTTTGCGAACGGCAACAGCTCTTTGCACGGGCACAGTTTCGGCAATTTGTTCCTCGCGGCATTGTCGTCCATCTACGGCGGTGAGATGGAGGGAATCCGCAAAGCCTCGGAGCTTCTCAACATCAAAGGTAAGGTCTTGCCGGTGTCGCTCGATAAATCTCACGTGCATGCGATGCTCGAGGACGGAACGGAGATTGTGGGCGAGACAAACATTGATATTCCCAAACACGACGGCAATCTGCGCATCAAAAAAGTATTTCTCGACCCGCCGGCTCGCATTTACGAAGAGACGGAGAAAGCGATACGGGAAGCCGACCTCGTCGTTATCGGTCCGGGCGACCTGTATTCTTCGCTGGTGCCCACGCTTTGCACGGTGGGAATGAAAGAGGCACTGCGGGAGAGCAAGGCGAAGAAAATCGCCATCTGCAACCTGATGACCAAATGGGGAGAGACACACGGCTTCACGTGTTCAGATATGATCAAAGAGCTTTTGCACTACGGCGGGCTGGAGAAATTCGATTACATCATCTGCAACACACAGGCCATGAATCCGAAACTCGTCGCCGCGTACGAAAAGGAGAAAAAAATACCGATGGAATGCGATGCGAGGCTCTCCCAACTGGCGGAGCGGGTCATTACCGGCGACTTTATATCCGAGACCGACATCGCGCGCCATGATTCGGAAAGAATTGCAAAAATCATTTCAGAGCTATAATGAGAGCATGAACACGAAACGTTGGTGGGCGCTTATTATCGCTCTTTTCACGGTAATTATAGCGCTTGCATGGGTGCTGTTTGTGACGCCTGAACCGGTCTTGGCGCCGACAACGCCGGACCAAACGGCGACGTCTACCCAACCTCTTTCAAAGAGGGTTGTCGTCACTTCGCCAAAGGAAAATGCCACGGTGGGAAAGACATTCGTCGTTGCCGGTCAGGCGCCCGGCCCCTGGTTCTTTGAGGCGTCATTCCCCGTGCAGGTGCGCGACAAAGACAACAACAAGATCGGACAGGGGATTGCGCAGGCGCAAGGTGAGTGGATGACAGAGGACCTCGTCACATTCACTACCACCATTACGACAAGCGGTTATTCGGGGCCCGCGACGGTAGTTTTGTTGCGCGATAATCCGTCGGGCTTGCCCGAAAATGACGACGCAGTAGAAGTGCCGATAATGATACAATAGACGTATGGCCCTAGAGCGCGACATCGTGTCCGCCTCAGCCGTCCTCGGGCTCGGTATCGTCATTGCCTCTATTGTCGGCTCAATGACTTTTTACAATGTCCGCTCGATGGACAACACGCTTTCCGTCACCGGTTCGGCGACGCAGAGCGTGAAAGCGGATTCCGCAAAGTGGACGGTATCGGTAACGCGGTCGGGATATGAGGGCGACGTGCCCGCCTTGCAAGGTCGCGTCGCGCGCGACACACGGATTGTCGTGGATTTCTTCGACAGGGGCGGCATCGCCGCAGAGGACATTCATGTGAGCCCTGTATCTGTTGATCAGGACTATTCTTCCGACCCTAACACCCCGCGACGCTACACGCTACGTGAGCAGATAACCGTCATCTCCAAAGACCCCTCGCAAATCGACAAACTATCAAAGGACATCGGCTCGCTCGTTTCGGGGGGCGTGCTCGTATCGGCGAACTCGCCCGAATACTACGTCTCGGGCCTGCCGCAGTTGCGAGTGGCGCTTATCGGGAAAGCGGTGCAAGACGCGAAGGCGCGCGCCGAGTCAATCGCAAAATCGACAGGCCAAAGTGTGGGCGCGCTCAAATCCGCCTCAAGCGGGGTGGTGCAGGTGATGGCGCCGAACTCCGTCGATATTTCCGATTACGGCTCCTACGACACCTCGACCATCGACAAGCAGATAATGGTAACAGCGCGCGCGACATTTTTCCTGAAATAGATTCTATGGCGTTTGAATGGGCGAAAAATCCCGCGAACGATAACTTCAGGCGTGCCGAGTTGGACGCTCAACGTTTGTTAAGAGAAAACAAACTTCGTGAATATAAGCTGTTCACCGATACAGTGCAAAAGTGGTTGAAAACGCGAGCAAATGAGATTAAGCCGGAAAATTCGCCACGCATGGGCGACGCGCAGCGGATGCTCATTGAAGACACGATAGATGGCGTACAGCAATTGCTTACCACCACCGAACGGGATGCATTATTTGCGGAAGAGCACATCAACGACACGGAAGCGTACAACCGAGCGAAACTTTCCAGAGACACTCTATACGCAACGTACATAGAGGCCGAGTTCAATCTTTGAGTAGCGTTCATGCTACGATGCCGCTCATGAACATGGCTAAACAAACGCAGCGCCGGAAGCGGGCGAAGCGAATTGTTGCGTATCTCAAAAAAAAGTACCCAGTGCCCAAGACCGAGCTACAGTACAAAACACGGTTTCACCTTCTGGTCGCGGTGATGCTCTCCGCACAGACGACAGACAAACAAGTGAACAAGCTGACCGTGCCGCTTTTCAAGAAATACAAAACAGCCCTCAACTTCGCTCGGGCTAAACCGCACGAGTTCGAGAAGGAAATATCGTCCGTTTCATTCTTCCGCAACAAAGCGAAAGCTATTATCGGCGCGGCAAAGAAAATCGAGCGCGATTTCGGCGGTAAAATCCCGAAGACAGTTCCAGAACTCGTAACACTTCCCGGCGTCGCATACAAAACGGCGAATGTTGTTCTCGGAGAGCTCTACGACATCTGGCAGGGGATTCCGACCGATACGCATGTGAAGCGGTTTGCCAAACGCCTCGACCTGACCGACAACGAGGACCTGACGAAAATCTCAAAAGATTTGGAAACACTCATTCCCAAAAAAGACTGGAAGTACGTCAACAACGGCCTCGTCCTCTACGGTCGCTACATTTGTCCCGCTCGCCCGCACGACTGTGCGAAGCACCCGCTCACCAAACTCTGGCCCGAAGCCGCCAAGCGCTGGCCGAAAGCGCGCTAGAGCTTCCTTCTAATCCTGCGAACTGTTTCTATCACGTAGTTGATGGCGTATTTTGTCTTGAGGGGTTTGTCCTGCGCATGCAGGTATGCCTCCGCGAAGCCGCCGAAGCCTTTTTTGAAACGCGAGAGTCCGGTCCATGCGTGGCGGGGCTTGTTGTCGGGCGCGATGCCCCAGAAATTGTAGAGCGCACAGCCGCGCCGCTTCGCTTCCCTAATGACGTGCCACTGCAGGAGGTAGGATGCGTTGATATCGTCGAACGCCTGAATTGAACCGCTGTGATGGTAAAACGCCTGCCCGTTATAGAAAATGATTATCGCCGCCGCGACGATTTTCCCTTGGTACGAGCCGAAAAAAAGAACGGCCTCGTCGTCCTTTGCAAACAGCTCAAATTCAGTCTGAAGATATTCTTTACTGAATGGAGTGAACTGTTGCCGCGCGACAGTCTCCTCGTAGACGGACCAGAACTTCTCCATGTCGGCGGGGTCGGAACTCTGGGTAATCTCCACGCCCTCCTTCTCCATTTTCTTGATGAGATAGCGCGTAGTCTTGCGCATTTCTTTGAGGAGTTCGTCTTCGGGCTTGGTGATATCGAGAATCCACGAAAGTTCCGGATGCATGTGGATGGGAGCATTCCGGAAGCCGAGATGCCTGTACATTTCTCTGTTCTCCCCGGTTGCCGCGGAAAGTGGGCAGAAACGGATGAAATCGCAGTTCTCATCCAAGGCGATGCGAGTGCAATATTCGACAAGCGCTCTCAATACTTCGCATTCGTCCGCGCCGTTTTGCACAAGAGGACCGTGGGGGCAAAGAAGGAACGAGCCGCGCCGGGCCTCAACTTTTGTGAAGTGGGCGATGGCTACCAAGGTCTCACCTCGGTAGACGCCGACGCGAAATATCTTCGACCCCGTAAGCTCCGCGTGCTGGCCCCACTTCCACGAGTGGAGGAAACTGTGGGGTCGGGCGGAGCGGAGAAACGTCTCCCACACAGAGGCGTCGGCGACGGTTCGTACGGTGTACGTCTCTTCCTCTCTCGTTTCGAGCCAGCGGTTCACGAACCGGGCGATGCGTTCCGCTTGTTGCCTGGAAACGTTGGCGTGGGTCGGCAGGTTCAACATCGTTCGCGCGACATCTTCCGCGTGCGGACACTGCCCGCGGTAATCGGTGCGGTGCAAATATTTTTTCGGCCCCACGGGGGCGTCATACCAGATATCGCCGACATTTATATTGCGGTCTTTGAGATATTCGATGAGCCGGTCACGTCCGGCGGTCAGCACCGGGAAACGCAGGTTCGCAGAATCCGGGATGAGAGCGATGTCTCCCGTCATCAACAGACTCTTGTCGATGGTCCTCGCGTATATTTCCGCGATTTCTCTGCGGTGCCGTGCGACCGACTCCAAATTTCTGTACTGACGCAATATTATCGCGCAGTACCAGCCCGGCAGTCCGCGGGCGGCGCTTGCGCCTCTGTCGGGGAGCGGCCGCGAAAGGATATTCAGTGAACGAAAAAGGTTGTGGAGAACAGCCCCGAGGCCTATCCGGTGAGTAACCCGTATCATCCACGTGAGCAGCGGATACAAGCGGTCCTTCATCTGTTGCGCGAGAGCCACGTGTTTTGTGGGCACCGTGACGATGTCCCGATACAGGGGGTTGCGTACGATGAGCGCGCCACCCGAGACCGCGTCGACTATTTTGTCCTGACTGAACGAGAGGATAACAAAGTCTCCCACGGTCCCCGCCTCCGCGGGGCCGAAGCCCGCTCCTGCGTAGCGGCATCCGATCGAATGTGCGAGATCTTCGACCAAGACAATCTTCCGCTCCTTGCAGATGGCTGAAATGCGTTGCAGGTCACACGGGATTCCAAGCGTATTCTGAATGAGCACAACTTTGATGGACGGGTCGTTGTCAATCGCTTCCTGCAAAGTTTCGGGAGTGAAATTGAGGGATGCGGAGGAGATGTCGAGATAATGGATACCGCAATCGGCTTCGCGTATCGCTTCGTACACTGCCCAGCACGTAAAGCCGTTGATCGCGACCGTTCCATGCTGCAGAGCGAGCGCATTGAGGGCGATGGTGAGCGCTTCGCGGCCTTTGTAGGTCAGGATTACACGGCCCTGATAACGGTCTTCAAGGTACGCGATAAGTTTCCGCCGTGCCGAACCCCCGCCCGCTGAGAAGAGTACCCGCAACGCGGAGCCGAGTGTGAAGTTGGAGCCGAGGGAATTAAATACGTTCATGCTTGAAGTTCGTGGACAATAAGGTCAGCGATTTCTTTTGTATGTGTGATATGCGGTCCGTGCCGCGCGCCCGAAATAACGCGCATGCGCGACTGCGGTATTCCCCGATGCATGAGCTCGCCGTCCGCAAGCGGAGTGGTTGTGTCGCCCGCACCCCAGATGATGAGCGTCGGACATTTGATGGAGTGGAGGATGCCGCCGAGATCCACCGCCACAAGATTGGACATAGTTTTGCGCATTTCCGGCGTGGCGTTGGCATAATCGCTCGCGCGTATCGCTTTACGGAAAATGCCGCGCAACTTTTCGAAGCGGATGAAACGCCCGCCTATTTCGGCAAATTTCCTGAACACATCGCGTTTGACGCGACGGAGCCCGCGGGGAGGGATGCCCGCGCTGTCCTCAAGGATAAGCCGCTCTACCTTTTCAGGATATTTGGCGGCGAAGGCGAGCGAAATGCGGCCGCCGTTGGAATGGCCGTAAAGAGTGACCTTGTCGTTAGCGGCCGTTTTATCCTTCAGCCACTCCACGTAATCGTCGAGCGTCCATCCGCCGGCAGGCGGTGGATTCGTATGGTCGGTGAGGCCGGGCGTCCTCAGGAATTCAAAATCAACGCCCCGCGCTTCGAGTGTGGAGAGAAGCGGCTTCCATGTATCGGTCTGGTAGGTCCAGCCGTGCAGAATATATAGCTTACTCATAGTCCCCATTTTTGCCGGCGCATTTGCCACACTTTTTCTCGACGGCATAATTTTACCGCATCGTCTCTGTTCAGGAGGAGGTGTTCGATGATGCCTTCCAAAAACCGCGCGCCTTTGAATACAAGCATCTCGTTGCCTTTAAGTGCCGACAAAAGGTAGTCGAGTGCCTCTTTCGGGTCTATGAAAGACTCTACGGCAATCTCCCGCTCCAGCGCGAGCAGGCCGGGGAGTGCGTACCGCCTCATCCGCGGACCTACCAGGATGACGCACTCAATATCCGTGCGCGCTATCAGACGCGGAATTTTCTCATGCTCTTCTTTCTCAAACATTCCTTGCTCGGTCAGGTCCCCCAGGACGAGCCACTTTTTCGGGGCGGCTAACTTCTCCACCATGCGAAGTACCGCACCCAGAGAATCGACATTCGCGTTGTAACTGCTGTCTATGATGGTCGTGCCGCGAATGCCCTGCAAGACCGAACTCCTTCCGGGCGGGATAGTCAGGCTCGCGAGATCGGTCGTCGGCCGGATGCCGAAGTACTCGGCGATTTTCACCGACGCGGCGATTGCATAAAACGTTTCTTTGGGCAACAGTGCCGGCACGCGGTAAGTCGCACCCTCAATCCTAAACGTACTGCCGCCGGTACTCACGGCATACTCTTCGAGCAGCGTCGCTTCGTTCATTTCGATTACGTGCGCGGATGTCCGCTTCATTTCGTTCGCGATGAGCGGATTATCGGTATTGAGAACGGCCAATTTTGACGTGTGCTCGATGAAATAACCGAATTCGTGAGCAATTGTTTCCTCGATTGTTTTGAAATCGTCCGTGCGCGCATGCTTTTCAAAAAGCTGACTGTGTGTACGCGCGCTGCTCAACCACACGCACACTTCGGGCCTAAGAAGGGAACCCAGGAAATCTCCCTCTCCCGGCCGGTCGCAATCCGCTTCCACAACATATATTTCTTCCGCGTACGGGCTCCTCCACGCATGAAGGGGAGCACCGACGGCGAGCCGGACCCACTCAAAAAGAGAAAAGCTCGTCCGCTTCAGACCGAGAATATCAAACGATACGCCGAACGCACTGTTGGCGAGGAAGGAATATTTTGCCTTCTCGCGCAACTGCACCTGTGTGAGATGCAGCGCCATCGTTTTTCCGTTCGAGCCGGTGATTATCACGATGCGCGGGTCCCATCGCCTGAGCCGTATCCGTGCAAAGAACCTGAAATACCGGGCGACGGTGAAGTAGAGGGCGATTTTGATTGTGCGGAACATCGTAGGCCAAGAATACTAGATTCCTGCTTTTTTGGTAGGATGGCGGTATGGCGCAGGCGAAACGCAAGGTGGCGATATTCGATGTGGACGGAACCATTTTCCGTTCGAGCCTTTTGATACAGGTCGTGAACCGTCTGATAGAAAAGGACGTGTTCCCCGCGCAGACACGCCGCGTGTACGAACGCGAATATGAGCGATGGCTCAACAGGGAAGGTGATTACGAGGAGTACATCGGCGCGGTCGTACGGGCGTTCGTGGGGCACCTCAAGGGTGTGCATTACAGCGCTCTCGCAGATGCGGCGGAAGAGGTG
>C687J35174_10009404_pt1 | contig 12268 bp, 21 predicted proteins | sample RifCSPhighO2_01_FD_35174 | JGI IMG/M metagenome (IMG submission 35174) | reverse complement strand
AAAGCGCGCAAGGAATTTCGCGCGCGCAACGAATTAACCTTTTGTTAGCGTGAGCTTTGTTCTTTAAAAAACTTCCTTCGCAGGAGATTTAAGATGGAAATAATAAATCAATATGAAAGAAGAAATCATAAAGTTGGAGGTTCTTTTTGGCATATGCAATGGTGCACTAAATACAGATACAATATGTTCCAGAAAGAGAAATATAATGCTCTTTGCACAATTTTTCTCTTTGAAGCAGCAAAAAGATACAAGATAGGAATACTTTCCTATAGTGTTCAAGCAAATCATATTCATATTGTTGCACAACTTCCAAGAGGAATGACAGACAGTAAAGCATTACAATATTTTAAAGGATATATTTCCAGATTAATGTTCATTGAAGCACCAGAATTTGAGTTAAGATATCCAAGACATGAGCTTTGGAGTGACGGCAATTTTTCAACTACAGTTGGATTTGCTAATCTACAAGAAACAATAAGCTATGTAAAAAATCAAGATGAACATCATAAATTGTATCTTAACTAATACGTCTTTTCACGGAAACCCAGCTCCGAACGAAGTGAGGAGTTGCGAGCGTAAGCGAACAATCCTTTAGGACTGGGAGGACGTCATTTTTATATGGATCATGAAAAAAAAGGAAGTATAAATAGAGATAAACAGAGATTAAAAGTAGCTAAATTACATGAGAAAATAGAAAACCAAAGAAATGATTTTCTGCATAAATTAAGCAATAATTATATAAATAATTATGATTTAATTGCTATAGAAGATTTACAGATACAAAAAATGATTAAGAATAATAAGTTATCCAGGCATATTAATGATGCTTCTTGGAATAAATTCATGCAGATGCTTGTATACAAGGCTGAAAGAGCTGGTGTCCAGGTAATAAAAGTTAATCCAAGAGTAACTACACAGGAATGCAGCAATTGCAATAAAATAGTTAAAAAAGGATTAAATGACAGAATTCATAATTGTGATTGTGGATTACATGTAAATAGAGATTATAATTTCGCTTTAAAAATATTAAAAAAAGCTACTGGAATCCTTTTGCGAAAAGAGTTCACGGAAAAAGCTACTGTCGGAAGGACAGGAAGTAACGCTTTGATAGANNCTTTTTATGAAAAAGCCTCGGGAAAAAACGAGACTTATTCAGGCTCAATGAACAAAGAATCTCGGGTATTTAAAACTTAGATGCTCCGCAGCTTGCTGCGATTGGGAGCTTCACTTTAATTTCTTTTCATTAACAACTTTTCCAGAATCATCAACTTCTTTTTCAACGATGTGAATAACATTTACAGGGCAGGCATCTGCACAATCCATAGAATCCTTAAATTCATCTTCTTTTATTTCTTTTCTTTGCCAGCCGTTTTCAATATTTTTACCATTAATTATATCTGATTTGCCATCTTCATGCATTATCCAGGTTTTTGGATCTATTGCTGCACAAGCTGCACAACCAATACAATTTGGTCTGTCAAGCTGAATTTCTTTTTTTATTGTCATTTGAACCATTTAAAAAAGCATTCACGGAAAAACCGAGAAACTTAAAAATCTTAACAAAAACTGATTTAAAAACTTTACTTACAATAAAATTTATTCATTAACTGGGCGTCATCTTCGACATTCGGGCTTTCTGCTATTACCACGCCTTTTAATTTAAAATCTTTCCATACTTTTAAAAGCTCCTGATATTTTAAATCTGAATCCTTCAGATTTGTATGATATTTCTCTCCTCTTTCACTATACTCAACACCCTGGCAGTGGAAATGTACATTATCCAAGGCTTTTCTTCCCAATTTAGACTCCATTAAAGTAAGAACATCTGTAAATTCCTCCTTTGTATTATATTTTCCATTTGACCAGGCATGCAGATGAGACCAGTCGATACAAGGAAGAACATTGTCAAATTCAACACTTAGATCCAGAATTTCATGAATTGTCCCAAACTGAGCAATTTTTCCTGTTGTTTCAGGCCTTATCCATATTTTTTTATCAAATTCTTTAACATCTTTTGTAATTATCTTTACTGCTTCCTTTATTTTGTCGTAAACCTTTTTTGGATTTTGTTTTTGGTAATAACCTGCATGAAAGCAAACTGAATATCCACCACATAAAGAAGTAATTGCAGCTGAGTTTTTTATGTAACCAATGCTAGCATAAAACTTTTTTTTATCCTCTGAATTCAGATTAATAAAATAAGGAGCGTGGCAAGTCAATACAATATCTTCTTTTTCAGCCACCTGTTTTATCTCTGGCGTCTTATCTTTTTTAATATAAATTGCCCTAACAAATTCCAATTCCATTGCATCTAAATTTAATTCGCGAACTTTTTTTATGCCGGCAGCTGTTCCTTTTTTAGAAGAACTTAAAGGAATTCCAGAAGTTCCGAATCTTAATTTGTCCATATTAATGAGGATGATTGAACTTATTTAAATCTTTATTTTTTATCATAAAAAAGCTTAAAAATCCAAAAAACTAATTTAATATTAATGATAAATATAAATTTAATTGCATGTTCTAAATGCAAGGGTAAAGTTCCTTTAAATGATCTAAGGGCTGATAAAACTGGAAAGGGATGGGTTTGTATTTCTTGTTATTTTCTGCAGCATCCAAACCTAAACATAAAGAAGCAGACAATGCAGCAACAAGTTAGTGTTCAAGTTCGAAATGTCCAAAAAATTCAACCAGCAACACAAAATTCAGAAAAACAAATGAAAGATCCAATAATGCGGGAAATCTTAAAAAGATATAATTATCAATGTTCAGCTTGCAAGTATAAATTTTCTAGAAATTATGAATATAAAGGAATGTGCCCTTTTTGCGGGAAATCAAATATATTAGAAGATTTAAATGTGGATTTAGAGATTTAGAGTCTATTAAGGATATTGCCTTGCAAGTTCTGTAAATACATATTTATCTTCTGAACCTGACACTGGTATAAGAAGACCCATTCTTGTCATGCTTTCTGCATAAAAACCCCTAATATATACCTGGTTATGTCTAATATTTCTTCTTAAAATTAATGCTATTTCATTAGTTGTTATATTTAAAAGATCTTCTGGAACACCTATCTCTGCTGGAAAAACTTTTTCTCTGACTAGTTCCTTTAGGTTTTTTGTTAACATCTTAAAAAATAATGAAAAATTATAAATATTGGTTAATTGCTTGTTCAAATACNTGATAAGGCTGAGCTCCACCAACTATTACATAACCATCTTTATCATTGCCAATAAAGTAAGTTGGGGTTCCTGAAACTCCGTATGCATTTCCGTCGCTAAAATCTTTTTCAACTTCGCTTTTGTATTTTCCAGAATCCAAGCATGAATTAAAGTCNCCTGTGCTTAATCCTATTTCAGAAGCCCATTTTTTTAAATCGTCATTTGTAAAAGGAACTGTTCCTTGACCAAATTTATTTTGTTCATCGAATATTTTATCATGCATTTCCCAATATTTTCCTTGTTCATCTNCACATTCAGCTGCTTCTGCTGCTGGCAATGCTCCTGGATGTATGCTTGTCAATGGAAAATCTCTAAAAACTAATTTTGCTTTATCTGTATTTATGAAATTTTCTTTTAATAAAGAATAAACTTGGGTATAAGATCTTCTACAGAAAGGACATTGATAATCTGAAAATTCAATTATTGTTACAGGCGCATTTTTATTACCTAAAACTGGATCGTCATCAACACTTACTTTTGCTATTATTGTTGGTTCATTATTTCCAGTGTCATCTAATACTGTACCTCCAGTAGGAGNGTTATCTCNAAAACCAAAGCCGCCTGTAAAAATTGATATTATGAAAAGAATACCTAATACAACAGCTGAAATTTTCCATATTGTTGTTTTCTTTAATGTTATAGTTTCTTCTTTCTGTTCTTCCATTGTTTTTTTTTTGCTATCTTTTATTTATAAAGTTTCTTATAGATTTAAAGTATATGTCCTAGTATATGTATTTAGATGCTGCTATTTGCTGCTCTTTGAACTACTTCTGACAAAGATGGATGAATATGAACAGAATTTGTAATGTTGTTTATTGTTCCAGAACCTGACTTTATTGCTATGATCACTTCATGGATTAGTGTACTTGCTTCATGACCAATAATATGACAGCCTAGAATTTTTCCTGTTGATTTTTCAACTAATATTTTTACAAAGCCTTCTTTTTCTTCTATTGCTTGACCCATTCCAGTATCAATATAATTGTATTTTCCAACTGCATAATTTATTTTTTTATCTTTTAATTCCTGTTCTGTGTATCCTACAGAAGCAATTTGTGGATTTGTAAAAATTGCGTGGGGCATTCAGAATAGTCTACCTTTTCTTTTTTATTTTAACTTAAAAGCAGCCAAGGAATTTTTCGGAAAATTTCCGGAGTTTTTGTGCAAAGCCTGATTAAACCAAAGATTTATAAATTTCTTATTTTCCATCATTTCTATGGCAAAAGCAAGAATAAATTTGGCAAGTACTGATATTGATCAACTTAATCAGATATGTGAATCTATTAAAGACATAGCAGAAAAAACAAAAGTAAACATTTCTGGTCCAGTGCCTTTGCCAACAAGAAGATTAAAACATACAGTAAGAAAAACACCATGTGGCAGCGGTAAAGCCTCGTTTGATAATTTTGAGATGAGGATCCATAAAAGAGTTATTGACTTGGGTGTAAATGAAAGAGCTTTAAGATTGGTAATGAGAGTTCATATTCCTGAAGATGTCCAGATTCAGATTGAAATGTTGGAATAATTAATTTTTTACCATTTAAATTCTCTTAATTCTAAATCTGGAAAACTTTTTACTATAATCTTAAAGTCTTCTGGTTTTTTATTTACATCAAAAATCAAGGCACCTTTGTTATGATGCCCGCTAAGCTTTGGTGCAGATTTTGGTTTTATAGACTTTCCATTAATTTCCAAAACAGCAAGTTCTTTTAAATCAAATCTGCTTAAATCAGTTATATGTGTATTCACACCGATGTTGACAACAAATTCTTTTCCATTAAATGATTGTGGAGTAAGATCAATGCTGACTGTGCTTTGACTTGTTTTGGTCTGTAAATTCGAAGATGAATTAAGTTCTGTTTCACCAGAATCCAGAAAAATAAAGAAAAACCCGCTGATTAAAACAATTACAAAAAATACAAAAGATATTTCTTTAAACATTTAAAACCACCTCGTTGAAATTAATTTAGTTAAAAAAATCAGAGCAGAAATTCCTAGTACATAATAAACTGTTCTGTCATAATTTAAAAACATCAGCTTTCTTAAGAAGCCATTATTTTTAGTATAAAGATTATTTCTTTGTATAATTCCTAGAATCATGCTTAATCCAACAAAATTGGACAAGATTCCAAACAAAAGAAAACTTGTCTGATAATTTACTAAAAATAACGAAAATGCACTTAGCCCAATAATTGGAAGAATATCAAAAAGATGGTGAACACAGCAGATAATCATTGAGCCACCAGAAACCCCCCCAGTAGCCATAACTTCCCCATTTAAGTTTATCCTATTTGTAAAAGATCTTATATAAAAATACAATCCAACCTGGGTTCCAAATCCAGCTACAATTGGAAGTATAAAATACCATAATTTTAGAAATTCCTGCATAGCATGCTGGAAACTGTTTGCAAAACTAAGTACAAAAAAATAAAAACTAATTAAGAGAATTCCGCCAAGAAAACCATAAATTAATGGTTTTCTCTCCTTGCTTCTGCTGTTTTTTTCATTCCTACTGTTTACCAATTTCTGCAGCACTCTATTATTTTTTTGACAAATGACTTCATATTTTTGTCTTGATAATAGTATAAAACAAAAAACAATAACCACAAAATAAGCAGGAAAATTACACTTTCTTTTATTCCATCATAAACGCCAAACAAAGAATATCCAAAAAAAGTTAAAGTAAGCAGAAAAGGTAGGCGAAACATCTCTAGTTTTTTTTCAAATAAATAAAATAATCCAAGAATGCTCTGTCCAGCAAGTAAGGCAATAATTAATGTATTTTTAAAATATCCAGACCAGTATAAAATTAAAAGCAATATCCATGTCAAGCTTACTGATCCGCAGATAACACAGAAATTATTTAGTCTGAAAAAAGATTTTATAAAAAGTAGTACAAAAAACAAAACAGAAATAATCCCAAGGACATAAAAAAAGCTCATAATGTCAGTTGAAATATAACCCCAGCTATTATTAAGAGTAATAAAGTGATTAATACNCCCTGGTAAGGGATCAGCTTATTATTTCTCAGTTTCATAATTTTCATGCTTACAAAAGGCGACAAAAANACAATAATTCCACCTATAATGCCCCCACCTAAAAAAGAATTTATAATATAAGTCCTGTTTAGCAAAGAACCATAATCTCCAGAAATATTTATATAAAAAGGATAAAGCTCTTTCATTAGAGGTAAAACTGGCAAGACTATTGTCAAAAATAAAAAAAGAGCGATTAAAAAATTTTGAATTGGAACATATTTTTTCTTCAGATATCTAGAGCTCCATAATCCAAGAGAAATTGCAAAAGCCCCAATAAATAAGCCAATTACAATTTGGCTTAATCCCAACCAGGCAGCTCCGCCAGCAGCTGCAACAGCGCCGACAGTGCATAGAGGACAATGAGCATACGCTTTATCCAAATATATTAATAAAAAAGTAAAAATAAAAAATTTTTTCATTTTCTCCTCACAAACTCATAAATAATTCGCTTTTTCCATCATTTGAAACAGCAAAAACATCAAAAGACCCGATCTTTTTTCCAGGCATTCCAGGTGAACCTGAAGGCATTCCAGGCATTGCTATTCCTTTTATATTTGGTTTTTCTGAAATTAATTTGTTAATAGCCTCAATAGGAATATGCCCCTCAACAAAATACCCACTGATTATTGTTGTATGACAGCTCTGGAGAAATAATGGTATAGTATATTTTTCTTTTATTGCATTCATATCTTCTAAATTCACTGCCTTTATAGAATTACCAATATTGTTTCTAAGATAATTATAATAAATTCCGCAACAACCACATGTATTTGATTTATATAAAATAACTTCGCCAACATTTCCATCTATTTTATTTTGGTTATCAGACAAAAGATAAATAGATACACCTAAAAGGCTCAAAATAAAAAAAGAAAAAATATAAGCATTTTTCATTTCAGCATCCCCCTACCATTTGTGAGGCAGCTGCTGGACTGCTTTGTTTTGCTGTTGTAGCACTTGAAAATGTTCCAGTTTCTAAACCAAAGTCGCCATTAATGTTCTTCTTCAGTACATTAAGCTCATAAGCCTGTACTCCAATCAGCAAAACTAAAACAACTGCTAAAATCAGCATTATCATTTTTTTGTTCATTTCAGCATCCTCCTACCATTTGTCCGCTTGCTGTAGCTCCTTGTTCTATTCCCCTGTATCTGTTGCTTCCCAAATTAGCATAACTAAATTCTATGTTCTTTTCTTTCATTACTGCTGCTTTGGCACTCATTTGTTCAGGAAAGAACAAAGTCTTCCATTTTCCTAACTCATTTAAAATCTCTTCATTTGTAAATTCAGCTCCATTGTTTAGAATAAGGTATTTTGCTAATCCTCTCATTGCAAAAGAATGTGCACAACCACATGCAGCTTCGCCAGCAGTTCTTCTGAACTTGACTGCTTCTTCCTCAGTTATTTGTCCTGTAGTTATTGCGTTTTGTATATTCTTCTCCATTTCTGCAACATCCTCTTTTCTTACAATTATTGACTTGGCGCCGCAGCAATATTCACAGCTTATTTCAGAAACAATATCAACATATCTTTCTAAGTTCTTCCCTTCTAAATTTATAGTTCTGTCAAGATTTCCTAAGACTTCTATTGTCTGATCAGCCAGCTGCTGATTATTTGAGCTTACAAAATCATATTTAATCCCAAGTTTCTGGCCATATATCCTTGGCACGCCAACAGGTAATACCTCGCTAGAAGCAAAAACTGCGCCATTGGCATTTTCCAAACCATCTGAATTTACAGCTCTTATAGAAAGTAATTGAAATTGGCTGTAAAGAGCAAAAATTAAGCCAAAAACCAATAAAATATTCATAATTTTAACAAATTTTATTTTATTTTGCTTTTCTTCCATTTTTTCCAATTTAATTTCACCTCATAAAATCTTAAACAAAATTCAACTAAGTAAATATAAATATCTTACTTCCAGAACAAACACCCAGTTTTTGTTCAAAAATGCAGAATTCTTGTTCCAAATCGTTCAAATATACATTTTAAGGTAAACTTTGTTCTTTTTGCCTTCAGCTACTTTCTTTAAAAGGCCTTTTTTCTCAAGTTCACTAAGAAGAACGCTGAGCTTGGTTTTGCTTAAATCAGTTCTTATTCTTAAAGTAGCCTGTTCTATTCCATTCTGGTCTCTGATTGCAGTCATAATATTTTTTTCATCATCATTAAGAGCCTTTAATAAAAAATTAAATTTCTCGTCTTTATTTTCTTTTTTCTTTGATTCTTTCAGAGAATTTGCAATTTCTTTGTAAGCTTCTTCAGTATATTTTTGGCCTTTTTCAAAAAAGATAAGATATAATCCCAGGGATAAAGTAACAAAAGTTATGGCAACCCCAATATAAACTGGTGTGTTGCTTTTTTCATGAAGACATTTTCCTTCTATTATGCATGTTCCCCCGCTTTCTACCATTAATGCATTAGTCAAACTATTTATTTGTAATTTAAATATTGAAATTGATATTAAAAAAATTATAGCAATGCCAACCAAAATTAATCCAAGTGCTATGTTTTTTGCCATTGTTTTTTTTGTATAAAATTTATTTTCTAATATAGATGTCAGTTTAAATGCTTTTCTCTCGTAACCCTTACAACAACCAAAAAGATTATATATCCAATTTTGATATTTCACTGAGAATTATGAAATTAAAATTAAATGTAAAAGGAATGCACTGTAAAAGCTGTGAAGAACTAATTAAAGAAGACCTTCAGGACATAAATGTAAAAGCAGAAGTAAGCTATAGAACAGAAATACTAAATATTGAATTTGATGAAAAACAAACTAATCTAAATAAAATAAAGGAAGTAATAGAAAAACTAGGATATAAATTAGAATGACAGAAAAAATAGAATTAAAAATTTCTGGTATGACCTGTTCTAGTTGCGAAGTTCTTTTAGAAAGAAAATTAAAAACAATAAATGGAATCTTAAAAGCAGAAGTAAATCACTCAGCTGGAAAAGCAATATTAACTTGTACTGAAGTACCATCAATAACACAGATACAAGAAGCACTAAAAGATACAAAATACATGGTTACTGAAAAAAAACAGAATGTAGAAGATAAAAATAAAAGCATAATAAAAATAAAAAAAGATCATCTTGAAATTGGTGCTATTTTTCTGATTCTTCTTGGAATTTATTTGTTGTTTAAGCAGTTTGATATACTTCCAAATCTGGGAATTTCTGAAAATATGAGCTATGGATTTATTTTTTTAATAGGATTGGTTGCTGCTTTTTCAACATGCATGGCAGTTTCGGGCGGCCTGTTGCTTGGAATAGCAACAAAATATAATGAAGCACATCCGGATTTAACACCAAAACAAAAATTCAAGCCGCACATTTATTTTAATATTGGAAGAATATTTTCATATACATTATTAGGCGGGCTTTTGGGGGCAGTAGGATCAATATTCAAAATATCACCAAAAGCATCAGGATTCATAACAATATTTGCAAGCATAATCATGCTTAGTTTAGGTTTTCAGATTCTGAATATTTTTTCTTTTACAAATAGATTAAAAATAAAGATGCCCAAATCAGTAGTGCGCAAAATCCATAATTTGTCAGTATCAAATTCTAAATCAGCTCCATTCTTTTTTGGCTCTTCAACATTTTTTCTACCTTGTGGTTTTACTCAGGCCTTGCAATTATATGTTTTAAGTACAGGAAGTTTTTTAGTTGGTTCTTTAAGCATGTTTGCCTTTTCTCTGGGAACCTTGCCAGCTTTATTGTCAACTGGTTATTTAACAAGCTATTCCCAAGGAACATTCAAGAGATATTTTACAAAATTTGTTGCTGTATTAATAATAATTCTTGGTTTTACAAATATGAGTTATGGTCTTACATTAACTGGCAGCCCGTTTAATTTTGATTCATTTCTGCCTTCAGCAAATGCACAGTCGCCAACAACAGATTCAAGCGCAAAACTTGTTGAAGGAAAACAAGTTATAGAAATGAAAGTAGAAGGTCTAGATTATTATCCCTCTAAATTTACAGTTAAAAAGGGAATTCCAGTTGAATGGCGTATTGATGGAAGGAGGGCAACAGGATGTGCACAGACTTTTTTAGTGCCTAGTTTAGGAATAAATGACTACTTGCCAAGAAACCAGATAAAAACAATAAATTTTGTTCCTGAAAAAGAAGGCTCGATAAAATTCAGTTGCTCAATGGGCATGGCTGGTCCAGGTATAATTAAAGTAATATGAATAAAAATTATTTTTGCATAAAAAAGACTATCTAAATCAGTCCCAAATTAAATAAAAATAAATTTACTTTAAAAATTTGTTGTGTAGCCAACCAAATAATAGAGCTCCAACATAAGTATAAATCACTGCCTGCAAAAGCCCAATAACAAACCCTGTTAATGTTATTCTTACATCACCTGCAAATTTATCCAGATTTACTAAATGCACTAGCCAGCCAAATAACCTAAGCGCAAAATCAGGCCATAAAGTAACAAATATAGCACAAACAACATATATTATTCCCATTGTTGCACCAGCTGCAAGCGCAAAATTTTGTTTTTTTAATTTCATTTTTTCCCCCTTTTTTTATTTTGGTTTTTCTCCTTTACAAATATTTTATATAATAAATATCCTGCCAAAATCAAGCCCAATTCTATAAATATGATTGATTTCTCAAAAAAGAAGAGCATGAATATTGAAGACAATAATCCGAAAAGAGCCAACATTGGGAACTTCCCTATGTTAAGCGGAGTCATAAAACTCCTTTTCATGTTTGGTTTTTTATATCTTAATAAAATTAATGAAGAGTTGACAAATGCATAAACTATAAACAGGCTTATGTCAGTCAGCATTGCCACTGATTTTATATTTCCTATTAAAGCTATAATTAGAGAGACTATTGTTATAAAAATAACAGAAAAATAAGGTGTTCCTCTTTCTCCAACTTTTGAAAATATTTTTGGCAGGCTGTTGTCAGATGCCATGCCATACATTATTCTTGAACCGACAATTAATAATATCAAGGCTGTATTTGCTGTTGCAAACATTGCTATTAATGAAAAAAGAAAATCAGAATTAGGAATTACCTCTGCAACAGCTTCTGTTAATGGGGCTTTGCTTTGTGCCAGTTTTTCCCAGCCGACAATGCTGACAGCAGCAAAAGAAACCAAGATATAAAGTATTGTTGAAATTATTATTGCAAACACTAATGCTTTTGGCACAACTTTTTTTGCATTTTTTGTTTCCTCAGAAACATTCACAATATCCTCAAAGCCAAGATATGCAAAAAATATAACTGATGTTGCAGTCAGTATCGGGGTGAAAAAAGAATTTCCTGGAGTTTCAAAGATATCAATTCCAAGCCCGTTTTTTAAATAAAAATAAATTCCGACGCCAATAACAATTAATAGTCCTATGGTTTCTATTATAGTTGAAATAATATTAAATGTTGAAGACTCTTTTATACCAACATAATTTATTAATGAAAGAACTAGCACTGTAATCAAAGCAACAAAAGTTAAATTGCCGCCAAAAATATGTGTAAAATAACCTGAGAAACCAAAGATGACAGTAACTGCAGCAACAATGCTTGCAAAAATCATCAGCCATCCTATTATAAAGGAGAAATATCTTCTCTTAAATGAGTTTTTTACATAATTATATTCTGCAGCCTCTTTCGGATACATTGAGCTTAATTCAGCATAGCTTAATCCAGAAAAAGAAGCAATTACCGCAGCCATAATGAAGGAAAGCCAGATCGCATTTCCTGCAATTCCCGCGCCAACCCCAATCAAAGAATAAATTCCAGCGCCTAAAATAATTCCAACCCCATAAAGACAAAGTTCAAATAAACCTAGTTCTTTTTTAAGATGATANCTCCTCTTTTTTATGATTTCACCAAAAAATATAAAAAGCTTTATTTATATAAATCTATTTAAAAATTCTTAACTGTGTAGGTTCATAAGATATGTCCCCTTCTAAATGAGGGGTGATAAATCTGAGAAAAGATGAAATAAGAAGAGCAGCAATTAAACTAAGATTTAAGTTTAA
>C687J35174_10009396_pt1 | contig 12272 bp, 10 predicted proteins | sample RifCSPhighO2_01_FD_35174 | JGI IMG/M metagenome (IMG submission 35174) | reverse complement strand
CTTATTTTATTTTCCTAAAAATGTGTCAAGAATCATCAGTTACTGGCGGGTGGCATGGAAATGCCCCTCCTTTCGGGTGATTCTTGAGCACACTCAGAATTCCACGAGAGGAATTCTGATGTTTAAATACTCTCTCTATTGCTCTTTCGCTTTTTGCTTTGCTTCTTTATCGTCCTTTCTCACTAATGGCCCAGTAACTTCAACAAGCAAACCAGGAAGCCCTGTTCCAACAGGTATTGGCTGATTTAAGAGAATATTTTCTATTACTGAATTGAGCTCTTCTTTGGTGCCTTTCAATGTAGCTCCAACGAATTGCTTATCGGGTGTCTCGAATGTTGCTCTTGCTAATATGCTCGCTTTCTCAGAAATTATTCCCATCCTTGTAACTCCTTTAACAACTCCCGAAGAAGTCATAGCGTCGGCAATTAATTTAATATGCCTTTCATTAATATCGAGCCCCTGTCTTTCTATAACTTGTTTTATTTCATTTATTATTGTCTTTCTTGCAGCTTCTATGCCAAAGACGCCATAAACATCATAGATATCATTTGAAGAAATTCTTGTTTTATCAATTCCTTCAATTGTCAAAACTTCTTTAAGATTAGAGCCCGCAGTTACAATTGAATATTCTTTTCCTTTCTGTGAAACGAAAATCTGTTTTATATCTTTAATTCCAGAGATTATTGTGCCTTTTAATTTTTCTTTTAATTTATAAATCGCTCGAAATTCCAAATCACTTGCATCCAAAGTAATTTTCACATCGTTTCCTTTAACTTTAAATCCTTTGTCTTTTAATCTTTCTACAATTTTCTGTGCACCAACATGAACATTTCTAAGAGCTTTATTGTCAAGCATTATTTCTATTTTCTTATTTGCAAAATCTATCTTTATCTCAGAAATTATTTCAGTCAATTTAACTTCCTTTATCTTTTCAGCTATTGTTCTTGCATCTTTTTCATTGTTATATTCCTTGTCTAAATATAACTCCATCAATGGTGTTGATGGTTTCTTTCTAGCATCAATTAGCTCTACGAGTCTTGGCAGTCCCTGCGTTATCTGCATCTGTGAAATTCCCGCGTGATGGAATACATTCAATACCATCTGCGTTGAAGCTTCTCCAAATGATTGCGCAGTTATTACTCCAACAGCCTCGCCAGGAGCAACTTTATCATCTTTTAAGTGGAGTTTTGAAACGTCCTTGCCATCGTCACCATATTGAAATTGAACTATTCTCTCTGATGCATCTCTTACAGTTCCGTCATATTCAACTTTTAAGTCTTGTAATGCATAAACAAGCCTTCTATAAAGATATCCTGACTTTGGTGTTCTTAATGCAGTATCCATTAAGCTATCTCTTCCAGCTATTGCTCCAAAAAAGAATTCAGTAGGTGTCAATCCCTTATAGAATGAAGATTTGATAAATCCAGCAGAGTCAGGGCTCAAGTTGCTTCTTTCAAAGAAGCTTAATGTTCTTCCATTATAACCAAAATTGATTCTGTTTCCCCATATAACTTGCTGTCCTACGCAGCATCCAATTTGTGTAATGTTCAAAAGGCTTCCTGCAGCTCCAGGAGCAATCATTTTATTAACATTGCTGTCTGATGGAAAATGTTCTTTGACTATATTTCCAACTTCTGTTCTTACTTCATTTAGCGTCTGCAATATTCTCGTTTCTCTTGTTTCTTCAGAAGTTTTTCCAGGCATTATTTCAAGTTTGCCTTCTTTATATTCATTTATTATTTCTTCTGTCTTGCCATAAGCTTTCTTAAAAACACTTTCAGTCATTTCTTTTATCTTGTCCGAAACATTCAAATCTTCAAGAGATAAGCTATATCCCTTTCTAAAAAGATATTGCGTTCCAAGCATAAATGCCTTATTTATAGAATCTATGGCTCCAGCTCTTCCAAATTCTTTATCAACAATTTTTACCATCTGCCCATCTTCTGAGCCAAATCCATTATCACTTAAAAGATTATCAGGAACTTTTACGCTAGAACCCTTTGGAATTGTCTGAGCAAAAATTTCTTTTCCAGAAATCTTTTTTTTATTCACATTATTTATTATTCCAGCACCAAACAGCAATTGGTCTGCTTCAGTTTTTTCAACCTCTTCTTTTACTAATAAATAAGCTCCAGTTAAAGCATCAGCAATTGTCCCAACTAAATTCATATTGTTCTTAGAAGAAATTATATTATTGTCTATGTCTAATAAAATCTTAGCTTCAGATAATGCTTCCTCACTCTGTGGACTATGGATATTCATTTCATCCCCGTCATAATCTGCATTATAAGGTCTTGCAGCAGCAGGATGAAGTTTAAATGTCCTTCCAGGTAGAACTTTCACATAATGGGCCATAAGTCCTTGTTTGTGCAAAGTCGGATGTCTGTTAAATAGAACAATATCCCCGTCTCTCAAATGTCTTTCTATTTTATATCCTGGCTGAATTTCAGCACAAATTTCTTCTTTCAAATCTTCTGTAATTCTTTTCTTTTTATCATCTTTTCTCACAACATAATTTGCTCCAGGATATACCTCTCCTTTCTTAACTATCTCTTTTATATATTCAAGATTTGCTGTTGTTACAGATTCCAAAACAGTTATAACTTTTGCTACATCTAAAGGTACGCCAATTTCATTTATCTTCAAATAAGGATCAGGAGATATAACTGTTCTTGCAGAATAATTTACTCTCTTTCCTGCCAAGTTCGCTCTAATTCTTCCTTCTTTTCCCTTAATTCTTTCAGTTATTGTTTTCAATGGCTGTCCAGACCTATGCCTTGCAGGAGGAATTCTTGTTATATTATTATCAAAGAATGTTGTAACGTGATATTGCAATAAATCCCATAAATCTTCAATTATAACTTCAGGTGCACCAGCATTCAAGTTTTCCCACAATCTCTGATTTGCTCTTATAATATCAGACAATTTATGCGTTAAATCGTCTTCACTTCTCTCTCCACTATCAAGAGTTATAGAAGGTCTTACAGTTACAGAAGGCACAAGCAATAAAGAAATAACAGCCCATTCTGGCCTTACTGTCTTTGGATTAATTCCAGTTTTCTTAATTTCATCATCAGTTATTTTAACAAGCCTTTCCCTTACTTCTATCGGGCTTAATCTTTTCTTTCCAATCATAAATGTGCTTGGCTTTTCTAATTTTACTCTTTCAAGTGTTTCATTGCAATGTGCGCATTTTTTAGCATCTCTTGATTTTTTAGCTCTTTCACTCGGTGTATAAATTTTTTGTTTTTCTTCTGATAATGTTAATCTTCCACAGCTTGAACAATAGCTTCTCAGGCAATGTTCAATTAATTGAATATATTTTATATGCAATACTGGTCTTGCAAGTTCAATGCTCCCTGGGTGTCCAGGGCATTCTTTCAATCTCTTTCCACAAGTCCTGCATCTTACTCCAGGGTCAACTGCTCCAAGTCTTAAATCCATTAATCCTCCATCAACAGGAAATCCATCAATATCATAAAGTTCTGGTGTGACTATCTTAGCAGAACTTAATCTTTTAACCTGGTCAGGGCTAAGCAAACTAAACCCTAATGACCTTACTTGTTTTCTAAAGCTATCTTGTTTCATTTTTTTACTCCATCGTATGATTTAATTAATTTTCTTTCCTCAACTTTAATTTCATCTCTCAATGGAAATCTTTGCGTTTTATCTCTGACTTCTGATAAATCATCTAAAGGATTATATATAGACGCTCTTAAGCTGCCACTTGCATCTAAAAATTTAGATAATGCATTTCGCTCTTCGTTGTATCTTATTGTTTCTATCATTTTATCTTTCGTATTTGTTCTTTAGTGTAAATTTAGTATGTATTCCCAGTCCAAGCAATTCATCCACTAAAAGTTTGAATGCATATGATATTTCAATTGGGTCAGACTCATTATTTCCGCATAACTGGCAAGGTGTCTTATTTCTAATTACATCTTCATAAGTCATGTGCCCGCAATCTTTGCAAATATATATAATTGTTTTATCTGAGCTATATCTTTCTTTCAATAATAATGCAGCCCCATGTCCTGCTAATGCTTGCTGCTCCATCTCTCCAAGCCTTAGCCCTCCTCCTTTAGCTCTTCCTTCTATTGGCTGTCTTGTAAGCATTGCAACTTTTCCAGATGCTCTTGCGTGCAATAAGTTCTTTACCATTCTTACCAGTTTCAAATAATACATATTTCCTATATAAATTTCAGCTTCCATTTTCTTTCCAGTAATGCCATTATATAACACTTCTTTTCCATTAGAACAGAATCCTTTACTCTTAAGCAGCATCTTTAATTCATCAGCAGTTTGCCCTGTAAATGCAGTGCCATCAACAATCTTGCCAGTTGTTGCAGCAGTTTTTCCTCCAAGTAATTCTAACATATATCCCACAGTCATTCTGCTAGGGATACTATGTGGATTAAACATTAAGTCAGGTCTAATTCCCTTTGATGTAAATGGTATATCTCTTGGGTCAGCTATAAGCCCAATTACTCCTTTTTGTCCATGAGGAGCAGAGTATTTATCTCCTGGCTCAGGCAATCTTTGGTCTCTCATTCTTACTTGCGCAACTCTATTGCCATCGCTATTTACTGTAATAAATATTGTGTCTACAATTCCCTCTTCTTCCTGTCTTATTGCAACGCTTGCTTCTTTCTTCGCCTGTATGCTAATATCTCTTGCTTCACTTAAGAATTTTGGAGGAGTAGTCTTGCCAATTACAACCTCGCCAGAAATCATATGAGCTTCAGGATAAGCAACTCCATCATCTTCTAAGAATCTATATGATTTTTCTGTTCTATAACCCGAGACATCCTTATCTGGAACGCAAATCTCGTCGCTTAATCCACCAGGATATTGTAATTCTATTGTTGTGTATGGTCTAAAGAATGTGCTTCTTCCAACACCCCTGTCAACACTCTCCCTATTCAATACAATTGCATCTTCCATATTGTATCCATCAAAAGGCATAATCGCAACAATAATATTCTGCCCAGCAGGATAAACATCTAAAACATCATAAGTAAATGTTCTTACCAATGGCTTCTGTGGATAATGTAATATAGAAACATTACTATCTAACCTAACAAGATAATTTGCAGCATAAATTCCTAAACTTTGTTTTAATGTTTTACTTCCCCTATTAAGTCTTGAACTCTGGTCGTGATTTGCAAAAGGAACAAGGCTTGTAATAACCCCAAAAAGGTCAATTTGATGAACTTCTAAATGGCTATGCCTATCAGTTATATCCTCCTTTTTTATTGCTACAAATGCATTATCTTCTTCTGCTGCATCAATATACTCTATAATTCCTTGCTTAATAAGATCATGCCATCCAATTTTTCCTTCTTGCAATTCAACAATATGTTCGTCTTTCAATTTGCTTGCACCGTTTTCAACAATCAAAAGAGGCCTTAAAACCCTGCCTATTTCTGTAGATATTGTAACTTGTCCCAGCATTTCATCATATCTGATGCTCGCTTCTATTGGCAATTCTCCTTTTCTTCTTAGCCCTATTACTTTTTTAGCAAACTCAGGTCCATTATCTACAAAACCAACACATTTACCATTTAAGAAAACATCTTCTCCAATCTCTTCTTTTAAGCCCAATTCTTTAAACTTCTTCACTGTTGCCTTTTCATCAAAATTAATAAATGTAGAAACTTTAGCCAATAAAGAAAGATTCTTTCTAAGCCCGATTTCTGTTCCTTCGGGCGTTTCTGTAGGGCAGAATCTTCCATAATGTGTAGGATGCAATGTTCTTGCTTTGAAATTTTCCTGTTCTCCAGGCAATAAACTCGTTACTCTCTGCAATTGAGATAATACTGCCAAATAATTATTCTTTTCCATATTCTGTGTAACTCCTGATTTCTCGCCAATCCAACTGCCAGTTGCTATCGCGCTCTCAATTCTATGGGAAAATAAAGTAGATTTAGATATTGTCTTCAAAGAATAAAATTTCTTTCTCTTAGATATTTTTTGCAACGAGTATTGTATATCTCTTATAAGTATTCCAAAATTTACTCTGAATAAATCAGTCATCAAATCTCCAGATAATTTTACTCTTTTATTGCCATAATGGTCCTTATCTGTTCTTATTTTATCATTTTCTTTTGCCTTCAAATATGTCCGAAGTAATCTGCACAATGTTTTTGCTTTTTCTTCTCTTGAACTCTTGTCCATTCCAATATGCGCAAGCAAGAATGAATCAATCCTTTGTTTAACTCTATCCAATATTTCTTTTTTTGTCCCCTGTATCCCTGATTTTTCTGCAATATACATCATTGCATCTTCAGCACTTTGAAGTTTAGTAAACTCATAAAGATTTACTATAAGGCAGTCATTTTCAAAATCTATATTTTTTGCAATATCTACTTCTTTTGTCATTCCAAGCGCTTTCAAAGCAACTATTGCAGGAATATTTCTTAGTCTGCTGAATGTTAATTCTAATATTCCATCATTTGTTTCTGATATTGTTGTAGGTATTCTGTATGATCCTCTTTGAGAAAATATTCTTAATGTAAGCCCTAATCTCCCCTCTTCAATAAATGGCTGATTTGGCGCAAGGTCTTCTGACATTACTATAACTCTTTCATTTCCATTAATCATAAAATATCCTCCTGGGTCTTGTGGGTCCATAAAATTTTCTTTTAATTCTTCTGGGCTCATGCCATTTGTTGTACATGCAGAACTTCTTACCATTATAGGTATTCTTCCAATTTCAACTTCAGCGTCGTCATTTTGATCTGCGTATTTAACGCTTAAATCAACAAAAACTGGAGCAGAATAAGTTAAATTTCTTATTTTTGCAATCATCGGTGTTAAAATATTTGTGCTTCCATCCGCTTCAACAATGTTTGGCTTTCCTATTCTAACTTTGCCTATTTTTATCTCAATATCTTCTTGGCTAAGTGAATCGTTTATTTCACTTACAATTTGCTGCATTTTATTATGCAAGAAATCGTTAAAAGATAAAATATTAGATTCAACTAAAGAATGCTGCTTAAGATATTTCTCAACTAAAATATTTTCGCTTCTTATCATTTTATACAACAACCCTGAAATAATTTATTATTTTTTCCTCTTCCTTTCTCTCTACTTTTATTACATCTCCTTTCACACTTCCCTCGGGTAAAGCAGGATCTTCTTGTTTTATGACAGGCAATTGTGACACAGAAATATTATATTTTTCAACTAGTTTTTTCACTTCTTCTGCTTTCAATCTTGTATGTTTGGGCTGTAATGTGTGCATTTATCTTAGCTAATTATAAAGTTTATTTTTAACTGGGGGATGATAAAAGATGGTATAAAACTGGCTTTTTAAACTTTTCCCCCCAGGATTAGATAAACACAGTTAAAAATTATTCTTAAGGATTAGTCTGATTGATCTGTTCTTACTCTTCCAGCTTTTATATCTTTAGCTCTTTTCGTAGCTCTTTGATAAATCAATTCAGAATCTGGCAGGACCCAACATCTCTCTATGGTCTCTCTCCCCCTAGTCTCTTGTCTTAATTCTTCTATTCTCCCCATTACATAATCGATATAACTGTTATCTGCCATTATATCTATAATAAAAATAAATATAAATAGTTATTGGAGATTGGCTGCAATAATTCCTATCTCTTCATTGCGACGATTTGATTAGTTCATTCGCTCTTGCTGCGGGCTTTCTCGCAATTTTCTGAAGCTGCTGCGAAGCTTCTCGCTGGGTGAACAAAATGGTCCCGACGGGATTTGAACCCGCGACACCTAGGTTACTTCAACAAGCCCAATTGAGCTCGCTTGATTGTAAAAGCCTAGTGCTCTAGCCAGGCTGAGCTACGAGACCAATACGAATTGTAGAAAAAATCGTTATTTAAATGTTCACTTTTTCCTGGACAAGCTCTCTATTTTTTTCAAAAATACTTCTTCTGATACAAGCCCTGTAAATCTGTCAATTTGCTCATTTTTTTTAAAAAATATTACTGTAGGTATTCCCATAACCATGAACCTCTGTGCCAAATCAATCTCTTTATCGACGTTTATCTTGCCAAATTTCACATCTTTAAACTTCTCAGACATCCGTTCAATCATCGGTCCAAGTGCCTTGCATGGCATGCACCAATCAGCATAAAAATCAACGACGCTAATTCCATCTTTAACAGCCTCATCAAAACTCCCAGAATTTAAATTTTTAATTCCCATATACCTTATTGAAAAATATCCCTTTTAAATTTTGCGTAAACAAAGTTTATCACAATAATATGTAAGCTACATTAAAAAACAAAAAACCCACCTTATACAATTATTGATGAATCTAAGATAATTCTTAGTGATTAATATTATAAAATTATTATAAATCACATCATTTGTATATCTAAGATAATTTATCTTCCCCTTAAGAAAAATCTCTAAAAACCAGATATAAAAAATATTGATAAGGTTTAAATTCTAATTTTATCCCTACTTTTCATGCTACACAGAGAAAAAATAGAAGAAATATGCGAGCGTTGCCCAAGCGAATATTGCACATTAAAAGAAGTTGTTTCGCAATGCGGCCTTAATGATCGTTCTTTAATTCAAATAAAATGTCTGGAAAAATTCAAGTACGAACAAAGTAATTATCAAAAAAAAGATGTAGAATGGGACGGCGCATTTCAAGAATGGATGAATCAAGGTTACGCCGAACGATTTGCACAATTCTACGAAGAGGGCAAACATTGGGAAACAATCTACCGAGAAGTTATGAATGGCACACGCGAAAAGCAAGAAAATCAATTAGAAAACAAAGCAGTTTAAATCAAAACTTACTCATTCCCCACATCCGCCTCTCGTCGTCTGATTGCAGCTCGTGCATCTTATTGCACAATTCCCAATTCTCTTCGCAGGCCCCCCGCATATTGGGCAGGTTATACCTTCATTGCCAAAATCACTAAGTTCTGCTTGCTGATTTTTTGTTTCCTCAAAATCTTCTACGCCAGTTTCAACTATCTTGGTTTTTTCAACAAAATTACTTATCATAAATTGAGATACATAATCCACAATAGATGAAGCAGTTCTTATCGGGCTTATTTTTTCATCTATCACTCCACCGCCCTCATTTTTAACAAATCCAGATGGCTCAAATTTCTGATGTCTAAATTTTCTAAATAAATCACTTACAGGCGCACCATATTGCATATTCAAGGAAATCGACCTTGCCCACGCATCAAGCAGCCCTCTAATTGTTGAACCCTGTTTTGCCATAGTAACAAAAATTTCCCCAGGCCTATCGTCATCATACAGCCCAACAGATAAATATCCAGTATGCCCTGCAATTTCAAATCTATGATTGAGCGCCTTTCTTGTTTGGGGCAGAGAAATCTTCTCTCTAAATTTCTGTTTTTCTTCTTTCTTAACAATCTCACCTTCTGTTTTCTTTGTATTTAACGGCTGGCTTCTTTTGCTATTTTCTCTATAAATTGCAACTGCCTTCAATCTTCTTTCCCAAGCATAGATATATACATTTGCAATATCTTCAACAGTCGAACTTTCAGACATATTTACTGTCTTGCTAATTGCTCCAGAAATAAATGGCTGAACTACAGCCATCATTTCTATATGCCCTTTGTAATGAATAGACCTTTTTCCCTTTGCAGGTTTAAATGCACAATCGAAAATAGTCAAATCAGAATCTTTCAGATGTGGCGCACCCTCAATCATATCATTCTTATCAATATATTCCATTATATCCTCTATTTCTCTTTCACTATAACTTTTTCTCTTTAAGGCAGAAGCAACAGTCTGATTAACTATTTTTAACATTCCTCCTCCACTTAATACTTTATATTTTACTAAAGCAATATCTGGCTCAATTCCAGTTGTATCGCAATCCATCAAGAAAGCAATTGTTCCAGTTGGCGCTAGAACTGTTGTCTGTGAATTTCTAAATCCATATTTCTCCCCGAGTTCTAAAGCCTCACTCCAGCAATCCCATGCAACATTTACCAAATCTCTTAAATCAGTTGGTATTGCTTCAACATCAATCTCTCTTACATGATTTCTTTGCATCTTAATTACATCAAGCATACTCTCTCTATTTTCTATAAACTTCTCAAATGGTCCAACTAGTCTAGCAAGTTCAGCAGATATCTTATATGCCTCTCCCCCCATAATGGCAGTAATCGCTGCAGCAACAGCTCTCCCTTCTTTAGAATCATATGGCAATCCCAAAGACATCAACAAAGCCCCTAAATTTGCATATCCCAATCCCAATGGCCTAAAAAAATGAGAGTTCTCTGTTATCTTTTCAGTCGGGTAACTTGCCCCATCAACGAGCAAATCCATTGACACAATAAAATATTTAATTGTTTTCTTAAATCTCTCCACATCAAATCCCCCATTAGGCGTTAAAAATTTCAATAAATTTATCGACGCTAAATTGCAGGCACTATCGTCAATAAATAAAAATTCACTGCAGGGATTAGATGCATTAATTCGCCCAGCTTTCTTGCACGTATGATATTTATTAATAAGAGTATCGCATTGAATTCCAGGGTCTCCGCAAATCCAAGTTCCCTGGGCAATTTTATTCATAATATCTCTTGCTTTCAATGTCTCGCAAGTTTCTCTAGTCTTAACATATTTTGTATTCCAATTAGTATTATTTTTAACAGCATTCATAAAATCATCACTAACTCTTACAGAAAGATTGCAATTCTGAAAACTAACACTCTTGTAAGCTTCCCCGTTCATTCCTCCACTATATCCCTGTTCTATTAATGCCCACGCCTTCTTTTCCTCATTTTGCTTAGAATCTATAAAATCAACAATATCAGGATGGTCTACATTTAATATTTCCATTTTTGCAGCTCTTCTTGTCTTCCCCCCGGATTTTATAACTCCTGCATAAGCATCATATCCCTTCATAAAACTTACTGGTCCAGACGCAACCCCTCCTCCGGTTAATCTTTCTTTAGAACTTCTTATAGTAGAACGATTTGTTCCTGTTCCTGAGCCTGCCTTAAAGAGATTTGCCTCTGCAACTTGAACAGCCATTATCGAATCCATGTCGTCCTTTACTCCCTGAATAAAACAAGCAGAACATTGAGGATATTCTTCTGCTTTATCAACTTTCCTAACTTTATTCTCTCCAAAATTCCAAATAAATGAAGAAACCCCTCCAGCATTTTTATTATATTCTTGAATTCCAACATTAAACCAAACAGGAGAATTAAATGCTCCTAATTGATTTAAACAAATAGCAGCCACTTCCTCTTCTAATATCTTGCTTTGAGCCCCATCAAAATATTTTTGTTTTAATGCTTGCCTTTCCATAAATCTTGAGACTCTTCCAATCATCTTTTCAATATTATCTTCTCTCTCTCCCTTCGTTTGATCTCCCCAAAAATATTTACTTGCAACAACTTTTATTGCCAAGGAGCTCCAAAAATCTGGCCTTTTAACATTTCTCTGGGTATAGATCGTCTTCCCCATATCATCTGTAACATTAACATCTTCAGAGACCCATTTAATCTGCCTCCCTAAAGCATCTATTTGAAACGGACTTTTTCCTTCATAAGAGAAGCATCTATCTATTTTTAATAATCCATTTTCCTTATGTCCTGCCCCCATTATTTTATCAGAAAAAAGACTTTCTGTTTTTGTGTCATATAAGTTTAATTTGTTTTTATCTTCTTCATTTATCATTTATTTATTAACCCCCTTATTTCTTTTTTGAAATCGTCTATCTCGCTGAAATCTTTATATACTGAAGCAAATCTAATATAGGCAACCTTATCCGCCTTTTTCAATTCATTTGCAACCAATTCTCCAACAAGGCTTGTTTTAACTTCTTTTCCCTTATTTCTCAACTTTTCTTCAATCCTCATTACCATATTTTCTATCTCATCAGTTGTTATTGGCCTTTTTTCACTCGCCCTCATTATTCCCTTTCTCACTTTCTCCCTATCAAAATCTTCACTTCTTCCATCTTTTTTTATCACTCTTAATTCAACTTTTTCAACTCTCTCATGAGTGTTAAATCTTCTGCAGCATTTGAGGCATTCCCGCCTTCTCCTCGTAATGCCCCCATTATCTCTCTTATCAACAACCTTACTTTCACTTTTAGTGCAATATGGGCATAACATCTTTCCTCCTTTTGATACACAATCCCTTGTGTTATTAATCCAATAACAACACAACTCGTTGTATTACAAAGCGATTTGCTCATTTTCGTATTTAAAGATTTCTATGCTTATTTTTTTCCCCTCGGTAAAAATAAATAAATTTTAAGTCTTATTTCTCAAGTGATAAAAACA
>C687J35174_10009394_pt1 | contig 12276 bp, 10 predicted proteins | sample RifCSPhighO2_01_FD_35174 | JGI IMG/M metagenome (IMG submission 35174) | reverse complement strand
TTTGAGAACCGCCACAGAGGCCACAGGAAACCCCGTCGGGATGGTTTGATTATAGGATTTTATGAAAACCTCGGCGGTTGTGTGCGCCTGATTGAGTTCCAGCTGAACATCTCTTCGTTTCATGACAAGTCAACTATATCATATTAGCGCGAAAAAAGCAATGATGTTTTATTATTTGGTAGTCCCTCGGCTAATGCCTCGGGAAGCTGAATGTTTCAACCAAATTAAAATTTGGGAAACATTCGCTGCTACCGGGCTTGGATTCCCCGCCTGCCAGGACCTGAGCTGGGGAGCCTGGATTCGAACCAGGATACTTGCCTCCAAAGGGCAATGTCCTACCGTTAGACGACTCCCCAGCTCAAGTCCCAGCGATGGCGGGCAGGGAACCTAGATACTCGCCTCCAAAGGGCGATGTCCTACCATTAGACGATCCCGCAATTTTTAAATTATAACTTAATTTTGCCGACTTGACAAATTGGTAGAATCTGATACAATGTAAAAAGTAAATCCGCCGTGTGGCGGGACGGCAAACGGCGTTATGCCTTTTGCTAAGAGCCAAATGTCCGGGCTAAAACGGGCAAAGCACCTTGAGGGAGGGCGCCGTGATGGCACCGCAACAGAAAGAAGTGTCGGAAAAACAGGAGCGGAAATTGCTGTTCATAATTGAAGATGCCCCGGGACCATTTGATCTTGCGAAAAGAATGATGGCGCTGGTTGATGGGTTGAATAACAATATCAATGCAATCGAGATATATCTGACGATAACCCCGATCAATTATGACGACGACCTTTTCACCCACCATATTGCTCCTGACACATTTTTCTTTTGGCCTCCAAAAAATATGGACATCATATTCTGTGCCACACTCGTCGGACCCGGACCGTGGGATGACATGAAAAATTGGCCGACAGTCAGACTCGTAGGAAAATTTTTACAAAATGAAGAGATTTTTAAGCAAACACAGCAAGATCCTCCCAGATTTCGTAAACTCTCTGAGTTCATAAACGAACTCCAAAAGCCGCGATGGGAAGCAATATTTAACACCAGAAGCCGCAAGGGAAGCGTCTACATGCTTCCCGAGTCAATTCCCTGCCCATTTTAACGGTCAAACAACTCCCGCTTGCGAGGCAGTCCCCGCCTCCGGCGGGCGAAGGCGCTCCGATGTTCTGGGGCGCCTTTTTTATTTTAAAGAAAAAATGGCGGAGTTGGCGTCTTCGTATCCAAACGAGTAGCGCGGATCGTTTGAAAAATAGTTGTATAAATTATCGTCATACGCGCGGGAAAGAAAAACAAAAGACGCCTTAAAATCATTTTTCAAGACATCATAAGTGTCCTCAAAGTTCTTTTCTTCGCAAAAAGTTTTAGCGCAAGTAAAGCCCGTCGTACGCCCGGTTTCAAGATAATACGCCTTCCAGTAAAGTTCTTGGTAGTAAATATACTGAAAAATTGGGTCCATTCCGCTTATATAGCGGTTTTTTGTGTTCCAGAAAAAAAGTTCCGGAAAATACTCCCAAGCGACGTTAAAAACAATTTCGCCCTCTTTGGAATTTTTTTTGAGCCATTCGGAGGCGGGCTTGAATCTTTCGGCATCCCATCCGAATTGGGATATGTTTTTCCGATAGCCATAAAAACTATACCCGGCCATAATCAAAAAAATGGCAACAAGAGTATATTTATACCGGATGTTTTTTGCCAGAAAATAAGTAAAAACAAAAGCAATAAACAAAACTCCGAACATAACCCAGAAGTCAAACGAGCGCTGGGCCAAAAACAAGGTCATCAAAAAAAATACGGCGGAAAGAATCAGACTTGACCGCAAGAACAAGCGTTCGCGAAAAGAAAGCGGGACGGATTTTTTAAATACGGCGTTAAAAAACACGAGTACCGCCCCGAGCCATAAAATTACAAAAAAAGCGAATACCCCAAGACCCGCAAACGGCATCGGAAAAAGCTCCATTCCGAAATTAAAGGGAATCCCGGCTTGTTTTACCAGCATTAAATCAACAACTTGGGTGTAAGCAATTTTAAGAGCTCCGAAAGGATTGGGACGCAAAACCCAGCCGGCGAGCAGTCCGAGAACGAGCGCCGCGCCAGAACGCCATATCATGATTTTTTCTGAAAAAAATTTAACGAGGGCGACAACTCCAAAAATCAAAGCGGGCGCCCAGAAAAGCCCGAGATGAAAAAAGGTAATGAAAAAACTTGATATAAAAACGCCCCAAAAAGAGCCTTGGACGGCGAATACAAAAAATAAGGCTGATAATGCGAGGGATAAAAGATGCGGGCGAAGCATCGTGAAGCGGTATAAAACAAGGGGTGCGGAAAAAAGAAGAAAAAAGGGCCAAAAACGGGACCAAAAAACTTTCGCCTTCTTTGCGGCAAAATAAAAAATCAAAAGGGTGGCTGCCGTTATAAAAACGCCCGCGAGATTCAGCCCTAAAAATTCATTTTGAAGCCAAGTGAAGGGAATCAAAAGAACATGAAAGCCATACCAAATGTCAGAGGAAAAATCATTTATGACCGAGTAAGAAACCCACGGGAATCCGGACATTGTAATGCTGTTTTCCCAATATAAGTCCGCGTGGCGAAAGTGGTAAAAGACATCCGGGTCGGGAAAATTATCGCGGCTAAAATGCAAAACGGCCGCGAGCAATAAAACCACGCCAAGAAAAAAGAAAAATTGTTTATTCATTCTTCCTTTTATGTTTCGCGGATGATTTTGTGGACCGCGAGTTCCAGCGGAAGTTCGCGGTGGGGCGAGAAAAGGCGCGCGGACGAAGTATCCAACAAAATTAAAAGTACGCGCTCAAGGCGATCGGCCGGAAAGTTTTGTATTTCCGGGCCGCCATTTAAAACGCCGAGAAACTTGTTCCTGAAATCACGAATCAAGATTTTGGTGAAAATCCGCGGGTCGGAGCCATCTTTAAAAGCAGAACGCAGACACTCAAAGGCGCGCTTGCTGTCTTTCTCTCCAATTGCCGAAACCAATTCACTTACGGCGCTTTGGGCCGGCGCACCAAAAAAAACGCGCACATCCCCGGCTTTTATTTCAGAACTTTTGCCTCCGGCAAGCACGGAAACTTGCCCCAGAAGATTCATCGCGTCCCGAAGCGACCCTTCGGAAAAAAGAGCAAGAGTTTCGGCGGCTTCCGGCTCAATTTCAAAACCTTCGGCTTTGGCGACTTTAAAAATTGATTCGGAAGCAACCTCGTCAGATAAACGATAGAATCTTAAATGCTGACAGCGGGAACTTATCGTTTCGGGCACTTTTTCGGGCTCGGTTGTAGCAAGGATGAAAACAACATGACTCGGAGGCTCTTCAAGTGTTTTTAAAAGGGCGTTGAATGCCTCCTTGGTAAGCATGTGCACTTCATCAATTATATAAACCTTGCGCTTGGCCGATACCGGAAGAAAATTCGCGGCATCGCGAATTGCCCGAATTTCATCAATTCCTCGGTTTGACGCAGCGTCAATTTCAACCAAATCAAGAGTCCTGCCAGACATAAAATCAACACAGGTTTGGCAAGAATTGCACGGCTCGTTTTTTTCACAATTTATGGCTCTAGCCAATATCCTTGCGACACTTGTTTTTCCTGTTCCGCGGGAGCCCGAAAAAAGATAGGCGTGCGCCACACGGTCAAGTTTAAGCGCGTTTTTTAGAATTTTAACCACATGGTCTTGTCCCAAAACACCGCCAAATGTTTTCGGCCTATGCTTACGATAGAGCACGTGGTCCGTCATTTGGATATGATAACAAATTACAGAAAAAACAAAACCCGCCGGAAAGGCGGGTTTTGGTTTGGTAATCAGAAGTTAGGGAGTTGGAACCATTCCCTGCATCCAGAACGGGACATTCTCTCCTTCGGCGGGCGCCGGAGCAGGTGTCGGAGGAGGAACATAGACATTTGCTGATCCGGGAGTTGCCGGAGTCAATTGAAGCCAAAATGGAACCGGAGCCGGTTCTGCCGGTACGGGTGCGGGTGCGGGTGCGGGTGCGGGTGCGGGTGCGGGTGCGGGTGCCACCGGGGCTGGCGCTGGAACTGCAGGAGCAACCGGAGCCGCAGCCTGAGCTTCTCCAAACACTTCAGATAGTTTCGTCCTCGTTTTCGGTCCCACCAAGCCGTAGCCGGCATCTCCAGCTTTGGCCAAATCATATTTAACCTGGAATTTTTGGACTGCTTTCGCGGTGAGGGAGCCAAAGTATTCAGATTCATTTCCTGCCGAACCCACGCCTGATGAGGCAATCATCGTATCGGGATCGGAGTTAAGAAGCTGTTGGAGCCTCTTAACATCCTCGCCCGTTGTCCCCATGCCAAGTCCCCTGCCAAATGTAGATGAAACGGCTGACGGAGCCACTGGTGTTGCCGGAACAGCCGGTGTTGCGGCCGGAGCCGCAGCAGGAGCCTCTCCAAACACTTCAGAGAGTTTAGCCCTCGTTTTCGGTCCTACCAAGCCGTAGCCGGCATCGCCGGGGTTGGCTACACCGTACTTGACTTGGAATTTCTGTACTGCCTGCCCCGAAAGAGAGCCGAAAAATTCTGTTTCCTGTCCCGGAGATCCGACGCCGGAAGCAGCGATTCTTGTATCCAGATCGGAGTTAAGCAATTGTTGAAGCCGTTTAACGTCTTCTCCTTTTGAACCAATAGTCAGCAAGCGGTTGAAAGCCGGGCTAACCGCCAAAGCTTGGGCCGAAGGTTGCGCTGCCGCGGATGGAACCGCCGGAGTAACGGTTGGTACCGCAGGGACGGCCGGCTCGGCTGTTTGCGAAGGAACATACGGCGCGGAACCTCCTCCGCCGCCTCCGCCACCGCCTCCGCCGCTAGTACCACCGCTTTCAGTGGCGCAGGTTTCGGATGAGACAGTTAGTGTAGTTGTGGCAAATGGCGCGTTAGATGGGTTAGAAACGGTTGTTCTTGAAAAAGAGCTTGTGCACGCGAATCCCACCTCCAAAGACCCTACCACGGTGGCGGGCATTTTTCTCCGATCGCTTGACGTTACCTCAAAACCACCTCCGGGGGAAATTCCTATGGTAAACGTACTTGCCTCAACTTCAATCAAGTCCGCCGTAAAACCGCTTCCGGCAACATCTACGGTTACTCCGTTTAGCGTTAAATCAACATTGCCGTCAAAAGTAAAATCGCCTAAGGCGGCAAGCGCCGCAACAGGAAGCAGGAGGGAAGTTAAAATCGTCAGATAGATTTTTTTCATAGGCGATAATTTAGTTTTTAATTAAACTTCTAAATTATCGCACTGCCCAAAAGTTAAGTGTTCCGGCAATTGTTGGGGATGTTTTGCCGACAATATTCATAATATCCACATCAATCCGACCGCTTACGGTTGATGACGCTGCGCCCGTAAGAGCAACGAGCCACAATTCGTTAACGGCACCCACAGCCAAGCTGGATGTGGCCGACACAAAAACCTTGTCACCCGCCCTAACTCCTGTGGCGTTACTGCAATAAACAGTCTTCGTTGTTGAGGCGGTAAAAGTTTGAGCCGTCAAATCGCATGTCCCGATAATCATTCCGCTGATGGTTCCATTTGTGCCCTGACCGCCGACGACCAACTGCGAGGTGCTGGCCAGACCTTTAAAGTTGGCTGTACCTGTTACGAAAAGCGAATTTGACGATGTGGCGTTGCCGGTAATAGTAATGTTGTCTGTGACGGCATCGCCCAAAGTTACAGCGCCATAAGCTGTAAAAGCATCAGTAACCTGCAATGTACCTGTTGCGTTTATGTTGCCCGCAGAGGTTATGTTGCCCGTAAATGCCGAAGTGCCTGAAACTGTAAGCGTCCCTGCTGTGTTTATATTTGTGCTTATTGTGGTTACACCGTACGTGAACCCCGCGACCAAAAGAAGCGACAAAACTGTTGCGGCGACTATACCGCTGATCCGACGAGTATCAAAAAAACTTGAAACTTTTTGCATATTTTTATGCTTATAATTATGAGCTAATAATAATTATTAATAATAAAAAATTATTAAAATTCAGACCATTTCAGGTATATAAAAATACCCTTGTGCTTATTATCCACCCTAATAAAAAGGGCCGCAAATAGCGGCCTGTGGATAACTTGTCAGATGCGAGAGTTAAAACAAAACACCGGTTCACTCACCTACTCAAAGGATTCCTTCCCGCCTTTATTTCATTTATAAGAAAATCCCCTCCCTGCCCCTTAAAAGCCGGATTCAGCTCAATCGCGCGTTCAAGTTCCTCTATTGATTTTTGGCGTTCTCCCAATTCAAGGTATGTTGCCGCCAAGTTCACGTGATGCTGGGCTTTTAACGGCTCGTCTTTAATAAGCTCGAGCCACGAATCGCGAACCAAATCATAACGGCCGACTCTGGCATAGGCATTAATAATCTGCTGATCAGGGACCGCAAGCTGTCCAAAATGTTCCAACAAAACCTTTTCGGCTTCGTTTTGCCGGCCGACCGTCATTGCCACCGCCGCAAAATTGACAGCTGCGGCGCCATTACTTCTGTCCAACTCGTAAGCGGTCTTTACCGCCTCATACGCGCCTTGGGCATCTCCCAAAACCAAAAGATAATCGGCCACAAGGAACATGATGCTTTGTTTTTTAGGAGAAAGTTTAAGGGCGCGCATGGCGGAAGACAAGGCCTCTTCATTACGGCCCAAATGGTTATAGACAGCCGATAAAAATATGTGACCGCGAGCATCGTTGGGCGATTCTTTTACTTGGTTTTCAAACTCGCTTAAGGACAATTTAAAAGCCTTGTCTTTTAAAGACGGGTCCACACCGGATCTGGCAATGGCGTTGACATAAGAGATTAGCTGTTCCCTGGCTTCTCCGGTTCCAAATGTCCGATAGCTGAAAACTTTTTCAAAATCGGACAAAATCAAATCAACATTTTGTCCTTGAGAGTTGGCATCTTTTAGAGCTTGTAAAAGACGGGTGTTGGCCAATAGGGGCTTAACATTCAAAAAGTAAAGAGAGACAACAAGGGCAAGCACGACAAACGCCGATCCAAGCAATTTCGCCGGAGTTATGGCAAGACTGGCAAGAGCACGGCTCTCACCAGCGCTGGTGAGAGCCGTGCTCTTGCCAGTCTGCGCATAAAGAAAATGAACAAAAGCCAAAACAGAGAAAAAAAGAATATACGATACAAGGTTGTCAAAAACGAAAAAATTGTGTATAAAATACGCCCCAAGAAGCGAGGTAAAAACCGCCGCGACCGCTAAATTCTCAAACAACTTACTGCGAACATACCCGCGCCACAAAACATAGATCGCCGAGCCGTATAGCGACAGATACGCCAAAAGACCAAGAATCCCGCCATGTGTCAGCCAGTCAAAAATAATGTTGTGAGAACGGTCAAACCATTGCTCCTGCTGCCAAAGTTCCGGTTTGTAATACTTATTAAAAACCTGATTGTAATTTTCCATACCCCAGCCCAAAACCGGCCTCTCCTTTAAGCCCTCAATAGACATTCCCCAGATGATAAAACGCGACTGCACGGTGCGTTCCGAAAAATCAAGATTTCTGAAGCGCTGAAAAACGTAATTTTGAGCGACAAAATCGGTGTTTTGAGCGAAAATAAAAACAGCGACAAGGACAAATACGGAAGCAACGATGCTTATTGAGGCCGAGCGAATTCTACGGTCCTTGGCCAAAAATGAAAATAATACGGCAAGAAGAACCGCGCCGCCCATAAGACCCAAAATCGCGCCCCTTGTCGCGGTTAAAAAGACTACCGGGACTTCAAGAACGGCCAGAAGTCCAAAAATTATTTTTAGCCACCTTCGTTCTTCGGAAAAAAACAAATGCGTGGCAATAAAGGCGTTTAAAATCATAAAAACAGCCATATAACTTGCGTTGCCGAATGTCCCGTCGGCTCTAATGCCGCTTTGAAGCGAAATCGCGGTAAGGCCGAAAGCCTGAAGATAGCCGTAAAGAGCCATTGCAGCGCCCGACACCGAAACGGCATAAAAAAACCTCCGCCAATCAACAGATGTTTTAAAGACGCCGGCAAGAACCAAAAAATAAGCAAGGAGATGAAAATGGCTGATCAGTCCTTCCATTCTTTCGTAATTTGACCAGAAACTACGGTAATGATCAGCTCCGAAAATCGTGGAAAGGGTTAAAACAAAAACAACCGCTCCTGCCGCCCAAAGCACGGGCGACAACTTTGGGCGGTAATTTTTATCAAGTATTGCCAAAATAATCCACAAAGCAAATATGATTTCAACAGCAATACGAAAGATAAAGCCCTTGCCGGTAATGTACGGAAAAAACAGCGCCCTAGAAATATAAAACGGCGTTACAAGAATTACGGCAAAAACTCCTCCGGTTATTAAGTATCGAATGATTTTTTGAATATCCATATCCCGTATCCACCCAACAATAACACAAAAGGCATCACCGGTAAAGAGTAGCGCCCTCCCTGCATGAGCCCGTTATTCCCCAACAACAACACATTGAGGATGATGAGCGCCGCAAAAAATATCTGCCAGAAACGCGCCTCCCTTTTCCAAAACCCAAAAACAGCGAATCCGTAAATTAAAAGCCAAAGCGCGTTTCCGGCGGATACCGCTGAATACGCAGCTCTATCCGAAAATCCGGATATTTTTGCTTGTAATACTTCTTTTGCCAAATATTGATAGCCGTGATAATTAAAAACCTTAACAGCCGAACCAAAATGAAATTTAAAATACTCCCACGGATGGCCAAAAACAATCCGAGTGAACTGATTTTTATAAAAATTTATATTTCTAAGATCGCGATCGTCCTCGTATGTGGCGCCGCGTCCGGGATAATCCGGCGCCATGCTGGGTATTAAAACGAGGATTTGGTTCTGGCGTCCGAACTCCGAAAGAGTAAATATGGTTAAATTCACCCAGCCGGCGCTGGAAAACTCCCACGAGTCAAAAACGATTTTGTTTCTCAAAAACCACGGGGAAAGGACGGCCAAAAATACGCAAATCATGATCAGGGCTTTTTTAGACACGGAAAAAATATTCTGCGATTTTTCAAAATAAACGCGCAGCGAGTATGCCGTCAAAAAAAGAGGAAAAAAATACAATCCTACCGGCCTTACGAGCGCGGAGAGCCCCAATACGGCCGCAAACCAATAAAGACGATTTTTGGCAAATAAATAAACCGCCGAAATCAGAAGAAAACCAAAAAGACTATCCGACATCAGCAAATTGCTCCAGTAGATTGATACCGGCTCCAAAGAAAAAATTAGGGCGGCAACAACCCCGGCCGATCCGGAAAAAAACAATAATTTCGCGAGCCGGTAAATTAAAACGGCCGTAATGCCCGCAAAAAAATTCTGAATTATAGCTATCCCCGCAAACGAAACTTTAAGCCACAAAAAAAGACCCAAAAATAAAGAGTATCCGGGGGTGCGCAAAGAGTCGGGAATAAAGGGGGCGCTATACGATTCGCTAAAAACGCCATGGGATAAAATATTTTCCGCGGCCCTGATAAATGATTCCGCGTCTGAATACGCGATAAACGGATGCTGTCCGTACAAAAACCAAACCGCCATCGCGTAGATAAAACGGACCCCGAACGCGAGACAAAAAATTAAAATTTCTGTTTTATATTTTTTCCACACAAATTATTGGTTTTGGGCAATCACAATAATTGATCCGGTTTTCTTGGCAATAAGTTCTATGATATAAAAAATAAGCAAAAAAGGAGAAAAGATCAAAAGCAGTGCCAAAGACAGCGCACTTAGCGAGGCGGTCTTAAATCCGCCGAATTCTTTTCGCCTGTTGGAAACCGCGCTATAAAAAACATTCTTCGGCAAAAAGAGATTTAAAAAGGTCTGGGCCGTAAAAGCCAACGTGTATTCCGGATTAAAATAGTCAACGGATAAAAGGCGGATGCCGTTTTTTTCCAATAAAACCTTTACGGCCTCGGGCGTAAAATGAACGCGATGAAACGGCCAGTCGTATCCAAACCATCGATCGCGGGCGATCCAAGCCCCAAAACTATCCGCGTTCGGAACGGCTATAAGAAGTTTGGCGTTCGCGGAAAGATATTTTTTGCAATTTTGAATATCTAGAAACGGCTGATCCGAGTGTTCAAGGCTGTGCCAAAACATCATTAAATCGTACTTCTTTTGCGGTATTTCGGAAAATACCGATATGCTGTTTTTTTGCGCCAAACGCACGGCGGATTCCGACGGATCATATCCGTCCGCGTAAAATCCTTTTTTATTTAAATACGAAACGCGCCTTCCGTCCCCGCACCCGTAATCAAGAATAAGCCCGTTTTTTTGGGAAAGAAGTTTTTTAATTCTTTCTAAATATAAAACGGAAAAAACACCCAATAATTTGGAAACAACACGGCCGAAAACAGAAGGTTTTGTTTTTTCAAAAAAATATGTTTCCTCATAGCGGGGAATGTTTTTTTCGCGATGGAAATAGCCCGAACAATTCGGACACCGGAAAAAACGGGGCAAGCGCGCGGCGGTTAATGAATCTTCAGAGTAAAATCCGCAAATAGGGCAATTCATAAAACAACTAAACAATTCTAACTTCGGGAACCGGAATGATAAATTTTCCTCCTTTATCCCTGTATTCTTTTTCTTTTGCGATTATAGCATCGGCATAATTCCAGGCAAGCAAAAGAAAATAATCGGGAACTCGAGGCCAAGATTCTCTGGAATAAATCGGTATATGAGAGCCGGGCGCAAAAAGCCCTTGTTTAAGAGGAGTGGTATCGCTGATAAAATCAATCGTTTTGTTGTCTATTCCGAAGTGGTTTAAAAGCGTATTGCCTTTTGCCGTAGCTCCGTAACCGGCAATGCCCTTTTTTTCTTTTTTTAGCCGAGTTAATAAGTCGGTCAAATCTTTTTTGTTTTTTTCAACCTTTTTTGAAAAACTTAAAAATGTCTCCGGGTCGTGAAGGCCCAGCTCTTTTTCTTTATTCAAAAGCGCCGCAACCGAATCGAAAACCTTTTGTTTTTTTCCCGCATACACCCGGAGCGATTCGCCATGCACCGGAATAAGCTCGACATCAAAGATTTTTAATCCAAATTTTTCAGCCAAAAAAATCAGCGGGCGCAGAGAAAAATAACAAAGATGTTCGTGGTAAATCTGGTCAAACCCGCCTTCACCAATCAAATTTCCGACCCAGTGCGTCTCAAAAACAAAAGTCCCGTCATCGGTTAAAAGCTCCGACACTCCACGAAAAACGTCCTGAATGTCGTCTATATGGGCTATTACATTATTGGCAACAATCAGCCGAGACGGGCCATGCTTTCTTAAAATTATCTTGGAAACATCGCTCGTAAAGAATTCGTTAAGTGTTTCAACCCCGCGTTCTCTGGATAACTCGGCGATATTTTTTGACGGCTCAACATTCAAAACCGTGCAAGAATTTTTCAACTCATGAAGCAATACGCCGTCGTTTCCTCCAATTTCAACCGCCAGATCGCTTTTTTCTTTAATAAATTTTTTGGCAAGGATAGCGGCCGACCCGACAAAATGCCGGACAAGCGGAGGACTTGTGGACGTCATATAATGGTAGTTTCCAAATAATATTTTCGGATTAACAACGTCCAAAAGCTGTAAAAGTCCGCAGTCTTTACAAAAATAAACGGCGAGCGGGAAAATTCGCTCTTCTTTTTCCAAATCATCTTTTTTTAAAAAAGCGTTTGCCGGAGGCATTGAGCCCAAATCAAGCACCCGAACGATATCGGTACCGCCGCAAATTCTGCATTCATTTTTATGTATAAAATCTACTTCCATTCTTTTTCAATATATTCCCGTAATGCCTCCTGCCAAGGGCGCAGTGAAACGGCGCGTGAAATAAGGCCCTGATTAAAAATCACCGGTGTTTTTTCCGGAAAGCTGTCCGAGGAAACGGGTGTTATTTTTGTTTTTGCTCCCAAAATTTTTACCGCCTCTTTCGCCTCCTCAAAACGAGAACACGCCCCGCCGTTAACAATATGAAAAATTCCGGTTTTGCCGTCCTTAATTAAACCGCAAAGCGTCTTTATAAAATCTTTCGCGAAAGTCGGCGAGCCGAACTGGTCGTCAACCGCTTTAATTTCGGCTTTTTCAAACTGGCTGATAATTTTTGAAATAAATTTCTTGTCCTTCCCCGGTCCGCCGCCAAAAAGCCAGCAGGTGCGCGCAATAATATAGTCATTCAGCATGCCTCGCACTATTAATTCGCCCAAATACTTGGAGCGTCCGTAATACGTCTGCGGATTTGGAGTGTCGTCTTCCCCATACAAACCATCCTTTTTTCCGTCAAAAACCCCTCCGGTTGAAACATAAACCATCTTTGCT
>C687J35174_10009385_pt1 | contig 12283 bp, 12 predicted proteins | sample RifCSPhighO2_01_FD_35174 | JGI IMG/M metagenome (IMG submission 35174) | reverse complement strand
GTTTTATTACGGCGGATGCCCCAGCTTATTTTTGTTTTTGACGATACGGAAAAAAAGGCGGCGGAGGTAGAGAGCATGTATCACGATTTGACTCCGGNGTGATCAGACTGCGCTTATGGATAAAAAATTTGTTTACAGTGAAATCATNAATAAGGTAACATCGGCTCAAAATATTTTTTTAGCCACGCACGAAAATCCGGACGGCGATGCCGTTGCCTCTCTTTGCGCCGTCGCCGAATGGCTGACGGCGCTGGGCAAGAATTTTTATCTTGCTTGCGCCGATGAAGCGGAGGCGAGCTTTCATTTTTTACCGCAGACAGCCAAAATAAACAAACTGACGGCGAACCTTGATTTTTCCCGTTTTGATTTGGCGATAATATTGGATTGCGGCAGTTTACGCCGGACCAAAGCAGAAGCCGCCATTAAAGCCGCGCCCATCCCCATTATTAACATTGACCACCATCTTTCTAACGACCAATTCGGCGCCGTTAACTTGGTTGACGCGGACGCCGTTTCCACCACGCAAATTCTCTACGAACTTTTTAAGTACGGGAAAGTAGACATCAGCCGGCAGTTAGCCAGTTGCATTTTAACCGGCATTATTACCGACTCGGGAAACTTTGCCTATGCGGCGACGAACCCCCGCACCTTCAAGGTAGCCAGCGAAATGATAATGAGCGGAGCTAACGCGCGCAATATTTTAATGTCTACGGCTAAGAACAAAAATTTAACCACCCTCAAAGCTTGGGGATTTGCTCTTAGCCGTTTGCGATATAACCCTAATTATGACATTGCTTATACTGTTTTGACCCAGCGGGATTTAGCCGACTTGGGCATCGGCAAACAGGATTTGGAAGGTTTAGCCAGCTTTCTTAATAATTTAAAAGATGCTAAAATAGTGTTAGTTATTTATGAGCTGGGCGACGGCCGAGTGAAAGGTAGTCTGCGCACCAATAGAGACGACGTGGATGTTTGCGTTTTGGCGCAGAGTTTCGGCGGCGGCGGGCACAAAAAGGCGGCGGGGTTTGAGGTAGAAGGCAAGTTGGTGCCGGCAGGGAATAGTTGGAGAGTAGAATAACAAAGAGAAGTAAGAAGTAAGAAGTAAAAAAATTTTTATACTTCTGACTTTTTACTTTTAACTTTAAATTTTTATGCCCCTTATTCCTACAGTCATTGAAAAATCCCAATTCGGCGAGCGGGCGTACGACATTTATTCGCGCCTGCTCAAGGACCGAATTATTTTTTTGGGCGAGCCAATCACGGACGTGGTCGCCAACATCATCATCGCGCAGTTTTTGTTTTTAGACGCGCAGGACGGCACTAAAGACATTAAATTTTACGTCAACTCTCCGGGCGGCTCGGTCACGGCCGGCATGGCGATTTACGACACCATGCAATACGTAAAGTCCGACGTTTCCACTATTTGCGTCGGCATGGCGGCGAGCATGGGCGCGATTCTGCTCGCGGCCGGCGCTAGCGGCAAACGGTTTGCTCTGCCGAACGCGGAAGTAATGATCCACCAAATTATGGGCGGAGCCGAAGGCCAGGCGGTGGACATTAAAATTCAAGCCGAGCACATTTTGAAATTAAAAGACAAGTTAAACCAGATTTTAGCCAAACATACCGGCCAGAAAATCCCTACCATTGAGAGCGACACCGACCGCGATTACTTTATGAGCGCGGAAGAGGCTAAAAAGTACGGAATTATTGATAAGATAATTTCCAAGTAGATAGCCACGAATAGTCACGAATAGTTTTACGAATTTTCATTAATCACTAATTTAACACGAATTTATTTTTGTGGGTTATTCGTGATTCGTGTCGATTCGTTTTTTAATTAGTGAGAATTCGTGATAATATTTTTTATGAATTTTTTACATTTTTATATTCCTCAGCCAATCTTTCTCCAACTCGGCCCAATAACTATTCATTGGTACGGTTTTTTTATGGCGCTCGCGGTGCTCGCGGGGCTGCTCGTTAGTTTACAAATGGCGAAATGGCATAAAGTTGATAAAGAAATAATTTATGACCTGTTTTTTTACATCGTTATCGCCGGCTTTATCGGCGCGCGCATTTTTTATGTTTTATACAACCCGGCTTATTTTTGGCAGCATCCGCTGGAAATTTTTAAAATCTGGCAGGGCGGCATCGCTATTCATGGAGCGCTGGTTTTTGGGATTTTAGTATTACTGTCATTCTCGCGAAAGCGGGAATCCAGTGAAAAAGGGATGTCGCTGAAACAATGGGATTCCCGCCTGCGCGGGAATGACAAAAAAGAGGCGTTCTGGCTTTTGGCCGCAATTATCGCGCCCGGTCTTGCCTTGGGCCAAGCCATTGGTCGTTGGGGAAATTATTTCAATCAGGAGCTATTCGGCCTGCCGACGAGTTTGCCTTGGGGCATTCCGATTGAGTTTATTAATCGTCCGGCTGGCTTTGAAAGTTTCAATTATTTCCATCCGGCGTTTTTGTACGAGAGCGTTGGAGATATCGCGATATTTATATTGCTGTTGCTAATGCATTGGTTTTTTACGCGTAAGGCAAGAGACGAGGGACGAGGAATGGGTGACGAGCCAAAATTGACAAGTAATGGTTACGTGTTACGTGTCACGTGTTACGTGAGTATTGTTATGTGTTATGCGTTGTTGTATTCAACCTTGCGTTTTGGTTTGGAGTTTCTGCGCATTGACCCGACCGCCGGCAATATTTTTGGCGTGCGGGCGACGCAAGGATTAAGCGCAATGATTTTAATAATTAGTATTTTTTACACAATTTATTTTTATTATAAAAAAATCCCGTACGATGCTAATGACGGGGAGTGATGGAACCACATTTGTTAACCCTTGCTTTTTTTTCTAATCTCTGGTACGATACAGCAAGTTATTAAAATTTATTTATAATTAAAAAATTAAGGCGGGCGAATACAATATGGGATTGCTTCGCTTCGCTCGCAACGACAAATTATGCCTAACATCAAAGCGGCCGCTAAGGCCTTGAGAAAAAGTAAAAAGTTGCAGATACGCAATACTAAAGTCAAAAGCAATCTTGAAAGTTTAATAAAAAAATCGCGCAAGGCGATTACGGCTAAGTCCGATACGGTCAAAGATTTAATTCAGCAAGCAATTAAGGCGATAGATAAGGCGGCCCAGAAAGGAATAATAAAACCCAACACGGGCAAAAGAAAAAAATCTCGGCTGATGAAAAAATTTAATACGATGATAAGTAAGTAATCAAATTTTTCTAAAATAAAAAAGCCCTCCTTATTTAGGGGGTCTTTTTATTTGATATCTATTTAAATTAAACAAATGCATCGATTAATAATCGGCAGAAAAAAGTAAAGTTAACCCTGTCAATCCGTCCCTTTGCCCGGTCTTTATTTTATAGTCCAGCTCAACTATTTGCCCCAAAACATTTTTTAAATAATCCAAACTAAAATTGCGCGTCTGCGGTATCGTTTTCTGCACCACAAAGGGATGCAGCTTTAAGGCGGCGGCGATTTGTTGAGGCGCTTGTCCGGCAATCAGATATTCTTTAACTTGCAAAGTTATTTTAAATTGCCGCGCTACCAGGGCCAAAATTTGCTGCAGACTTACGCCGGCATCCAGCTGGTTTTCCAGTAAAGAAAAAAAAAGCGCTTTATTTTTATTGCCGAGCGCGTCGGTGAGCGCGAAGATGCTTTCTTCCGCCGTGCCGCTGACGAGCTGGTTAACATCGGCGGCAGTTATTTCCGTTCGCCGTTGGCGCTGGGCAAAGTTCACTAATTTTTCCAGCTCATTATGTAAAATCCACAGATTCGCGCCGCTGATGTTAGCCAGTAAGCTAACCGCCGCCGGATTAATGGCCATATTTTTTTTGTTCAGACATTGCTTAATCCACAACGGCAGCTCGTTTGCGTTTAGCGGCTTAAACTGTTCGGAAAATTTTTGTTTGGCTAAATAATCAAAAAATTTTTTGCGCGCCGCAGTCAACCGTTTTTCGCCGTATTTTTTTGATTCCAATTCTTTAGATTCATAGAAAATAAGCGAGTTTTCATTCTGGTCTTTTTCCAGTTGCGGCAAATATTCCAGCAGCGCTTTAAAAATAGTTTCTTCGCGGTGGCTGAATAACTCTTCAACGACCAGCAGCCGTTTTTCCGCCAGCAGCGAGGCGGAAGCGATTTTACTGTTGATTTCGTCTAAGCTCGTTTTAGCGCCGTCTACTTTGACCACGTTGTTGCCCTGCGGGTCGCGCTGTTTTTTAAATTGTTCAATGAGTTGGTTTAATTTGGCTCTACTGCGAAAGGAGTCAGAACCATAAAGAAAGATTACCATAATTATTTTAAGATATTGGATATTAGGATATTGAGATATTACGCTACGAAAGCAAATTATTTTTGTGCGTTGCAAATATCTAATATTATTTTTACAATTCGATTTTATCTACGCTCTCCATTTTCCGTCCCAAAAATTTTTCCCCCAACTGCTTGAATTTTACCGGGTCATCAGTTGTATAAAATCGCACAGTCGGTCCGGATGTCGGCCGGATGTTCAGTTCTGGGTGGCGTTGCAAATAATTTATTAAACTTTGAGCCACAATTTCGCCCGGGTCCGGCACAGCAACGCGTTTAGTCATAAAATGGCGAATTTCCGGCAATAAAAACGGGTAATGCGTGCAAGCTAAAATAAGCGCTTGCACTTGTTTGGTTTTGAGCGGCCGCAGATATTTTTTCAGTATCATTTTGGTTTCCGGCTTGTCAATCCAGCCTTCTTCAATTAAGGGAACAAGCAGGGGTGCGGTTTGCGAAAATACTTTTAAATCAGGGTTTAGTTTGTGTAATTCAGTTTCATATGCTTGTGAACCGACGGTCGCTTTAGTCCCAATTATTCCCACCCGTTCAATTTTTGGCAGACGGGCGACTTCTTCCACCAACGGCCGGATAACGCCCAAAACATTAATTTTTTGGCCAGTGTATTTTGATGGCAAATACTCCCGTTGAATTTTGCGCAAGGCCTTGCTGGAAGCGGTATTGCAGGCAAGAATAATCAGTCGGCAGCCCCGCTGAAATAGCCAGTCAGCCGCCTCGGCAGTATAGCGATAAATTATTTCCTGCGATTTATTGCCGTACGGCGCGCGGGCGTTATCGCCTAAATAGGTATAATCGTAATCTGGCAATGTTTTTAAAATTGATTTTAAAATTGTCAGACCGCCGAGGCCGGAATCAAAGATGCCAATCATATTGTTCAAATAATTTAATTTTGGCTTAAATGATTTGCGAACCCATAATACCTGCCCGCAGTGCTACCCGCCAGCAACTGCGTAGCTGTGGGCGGGTTGCCGGCGGGCGAATGCTTCGTACGGACTTATACCAACTCAGATTCACCCTGTGAAATTGATAAATATTTCACGGGGTAAATGCGCCTGCCTGCCGCCTGCCTGCCGGTAGGCAGGGTAGGCAGGAATGCCGCGAATGATAGGGAAAGGAAAGTTATAATGCAGCCCATACAAAGTTATTTATGGAGAATCATTTTTTTAAACTGCCAGCCGCGGTCTTTATAGTTTTTAAAAATGCCAAAAGAAGCGCAGGCGGGCGAAAGCAAAACGATGTCGCCAGCCGCGGCTGTTTTTTTTGCCTGTTCAACCGCTCGCGCCATATTACTGGCGAAAAAAATATTTTGGTATTTTATTTTTTTTAACGATAGAGTCATTTTTTTTGTGCCCTCACCCGGCAGTAGTATTAAAGATTTTACCGATTGTTTTATTGTTTCGGCTAAAGCTGAAAAATCATAGCCTTTATCTGATCCGCCAGCAATTAAAATAATTGAATTGGAGCGAAAAGCAGTGATAGCGGTTATAGCCGTGTCTGGATTAGTGGCGCAACTATCATTAAAATAACGAATGTTATTTTTAGCAGTTACATATTCCAGCCGGTGTTCCAGGCCCTTAAATTTTTTAACGCTTTGTCCAATAATTTTTTGGTTAACGCCAGCCGCCTGCGCCGCTAGTATTGCCGCGGCGATGTTGCGCTTATTATGTTCGCCGATGAGTTTGGTCGGCAGGTTTGATTTGGCAAAGTAAATGACTTTGCTTTTGGCGCCGGACAGGGCGACCATTTCTTGCAGCGGGTCTCCGGCGATTAAAACGTCGCGCGCGCTTTGATGGGAAAAAATATTGGCTTTGGCGTTCCAGTAGGTTACCACATTTTTATGGTAGTTAGGGTTAAGCGGGTCGGCGGCCGCCAAGTGGTCGGGAAAAAAGTTGGTGAATACGGCAATCTGCGGGGAGCAATCAAGGTCTTCCAGCTGAAAACTGGATAATTCCAGCACTACCCAGTCGCCCGGCTTGATTTTATCCATAAAAGAAAACATCGGCGTGCCGATATTGCCGCCGAAATACACCCCCACGCCTCGCGAGGCGTGGGGGTAAACGCATTTTTTAGCGGCCTTAAGGATAGCATAAATTAAGCTCGCGGTTGTGCCTTTGCCTTTGGTGCCGGTAACGCCGACGATGTTTTTCGTCGGGCAAAGGTCAAAAAAAAGCTTTGTCGCGCTGGATACGGCTACCCCCTTAATCATGGCTTTAATAATATTTTTGGTAAACAAGGGGTAGCCGGCGATGCGGAAGATTATGTCGTATTCATCCAAATTTTTATCGTAATTTTTTCCTAATCGCCACCTCACCCCGTGCCCTCTCCTTACTAAGGAGAGGGAGCCGAAGGCGGGTGAGGTTATGTTTTGGCGCGCGTCGCAAACGGTTATGTCGGCTTTAATTTTGTGTTTTAACAAAAATTTAAGCAAGGCCTGGTTTTCTATGCCCAGGCCCAAAAGGCAGAGTTTTTTGTCGTTTAAGAATTTTAAGGTCATTGAATGCGTGCCTTACGAAATTTTGTTGCAATTATTCATTTTCCGTATCTAATTTTTTTATAAAGATTGTCAAAAATTGCTATTATCTCTTCATCCTCACTTACATTTTTTAGACAGTCGTCTAAATCTTCATACTGAATAGCAAAGAATTCTTTAAATAACTTTTCGCCGCGGTAAATATGCGTTTCTTCCGGGACATAAATATTTCCTTTCATTATTTTACGATTCAAATAGTACAAAATCGGCTTTAACTGTTTTACATCCTTGATATTTAAAGTTTTTACTAAACCAGCATAAGTTTTTAAAAATTTTCTGTTTATATCCACAAACTTGCCGGTGTCGTGATTATCGTCATACTTAACTTCTAAATAATACATCACATTAGTTTTTTTATCTTTAAATAAAACATCAATGTCATGTTTTTTTATGTTTGAGCTGTCGTTTGATTTTTGAGCGACAACGATCTTGCTTAAGAATGCTTCAAATTGTTTAGAGAGTTGCTTATCAGTATTCACTTGTCGTTCAGTGATAAATTGATCTATCAAAGAATCCGTTTTCGCCGATAAAGAAAGTGGTATGTTTTTCCTACCTGATAAAGCGGTTATAATTTCCAATCCTTTTTCTCTTTCGACAATGGTATGTATTAACACTTCAATAAAATTTCCAAATTGGATATTTAGGGATTGCAAAAGACCGCCCAAGATTCTATATTTCATAGGCACAAAATGCGTCTTTACTTCATGTTTGCTAACAATTTTTTTAATTTTTTTATCAGAAATTGTGTTATTAATAAGTTTAAGCACAGATTCTTTAATTAACGCCTTAATTTTTTGATCACTCATAAGTTATAAAGTTAGTTTTTAAATAATGGGGTTTGAAAATTTTTATTAAATCTTTTTAATGCCCAATCAATATAAAATTCCTCTTTTTCAATCATTGTGAATTTTCTTTGATGTCTATAAGCAGCCACAGCGGTGGTACAGGTGCCAGCAAATGGATCAAACACTAAATCACTTTCCTTTGTTGACGCCAAAATAACTCTTTCTAATAATGGCAAGGGTTTTTGTGTGGAATGAATTTTTTGGCCATTATTGTCTCTCAATCTTTCACTGCCGTTACAAATGCCAAAGTACCAGTCATTTCTCATTTGTTTGTTTCTGTTATATTTTTTCATCTCCTCATAATTAAAAGTATAATTTTTGACCTTCTTATCTTTCACGGCCCAAATTAAAGTTTCAGTTGCGTTAGTAAATCGAACGCCTTTAAAATTTGGCATAGGATTTGATTTTATCCAGTGCACATCATTTAGTATCCAGAAACCCAAATCTTGCATTATATTACCGACTCTGAAAATATTATGATAGGATCCGATAACCCATATTGTAGCATTTTTTTTCATTAATCTTTTTACTTCCATTAACCATTTTTTTGTGAATTTGTCATAGGCATCAAAACTGTCAAATTGATCCCATGCGTCATCAACTGCATCGACTTTAGTTTTGTTTGGCCGGTATAACTCATTTTGTAGTTGCATGTTATATGGTGGATCAGCAAACACCATATCAAAAATTTCATCTTTGATTTTTTTCATTTCCACAAAACAGTCACCAACAATTATGCTGTTTGCAATATCTGTTTTGCCATTAAATTTTTTTATTTTTTTTATATTCATTTTTTTACTTTATAACTTTTAACTTTTTACCTCTTCCATTTCTTCCCAATTATTGCCGACTTCTACCTCGGCGATAATCGGCACTTTTAACTTTATCACATTGTCCATATCCTCTTTAACGATGTCAGCGACTTTTTTAATCAAATCGTTTTTAACTTCAATCACCAATTCATCGTGCACTTGAAGTAATACTTTAGCATCTTCTCCGAACTTAGCAAGGGCGTTATGCACGTTAATCATCGCGATTTTCATAATGTCCGCGGCCGTGCCCTGGAGCGGCGTATTAATCGCCGTGCGCTCGGCGGCTTTGCGGATTTGCAAGGTTGAGGAGTTGATTTCGGGGATTTGGCGGATGCGGCCAAAGAGCGTTTCGGCGCGGCCGGTGATTGCCGCGTCTTTAACGAATTTATCAATCATTTTTTTAACGCCGGTNTAAGTTTTAAAATATTTATCAATGAATTCTTTGGCTTTATATTGCGGAATGTCCGCCGTCTGCGACAAACCAAAAGCGCCTTGGCCGTAGATGATGCCGAAATTAATCGCTTTGGCTTCGCGGCGCATCGCGGGGGTAACTTGCGTAAGCGGCACTTCGTTAATTGCCGCCGCGGTTGCGGTATGAATATCTTCGCCGCGCTTAAACGCCGCGATCATTTTAGAATCACTCGCCATCGCCGCCGCGAGGCGCAGTTCAATTTGGGAATAGTCAGCCGAAATTAATTTGTAACCGCGGCGGGCGATAAAAGCGCGGCGGATTTTTTTGCCTTCGTCCGTGCGCGCGGGGATATTTTGTAAGTTTGGTTCTGACGAAGACAAGCGGCCGGTCGCGGTAATCGTTTGGTTAAAACTGGTGTGCACGCGGCCGGCTTTGTCCGCGAGTTTGGGCAGCGCTTCAATGTAGGTATTTTGCAGTTTGGCGAGTTCGCGGTAGCGCACGATTAAGTCAATAATTTCATNCTGNCCTTTAAGTTTAGATAATTCATCCGCGCCGGTGGAATATCCCGTTTTGGTGCGTTTTATCAAGTGCGTNGGAATGTTTAGTTTGNCAAATAAAATTTCCTGCAACTGTTGCGGGGAATTAACGTTAAAAGTTTTGCCGGCCAGCGCTTGAATTTTTCGTTCCAGCTCTCGCAGTTCTTTAGAGAAATTTTTTTCCAATTCAGCCAAGTAGGCAATATCCAGTTTGATGCCGGTTTTTTCCATTTCCGCCAGAACGCGAACGAGCGGCATTTCAATGTCGCGGAAGAGCTCGTCTAATTTTTGTTTTTTAAGTTCGGGCGCGAGTTTTTTATACAGCCGGAAAGTAAAGTCCGCGTCCTCGCAAGAATATAGGGCGAGCCGTTCGGCGGGCGCTTGGGAAAAACTGATTTTATTGCGTCCGCTGCCGAGCAGGTCGTCTTTAGAAATTTTTTGGTAGTTTAAATAATTAAAGGTGACGGCGTCCAAATTGTGCTGGCGCGTGCCCGGATTTAACAGGTAAGAAGCTACCATCGTGTCAAAATCAATGCCGGCAACGCGCAGACCGTTGCTTTCCAAAGCTTCCGCGTCAAATTTGATGTTATGCCCGATTTTTTTTATTTTGCCGTTTCCAAAAATCGGGTTTAATTCTTTAATAATTAAATCAATGTCTACTCCCGCTTTGGCAGACGCGCCCGGGCGCGTTTCCGCGTTACCGGCAAATAAACTTTCCTGCTTTTTGACTTTTGACTTTTGACTTTTGACTTGGACGTAATACGCCTGTTTTTCTGCCCAGGAAAAGCTGACGCCTAAAAGTTTCGCCTCCAGCGGATTAAAGTTTGCCGTTTCCGTGTCAAACGCAAACTCATCCTGCCACTTTAATTCCGCCAAGAATTTTTTAAACTTTATTGCCGTGTCAATCAGCTGATAGTTGAAATGCTGCCGCACGTAGGCAAATTTATTCTGCTCCTCATCCGCCGTTTTGTTAGTCGGTTGCAGTTTTTTGTTTAATTCCTGCAGTTTGGGCAAAAGCGAGCGGAATTCCAGCTCATTAAAAACGCGCACTACTTCGTTAGTGTCAAAGTCGCGCGTCCGCGCGCGCGCTAAATTAAAATCCAGCGGCACATCGCAGACGATGGTCGCCAATTTTTTACTTAAAAACGCTTCTTGTTTATGTTCTTTAAGGAGCTCCAGTGTCCTTGGTTTTATCCGGGTTANCTGTTTTGTGTNGCGTGTTATGTGGTCATAAAGATTCTCCAGTGTTGTAAATTCGCGCAATAAATCAATCGCCCCTTTTTCGCCGATGCCCNGCACGCCGGGGATGTTGTCGGACGGATCGCCGCGCAGGGCTTTATAATCAACCATTTGCTCGGGCTTTAAACCGTTGAAGCGCTGTTCAACTTGTTTAGCGTCATAAAGCAGGCTGTCGGAAAGGCCGTGGCTCATGGTGTAAACTTTCGTGCGGTCGTTGACTAACTGCAAAGTATCCATATCGCCGGTTACGATAATACTTTCAACGTTTTTTCCCGGCTGACGCGCAATCGTTCCGATTAAGTCATCGGCTTCATAGCCCTGCTGCTCAAAAATCGGGATATTAAAAGCGGCCGCCACTTCTTTAACGCGCGGAATTTGTTCGTATAATTCGTCCGGCGCTTTCACCCGAGTCGCTTTATATTCTTTGTACTCCTGATGCCGAAAGGTCGGGCCTTTTTTATCCAGCGTCAGCGCCACATATTCCGGTTTAAACTCTTTCAGCGCTTTTAATAGCACGAGCGTAAAGCCATAAACGGCGTTCGTTATCTCGCCGCGCTTAGTGCGCATGGTCGTCGGCAAGGCGTGAAAACTGCGGTGAATCAGCGCGTTGCCGTCAATGATTAAGAGTTTTTGTTTGGGTTGGGACATTTTAATAATTTTAATAACTTTACTACCCCACAAATTTATAAATTCGCTACGAATATTACGAATAGAATTTGTGCTATTGGTAGCTGATTTGTTGATTTGTGGGGCGATATTAGTTTAGCATTTTAGGGGTAAAAAGACAAAAAAATAGAGGCGATTGAATTATCGCCTCATAACTGATTTATCTTTCGCACAAAGAAGTTTTAGCGCGGTCTCTCCCGCTATTCCTGGAGATTCATACCGAGGCAAAGCCCGCGGTTTTGCAAAAGCGTTTTTATGAATTCGAGACAAACTGGCCCAAAAAATCTGCCTCTTAATAGCTCTGCCTCCGTTTTTTGCACCAAATCTCCAACGGAACGTATCCCCATAGCTCGTAGAGCGTTTAATGCCCTATTAGAGATAGATGATTGCCGAGGGCCGCTTTTTATCAGCAACTCAATAGGCATGTTGAATGTTTTTGGCGTCCAAGATTGGTAAAGATAATGGACGGGCATTGGCTTTCCATTTTTTGTAGCGCTTACAAAACAACCGTCATTGTTTAGAATAATTGATACAGCAATTCCATCTAACAGCAATCCAGTAGGAATTTCAAGGCTCGGTTTAGGCATGTCTCCTCTCCTTTGCCAAAGATTTTATAATTTTATATTATATCAATATTTTAATGAATGTCAATTGTTGGCGGACGCACTTAGGATTTGAACCCCGTACAACTCGCTATGCTCGTGACGGAGCAAGCCTAGGATCTCCTCGGCGCTTGCCCGCCGCGGCAGCTATCTTAGCAAAATTTGTGGGTGATGTAGGATTCGGACCTACGACCTTCTCGGTGTAAACGAGACGCTCTAACCAACTGAGCTAATCACCCTTATTTTGATAGAATAAATAAACGATGCACTCCCCGCCAATAGCTTTGCAATTTGGCGGG
>C687J35174_10009377_pt1 | contig 12292 bp, 12 predicted proteins | sample RifCSPhighO2_01_FD_35174 | JGI IMG/M metagenome (IMG submission 35174) | reverse complement strand
GAAGTTTAAGAAAGAATTTTTGAAGAAGTGGAAAAATTCGGGGATATGATTAGTTACGTTCTTGGTGTAGCTTCTACGACATATTTTCTTGGGCCGCGGAAACAGGGAGCCGGGCTCCAAATTGGTTCTTCAACTAGTCTCATTGTTTCAAAGGTTTGAACCACAGCGCTGAGGGCACTCTTGGCTTCTTCTTTCGCCAGTTTAGCACCTAGGCAATAGTGTATTCCCTTACCAAAAGCCAAGTGATCTTTATTATCTCGATCTAAATCAAAATGTGCTGGACAGCCATACTTCTGAGAATCTCTGTTAGCAGATGCATAAAGAATAACCAGTGCATCATCTTTCTTTATTTGTTTACCACTGAGGACTACGTCTTGTTTTGCTCTTCGATATAATCCTTGCACTGGCCCGTCCCAGCGTAACGCTTCTTCAACAAGATCATCAATCTTTTCTGGATGTTCATAGACAGTCCGTAATATTCCTGCTTCTTCTGTTAAGGCACGAATTCCGGTAGTGATAAGGTTAGTAGTTGTTTCATTTCCAGCAAAGAACAGGGTTCCGCAGAAGACAGCAATCTCCCAATCAGAAAGAGATCTTTCCCCTTCAGTTGCTTTGGTGAGCTTTGTTATCAAATCATTTCGTGGATTTGTTCTTCTATCCTGTACTTGGCTCATGAAAAACATTCCTATCTCTTGCGGAAGACTCCCGAAATACGTTGCGGTTCTTTCCCTTACATCTTCAATGTTATATAATGGGTCGAGCAGCTTTAAATCTCCCAATGCATCAGCAAACTTATCTGACCACTGTTTAAGTTGGGTGGCGTCTTCTTGCACGCCAATTATATCACATATTATCGTTACTGGCAATGGACCAGATAAAGCCTCAATCATGTTAATAGGGTTTTGCCCTTTCAGTTTCTCCATGAGGTCATCTGTAACTTCATCAATACGTCCCTTCCATTCTTTATTAATGGTCTCGGCATGGAAGGCTTTGCTAACTAATCCTCTGAGTTCGCTATGCCGCGGTTCATCTAGAAGAAAGACTGACGGGAAAACCTTATGATGCGGCATTTTGGGGCCGCCAATCAAACTATTACCGCTACTAAATGTAGTGTGGTCTCTTAGAACTTCTCTGCAGGTATCATAATCCAGAATCATCCACGCCCTTGCCTCCGGACTCCACATAACTGGCCCATCTTTTCTCCATTGTTCGTATCTAGTATAGGGAAAAATTTTCATATCCGGAGCAAAAGGGTTGGTGTGGTTAGTTTGATCAGACATGAAGCTGACTGGAAAGAAATAATTAATAAATTTATTGGTTCCCGAGAATCATAGAAAGATCAATAAGAAATATTAAGAGGATTCAAGCTTACTTACTGCTCGCTGACTGTCTTTCCAGATCCCGCTTCTTAGCGATAGCGTTGCTTCTTCCGCTGGATTGCGCAGCGCTGATGATTTCATCAGCCAGAGCATCCTCGATCTTTGTTTTCTTGTTGAAGGTCTTTAGGTATGCTCCCTGAGTCATGTTTCGTAAAGCAAGATCAACTCTTCGCTGTGGAGCGACGTCTACTGCTTTAGGGTATCTTGCGCCGCCGTATTCGATAGCGATGACTTCTTCGCGAGGAGCTGCATTTTCAACTGCTTTTACCAGAATAGCAAGAGGATTTTGTTTTAATTTTGCTTCTGCCTTTATCAACGCTTTCTTTACTGCATTCAAAGCCTTAATTTTCTTCCCAGTATTATGTCCTGAGCTCATGAAGTGCTTTTTTCCTTTGTGGCCGGACTGCATTAATTTTGCTGCTAACCGTTCGACAATGAAAGTGTTGGACTTATGGAATCTGTTGCCTGCGTAGCGAGCACCTGTCTTAGGAGCCATCTTAGGATCAAGAGTTAAGTAAGGGACAAGTCCTTTGTCTGCTACAGTGACGCCTTCTGCGGTCCATTTATTGAAAAATTTGATAGTTGTCATTTTTTATCCTTTCCTTTTAGCTAAAATTTCAGCTACAGTCATTCCTATTTCGTGTTCTCTTCCAGGAGGAGGTAATGCTCCGTAAGTTCTGGTAGCTTGTTTTCTTTCTAATTTTACTTTTTCAAGCTTTTGAGTAAGAATATTTGCAAATAATCTTTGTTGATCTTCGTTAAATCCATATTCAACTAAATTTTTACCTTCTTTTACTATTCTTCTTGTTGGAGTGCTAAATAATATTTTTAATTCTAAATCTTCAAATCTTAATTTTTTCTCTTGTGCTTGTCTCGAATGAGAACCCACTAATTCTCTTGCTAGATGGTACAAAGATGGAACTATGCTTGCACTAGTGTCAAAAGGGCCATTGTAGTTGAACGGTTTAGTACTTCCATTTGGAGGGTAATAACCACCAAGCTCATAACTGCCAGGAAGGCCGCGGATTAATACGTGGCGTGTTTCTACACCATTCTGTCCGGAGCTAAAATCCTTCACTTGGTCTCTGATAAATATAGTATACGTTATCATGTTTATCTCCTTGCTTTCTCTAACTTACCTTTCAATAAGGCATCTAGGCTCTGATCGTTAACTTTGATGACCTGCCATCTGATACAAGGCAAGTCTCCTTTGGAGCGGCCCATTTTTCCGCCGATCTGTTCTACAATGACCTCGTCGTGCTCGTTAATTAGTTTTTGCGCGCCGTCGCCTGGCATGAATACAGTAACTTGCTTTCCATTCTTTACTAACTGAACTCTGGCGCACTTCCGCATACCTGAACAAGGCTGCTTAGCTTCTACCTGAATTTTTTCCAGAACGATAGCTTTAGCTTGGGATGAGCCTTTTAATGGGTCTACTTTTTTACGTAATTTTGTACGTGAAAGTAGCTTGAACTGATTTCTTCGCTTCTGCAGTTTCTTTCCTGCAGCCAATCCGTTTGATTTTTTCCCCATGTTTATATGACCTTGACTTCACGATTAAAGAACCGCTTCACGGCTCTGTTGATGAGTTTTAAGTTCTTCCCCTGCCTGCCAATTAATAAACTTTTTGCTTTTTTATTAGCTTCTTTGATGACTATGACATCTTGCTCTTCAGTTATCGACTGCACCCGCAGAGGATAGATGATGTTTTTGATGAATTCAGCCAAATCATCTGAGTACTCTATCACTCTTATTTTTCGCTGTAATTCCTGCTGCAGACGCTTGATATTGCTCGCGCCTTTTCCGATAGCCTTGCCGATCTCTCCTGGAGCGACCACGAAAAAGATAGTCCCTTCTTCATCAGTAAAGCAATCCTTGACCTTGGCTTTGGTGATCTTCTCCATCAGAAGAGATAACCCCATGGTTTCTTGGTTAAGGATTAGGCGTGTCAATTTCGGTAACTCTTTTATTCAGTCGTTGCCAGCACCGCGATAAAGAAGTTTTTCTTACAGAATAAGCCGAACTCTTCATTGCTGAGTGCTAGTTCTACCACGGGAACTTTCGCCATCTTAGCGAAATTGACAACCTCTTCTCGAAGATCTTGAGGACAGTTGCTGGCCAGGAACACTTTCGCCAAGCTTTTCTCTCGCAAGTGTTTTAAGACCCGCTCTTTTCCGATGATGGTTTTACCGTCCTGAAGCTTCGCTTTCAGGTCTTTCATGTCCTTTTCAATGTTTTCTGTAGCCATTGTGAATTTTTTTATTATTTGTTTATTTTTTAAATCTTTTCTCGGTTTCTCTTAATAAACTATCTATCGAATAGACAGTTTCACCAACAAAGCGGAGTTTTATCCCATTATTTGTTCTTGAAGTTGCTACAACATAAGCATTCAATTTATCACGGGAACTTATTAAAATAGCACGAGTAATTTCTGCAGTCTTCATTGCTCCTTCTTCTATAGCATTTTTATAGATTGTACTATATCCTTCAGCAACTTCGACTTCTCTCTTAACCATCCTACCTTGCACTTCCTCTAAATTCCTATAAGAATCTAATAATTCATGTTCATTCATTTTCTTTTCCTATTTCATCTTCGTAACCAACCCAGGCAATCCAGTCCCTAATGGAACCGGCTGGTTGATCATGACGTTCTCTACCACGGATGTTAAGTGATCTACTTCTCCTTCCAAGGCAGCATTAATTAAATGCTTGATAGGAGTTTCGAAGGACGCTCTTGCCAAGACGCTGGCTTTCTCTTTAACGACTCCGTAGCGTGTCACCCCTTTAACTACACCACTTGCGCACATGATGTCGGCAACTAACATGATGTGGCGTACATCGATGTTCAGCCCTTGCGCTTCAATTACTTTGAATACTTCGCGGATGATCGCTTCACGGGCCGCTTCCACGCCCAGAACTTCGTATACTTCATAAATGTCGTTACTCATGGTCCTGGCTCCGTCTACCTCTGGAAGCGTCAAGATCTCTTTCAGGTTAGTCCCAGAAGTAAGTACGATATACTCTTCCCCTCTCTTTACGGGAAGGACTTGTTTTATGCCTTTAGTTCCGGCAATTTTGAGCTCTTTCAATTTTTCTTTGAGATTGTAAAGGTCTTTCAATTCCTGTGTTTTCCCGGTTTTGGCGAGAACAATTTCATCATCGCTGCTTTCTGCGCTAAATCCTTTTATTTTGACCTTGATCACTTTAGCTAAATCTTTTGCAGATAAATCGTAATCAGCCAGCAGTGATCTGTTCACGGTCACTTTAAGCACCTGATCAAAAATGTTCAGGGAATATTCCGATGCTAATTCACCAAAAGTAGTCTCTTTTATTTTTGCGGCAAATTTCTTGAGGCGATCAATATCGCTGTTGTAAGGCTCTTTCAAGAAGATTTCCATCATCGGGGTCTTGATCTCTTTCCTAGCGTCGAAGATTTCAATGATGCGGGGAAGGCCAGTAGTAACGTTCATCTCTGAAACCCCTGCGAAGTGGAAGGTGTTCAAGGTCATCTGTGTACCTGGTTCGCCAATACTTTGGGCACTTACCAATCCGACACATTCTCCAGGATTTACTTTTGCAGTTTCATGTGCGGTGACCAGCGTGTCCATTACTTTGGTAAGATCTGCTTTTGATATGGAAGCAGAAAGATGTTTTTTCACTTCCTTAAGTACAATAGAAGAAAGCTTATCTGCATATTCTTCAATGGCCTTTTCATGATCAGCTTTCATTTTTAGTTCTCTCCGCCAGTGACTTGTTGGACTATTTCTTTAACGTCAATGACGCCGTTCTTAGTTTTAGAAACATCTAAGCCGTCTTCTCCGTAGGAGAACTGTACGATTCTTCCGCTGGCATCACGGACAGAACCATCATATGCTACTTTGAGATCCTGCATGGCGTTCGATAATCTTCTATATAAGTATCCTGATTTAGGTGTTCTCAGAGCAGTATCCATCAATGCATCTCTTCCAGTCATCGCTCCAAAGAAGAATTCGCTAGGTGTTAAACCGCTCTTGAAATTATTTCTGATGAAACCACGGGCTTTTGGGCTTAGGTCTTTAGTTTTGAAGTAGGAAAGTGTTCTTTCTTTGTATCCGGATTCAATTCTTTTCCCGCGCAAGGCCTGCTGACCGACGATAGCGGTCATCTGAGCGATGTTCAGCGGGTTTCCCCTGGATCCGCATTTAGCCATAGTCAGGGCAGAGCTGTCTTTAGCCTGGCGGATAGCGATATCTCCGCTCTTGTTCCTGGCCCGGTTAAGAGCTTCCAAAATACGCAATTCCAATGTTTCTGCGACAGTTCTTCCCGGCAGTGCTTGTAATTTTCCTGCGTAGAACTCGTCGATAAGTTTCATAGATTCTTCTTCCGCTTTCTTAATTGCATTATTGATCTCTGTTTTGGTCTCTTCTAAAAGCTCAAGGTCTCCCACACCGATGGAGAATCCTCTTCGTGTAAGTACGGCGATCCCTAATTTCGAAATTTTACCGAGCAAATCGGCAGTGAAGGCAGGACCGTACCTTTCGTAGACGTTACGCAGCATCAATCCGCTTTCTTGCCCTAGATTGGACTTATCCATTACGCCAGTCTTCAGAATACCGTTCACGATCTTGACTTGGTTTCCGGCTTTGTCTTCGCCGATGAAATTGAAATCTCGTGGAAGAAGCACTGAAAATACTTCTTTTCCGTCGATCTTCTCTTTGTTAGGCAAAGGAGAAAGGTCTTCCACACCGCAGCCGTATAATAGATCAACTGCTTCGTTGCGGGTAAGAACCAATTCTTTAGTCAATAAGTAGTTTCCTGTAATGGCATCATGAATACATCCTACCACGCTTAATCCATAACGCGGACTGATGATCTGTGTCTCTACTAACATCAAAATTCTCGCTTCTGCTCGAGCTTCTTCGTTTTGCGGGATATGGAAGTTCATCTCGTCTCCGTCAAAGTCAGCGTTGTAAGGGTTGCATACCGCGGGATTCAGGCGGAAGGTATTTCCGGGAAGCACTTTTACCAGATGGCACATCATGCTCATCCGGTGCAAAGAAGGCTGTCGGTTGAACAGAGAAACATCTCCATCAACTAAATGTCTTTCGACGATGAATCCTTCTTCCAACTCTGCTAAGATCTCTTCTTTGGTCTCGTCAGTAATAGTTTTACGTCTTCCGTTAGGTTTAATGACATAATTAGCGCCAGGATATTTTTTTGGGCCGTTCTCAACCAATTTCCTCAAATGTTCTTTATTCCAATCAGAAACTCGTTCAGGAATGGTAAGCTGCATAGCGATGTTTAAAGGAACCCCTACTTCATTAAGGCCGATCAAGGGATCAGGACTGATAACGGTACGTGCAGAAAAGTCAGTCCTTTTACCGGCTAAGTTATGCCTGATACGCCCTTCTTTACTTTTGATTCTTTCAGACAAAGTCTTCAACGGTTGTCCTCCCCGGTGTCTTGCTGGCGGCAATTGCGCCACTTCGTTATCAAAGAAAGTGGTGACGTGATACTGCAGTAAATCCCAAAGGTCTTCGATGATCACTTCTGGCGCTCCGGCGTTGATGTTTTCAAACAATCGCTGGTTAATCCTGACGATGTCCCCTAACTTGTGGGTCAAGTCGTCTTCACTGCGCTCACCTGATTCCAAGGTAATACTTGGCCTCATGGTTACAGGAGGAATCTGTAAGACGGTAAGAATCATCCATTCTGGACGAAAGTGCTGGTGGTCGAAACCGAAAATCAAGACATCTTCTTCCAGTATCTTTTCTAACCGCGCGCGAACTTCAATAGGGCTGAGGCGGATCTCTCCTTCATAAAAGTTGTAGGGTTTTTCTATTTTTACCTTGTCTTGTTTAGCATTACAGTACGGGCATTTATCTTTTGCTTTGTATTTGCTGACAATCTCTTTGACTTTTCTGCGCCGCGTCTCTAAGTCTTCGGTCTCACTTTCTTTGTTCAGTATGGCTACATATTTTTTTACTTTCTCTTCTGGAATAAGCACCCTGCCGCAGGCTTTGCAGGTTGATCTGAGCAGATCAAGAATCTGGCGTACAAATTTGATGTGAACGACCGGCCTGGCCAATTCTATATATCCAAAATGGCCTAAACTTTCTTTTAATTTCAATCCATCAGTTTTACAGATAAGGCCAGGATCAATAACGCCTAAGCGAAGGTCCATCAAGCCGCCGTCAACAGGGTATCCTTCTTTATCATATAATTCAGGAGTGACTATTTTTGCTGCAGCAGCTTCTATCATCATCTTAGGAGAGATTATCTCAAAGGAGATGCTGTCAATCTTTTTATGGACTTCTGGATTCATTTTTTGGCCTTTTTTGTTTTTTTAATTTTCTTTATCATCATTTAGTTAGTATTTGCTTTTCAAATGCAGCTTAGGATAGATCCCTAAGGTCCTGATCTCGTCAAGCAGCAACTTGAAAGCGTAGCTTATCTCTACGTAGGAAATCTCTGAATTTTCTCCATGCAGAGGTGAAACCGCTCTTCCTTTGCGGGCATCGAAGTATCCCATCAATCCTGATTTTTCACAGACAGGGACGACCACCTTATCAGAGTCGAACCGTTCCTTCAACAGCAAGCTGGCTCCGTGAGCGATGAAAGTATCCTTCTCCATCTCTCCCAGCCGCAGCCCCCCTTCTTTAGCCTTACCTTCGGTAGGCTGCCTGGTTAATAATTGGATTGGACCACGCGCGCGAGCCTGCATCTTGTTAGCAACCATGTGGCGCAGACGCAAGTAATACATGTTTCCGACGAAGATCCTGGCCAGCATTTTCTTACCGGTTCTTCCGTCATAGAATACTTCGGTTCCGTCTTCGGTGAAACCTAGGCCTAATAATTGCTTTTTGAGGTCTTCTTCTTTTTCTGCTTCAAATAAAGTGCCATCGACATAACGGCCAGCAAGAGCGCCTACTTTTCCGCCCAGCAACTCTACTAGATGGGAAACGGTCATCCTTGAAGAAACCCCGTGCGGAGTGAAAATTAAGTCTGGAGTGATCCCACTTTCGGAGAAGGGAAGATCCTGAGGCGGCACTAAAATACCGACGACGCCTTTCTGCCCGTGCCGGCTGGTAAACTTATCCCCAATTTCAGGGATGCGCTCATCCCGCAGGCGAACCTGCACTAATTTATTTCCCTCTTCATTTTCAGTAAGTACAACAAAGTCAGCGACTCCTTTCTCTCCGTGCTTCAAATTGACGGAACTTTCCCGGCGGGTTGCTGCAGCTAAATTATATTCGTCCATGCTGCTAAGAAATCTAGGCGGACTGGTTTTACCGATAACGACATCTCCTTCGTTTACTTTAGCTTCAGGATATAAGATTCCGTCGCTCTCTAAGAAGCGGTAATCATGTTCACTGCGGTAACCCTTGACATCTTTATCTGGAGTGGAGATTTCGTCAATCAATCCTCCTGAGTAGCGCAATTCTTGTGCATCTACTGGCCTAAAGTAAGTACTTCGCGATAATCCCCGCTCCACGGAAGCTTTACCTATAATGACTCCATCTTCCATGTTGTATCCGTCGTAACTCATGACTGCCACAATCATGTTTTGTCCTGAGGGGTGTTGAGCATATTCTGTGATATCATGAATCTTGGTCTTAACGATAGGGAACTGGGGATAGTGTAATAAGTTTGAGTCCATGTCCATCCGCAGGTGGAAGTTAGCAGCATAAAATCCCAGCGCTTGTTTTTGGTTTTTGCTTCCGATGATGAGACGGGATGATTGGTTGTAATTTCCAAATGGAACTAACGAAGAGGTAATTCCGCTGATAGCGCCTGGAGCGATTTCCATGTGAGTATGTTCAGGAGTAAGTTCTTCTTCGGCATAAGCAACCAAGGCATTCTCTTCTTCTGCCGCATCAAGATATTCGATGACTCCTTGGCGTATTAAATCGTGCCAGGTAATCTCTCCTTCTTCTAATTGCTTAAGATGTTTCTCTGAAAGCAAGGTTTTTCCTTCTTTAACGATAATTAAAGGCCGATGCGCTCTTCCTTCATCTGAGTATAGATGAATCTCCTGAGCGGCCGCGTCATGATACACGCTGATCTCCTCGGAAATCATACCCTTACGCCGAAGATCTTTCACTTCGCTTACAAAATGAGCGGGGTTTTCAACGGTTCCAGTATATTTTGAGTTAAGGTATACGTCTGTCATCTTATCTAGTTTCCTGCAATCCGATCGCTTTTATTTTTTCTAATAGATCGTTTTCATCTCTGCTTTGGGTGATTGAGCAGAGCATAGCTAAGTTCTTTCTCAGCCCAATGTTGGTCCCTTCCGGAGTCTCGATCGGACAGAGCCGGCCTAAGTGAGTGCTATGCAAAGCCCGTGCGTCGAAGTTTTCCTGAGAGGTGGAAAGCGGGCTTACCACTCTCTGAAGATGTGAGACCATATCTAAGTAGTTAGTTCTACTCATCCTTTGAGATATCCCTTGCCGGCCGCCTACCCATTCTCCAGTAGCCATAGCAGAATAAAGTCGTGAAGTCAATAATTTCCCACGGATGATCACTCTGATGGAAGGCAATTTTCCTCTCTTGATGATTCTCTGGAAATTGTAAAGGATATCTCCTACCAAGATTTTGAAATTCACTCTGAAGAGGTCAATCAGCAGATCGCCGCTTAAACGCAGGCGCTTGTTCATATAATGGTCTTTGTCGTCAGCAGGCCTACTGCCGTTGCTGACATCGATGAATTTCTTGAGCATCTTACAAAGGTTCAGTGATTTCGAACGCATCGCGTTCGGTTCCATGCCGACGTTAGGAAGTAAATATTTATTCAGCAGCTCTTTGGTCCTTTCCATACGGATCTCCCTTGGCTGCGCGACGCCGATCCTTTTGGCGATGTAATCTATCGCATCATCCTGGGTCTTGATCTCGACAAACTCAAATAGGTTTAAGATCACTTCTTCATAATTTTTTTCAGTAGAAATGGCTTTCATGATATCTTCATCTTTCACTAAGCCGAGTGCCTTAAGGATTATGACGATAGGCATGGTCTTGACTCTGGTGAATGATAAATAATAGATGCCGTCTTTCTTTCTTTCAAAAGTATGCGGAATTTTGTACGAGCCTTTGCTGGCGAAGTATCTGCCCGAGTGCCCTGAAGCATCTTCTTCGACGATGAAGTTGTTTCCGGCAAGATCTTCTACCGTAACGATGACTTTTTCTGTTCCGTTAATGATGAAATACCCGCCTGGATCAGTTGCATCTTCACCGCGCTTGACAAGCTCTTCTCGGCTCAAGCCGTGCAGGTGGCAGTATTTGCTGCGCAGCATAATAGGTATCTTCCCTATTTCAGTGACGAAGTTTTCTCGTTGTACATCGTTGACATAGGTGCTGATCTCTGAATATATAGGGGCTGAATAAGAAATTTTACGCAGGCGCGCTTCGATAGGATAAATAGGCCTTTTACTGCCGTCAGCTTCAGTTATTTCTGGTTTTCCGACGGTAATGCGCCCGAAGCGGATCTTAAATTTTTCAATGTTATGGGGAATGATGGCGGGCTCTGCTTCTTTGTTCTCTTCGATGACTTCTTGCAATCCTTTTTCGATAAGGTTGTTAAACGACTGGATGTTACTTTCTACAAATTTCTTTTCTTCAAAATATTTCTTAATGAGGATTGATCCGTCCATTTTTATTCTTCAACGACCTCACGATAGTATGCGCTTTTACCGGCAGTTTTACTTTCTCTTTCTATCTTAATAATATCTCCGCCTTTCGCACTTAGATGTTTAATGGCTGGATCCTGCCCCATGATTTTTGGAAGATCATGTTGAACGATGTCGTATCTCTTAAGCAACATTTCCTTCTCTGCATCAGCTACTTTGCTGTGTTTGTAGATAAGTTGATGAGTTGTGACGTTAAAGCTCATTTTTTTTATTTTGCCCCCATTGATATACTTAAATTCTTTATTTGTCGGACTGAATTTCAGGTCTAGTTCGCCTATTGTCCTTCATAATTGTTTGATTTCTATGGAAACTCACTATAATGTTGATAAGTAAGCGGGCCGAAGGGGATTTGAACCCCCGACCTCCTGATCTCCTCACTTTTACTAGCGTAAAAGTCAGGCGCTCCACCAAGCTAAGCTACCGGCCCATACGCCCTGGCCGGGATTTTCGTTGATTGTGATTCCTCTCCAACCATTTTGAACCCGGGTCGAAGCCTTGCTGTAAACTCCCTGAAGGTTTCTTTTTATGAAACTTTTCGTAAAAGTTTCCGACAGGGCTTCATGCTAGGCCGAACTACACCACCAGGGCAGCAGTGACACAGCATTTCATCTACAAGTCATTCGTTTTAGAGACTGAAGTGTAGAGAATCTGCTGCCATTTTCAGCTAAAAACTGGGGGTTGTTTATAAAGCTTTCTATTTTGTACTAGTTTTTGTTTGTTTTAGTAGTTACAGAAAAAAGAGTAAAGTCCCCCCTCCCGGATTCGAACCGGGGATCCATCGGTAGCTATTGGCTGACTCTTTTTCATACCAGTCTTGACGACAATTCTAAAGAGCATCTACAGCCGATTGTTCTAGCCGCTAAACTAAGGGGGGATTTGTTTCCTGAGTTGTAGTTTGTTTATTAAGTTTTTGCTTGAATAAGCCTTTAATGAAAACACAACTCTTATAAACCAAAAAGTTTTACTAGAGCATCAGTACTGGAACATAATGTTCTTAGTATGATAAAAAGAGGTGAAAGTAATCATGGCAAAAAAAGCTATGGGTAATAAATTAGGAAGCTGGTCTTTCTTAGTAGGTTTGCTTTTGGCAGTGCTTTTAGGTGTTGGACTAACAGGACCATATGCATCGCAGATGACCTGGGCAGTATTCCTATTAGGTATCGTGATTGGCTTATTGAACATCACGGCGTCCGAAGCATCAGCATTTTTGACGAGCGGAACAGTACTAGTATTGGTGTCTTACCTAGGCGC
>C687J35174_10009373_pt1 | contig 12296 bp, 7 predicted proteins | sample RifCSPhighO2_01_FD_35174 | JGI IMG/M metagenome (IMG submission 35174) | reverse complement strand
TGGTGTCCTCGCACACGGAAAAGGGCGCCATGGCCACGCTGCGCGCGCTCGATCTCGGGGCCGTGGATTTTGTCGCCAAGCCGCAGGGCGGTGTGCGCGAGGGCTTGGGCACGGAACTGATGGAAGAAATCCGCGCCAAGGTCCGCGCGGCGGCCGGCGCGCATGTGCGACCCGCGCCGGCGGCGCCCGCCGTCAAATCCCGGATTTCGCCGACGCCGTCCGTGTCGTCGAACTGCCGCGATGGCATCATTGTCATCGGCGCTTCCGCCGGCGGCACGCAGGCCATTTCGGAGATCATGGCGAAACTGCCGCGTCACATGCCCGGCGTCGCGATCGTGCAGCACATGCCGCCGAAGTTCACGGCCTCGTTCGCCGAACGGCTGAATAACCAGTGCGATCTCGAGGTGCGCGAGGCCAAAAACGGTGACCGCCTGAAGCCGGGCGTGGCGCTGGTCGCTCCGGGCGGCTATCACATGGCGATCATGCGTGCGGGCGGCGGATACGCGGTACGAGTTTATGAGGATGAACCGGTGAATCGCCATCGTCCCTCCGTCGACGTGCTGTTCGATTCCGCCGCGCGCAGCGCCGGCGCCGATGCCCTGGGGATCATTCTTACGGGAATGGGCAGTGACGGCGCGCGTGGCCTGCATGCCATGAAAATGGCGGGGGGGCGCACCATCGCCCAGGATCAAAAAAGTTGCGTGGTGTTCGGCATGCCCGAGCAGGCGATCCGCCACGACGGTGTTTGTGAAGTCGTGCCGCTCGATCGCATCGCCGAGCGCATCGCGGACTGGGCCAGCCCGATGCTTCCGCCTGAGCACGGTTATCGGCCGAAAGAATCGCCTTAAACCCGTTGTTTGGAAAGGATTTCGTCCGCCCACGGATCGAAAATGGTCTATATATAGAGAGACAAAGGGAGTAGTGCCGGGTGCGGGTGGCGTGAATAACAACATGAACGACATGAAATACGGAAACGACAACGAACCGCGCCAAGCAGGGTGTTTTCTGTCGTTCAGACACGCTTCCGTCGCCTCCCGTCTGCGGCGCTTATTCGCCACCCTGACAGTCTGCGCGCTGACGGCGGTCAATGCCGGACAGGCGCTGGCCGTCGAGCGCCTGCGCATCGTGGCGGCGCAAACCGCCGCGGATACCGGGTTGATCGCCTCGCTGGCGGAGTCTTTCCGCACGCGTCATCCGGATGTCAGCATCGATATCCAGTCCGTGGGCGCGCTTGCCACGCTCGATCTGGCGCGACGCGGTCTTGCCGACGTGGTCATTACCCATACCCCGGAAAGCGAGAAGCTGTTTATCGAAGAGGGCCATGGCCTGCTGCGTACCACGATCATGTACAACGAATTCGCGATCATGGGACCGCCGGACGATCCGCTGAAACTGTCCCGCGAAAGGGACCTGGCCACGGTTCTGCAACGCCTGGCCCGCGAACAGGTATCCTTCCTCGTTCCCGGCAAGCGCTCGGGAACATTAAACAAGCTGAATGAACTGTGGCTCATGGCGGGTATCGAGCCCAACTGGGTCGGATACGAAATCAGCAACGCCAGTTCGGCGGCGACATTGCGCGATGCCGCGCTGTTCGGACACTATGCCTTCTCCGACCTGGGAACCTACCTGGTCAACCGCGGCGTCATCGCGGGCGGCGTGATTCCGCTGTACCGCGATGACGCGCTGTTGCGCAATTACTATGCGGCCATCGTCGTCAGCCGCGAACGCCACNCGCAGGCCAACCAGAAACTCGCCGAACGTTTCCTCGACTACCTGGTCTCCGACGAGGCCCAGGACCGCATCCACCGCTTCGGCGAAGAGAGGTTCGGGACGATTCTGTTCACGCCCGCCGCCGGCCTGGATGAAGGCCTGAAGGCGCGTCGCGACCGCGCCGAGCTGGCGCGAAAGAACCAGGAACTGAAACTGATGTCAGGGTTGGTGCTGGTGTTCGTGGCGCTGACCGTTCTCGCCAGCCTGCTGCTGGTGCGCATGCGCAAGCTCGAAAAAATCCGGCGCCGCGGCGAGGAACGTTTCGAGCTGGCGGTCGCCGGCGCCAATGACGGCATCTGGGACTGGGACGTGCTGGCCGACAAAGCCTATCTGTCCCCGCGCCTCAAGGCCATGCTGAAACTCGAGCAGCCGGATAATTTCATCGCCAATCCCAAACACGTCCTCGGCGACAGAATCAACCCCGCGGACCAGCCATCCCTGCTGGGCAACCTCGAATCTTACCTGCAAAGGGGAGAAGGCGATGATTCGTTCCAGGCCGAGTTCCGTATTCATTCGGACGCGGAAACCCGCTGGCTGCTGATGCGCGGCAAAGCCATACGCAGCCCCACCGGCGAGGCCGTGCGTGCCTCCGGGTCGGTCACCGACATCACGGATCGCAAGACGCAGGAAGCGGTCATCGAACACCAGGCGTTGCACGATTCGTTGACCGGACTGCCCAACCGCGCGCTACTGCGCGACCGTCTGCAGCACGCCCTCCAACTGGCCACGCGACAAAACACCTATCTGGCGTTTCTGGTCATGGACCTTGACCGGTTCAAGAATATAAACGATACGCTTGGGCACCATATGGGAGACATGGTGTTGCAGCAGGTGGGTGCGCGGCTTCAGCGCATCCTCCGCCCGTCGGACACGGTGGCGCGGCTCGGTGGCGATGAGTTCGCCGTCCTGCTTCCCGTCACGGACGCCACGTATGCCAACCACGTGGCGCAGAAAATCATTATCGCGCTGAAGAAAGTCTTCGAGGTCGGACATCACAGCCTTTACGTGGGCGCAAGTCTCGGCATTGCCGTGTTCCCGGAACACGGACAGGACGCCGAAACACTGATTCAGCATGCGGATGTCGCCATGTACCTCGCCAAACGCTCGGACAGCCGTTGCGCATTCTACGACCCGCAGCAGGACCGCTACAGCGTTACGCGCCTGGCATTGGAGAAAGACCTGCACGATGCCATTGATGACAACTCCCTGGAGCTGTACTACCAGCCTCAGGTGGATTTGCGCACCAAACGCGTCGTGGGCGCGGAGGCGCTGTTGCGCTGGAAACATCCGCAGCGCGGGATGATTCCGCCCGATGAAATGATTCCGATCGCCGAGCAAACCGGCCTGATCAAGCCCTTGACCATGTGGGTGCTGAATACCGCGATGCACCAGTGCGATGCCTGGCGCCGGCACGGCTTGCACCTGAAAGTGGCTGTCAATCTGTCGGTCTGGAACCTCCAGGACCCGACCCTGGTCGATGCTCTCAAGGCCATCTTTGCGACCTGGAACATCCCGCCTTCATGTCTCGAACTTGAAATCACTGAAAGCGCCATGATGGCCAATCCGGATCGCGCGCTTGATGTCCTGACCCAGCTCAACAAGATGGGCGTACATCTGGCGGTAGATGACTTCGGCACCGGCTTTTCTTCGCTTGCCTACCTTAAAAAACTCCCGGTCCATTCGCTCAAGGTAGACAAATCATTTGTCATCGGAATGGCCAAGGAGGAAAACGACATCATGATCGTCCGTTCGACCGTCGAGCTGGCCCATAATCTCGGTCTCAGCGTGGTCGCGGAGGGCGTGGAGAGTCAGGAAATTCTGGACCTGCTTGCGCGCCACAATTGTGACGTCGCACAGGGCTATCACATCGGACGCCCCATGCCTTTGGCCGANATCACGCGCTATCTGGAACAGCATCGAGGCGATCTGTTCGATGACGACGCGTCCACAGATAATAATCACTTTCGCCCCGGCCCCGCCTTGTCCTGATCAAGCCTCGCGTCACCGTCGTAGCCCCATGCGCCCCGCAAAAAGGCATGATACATGCGCCTTTTTCGTGATCCATTGCGTCGTCCATCACGAATACATATTATATTCCGGCAATTACGGTACTTACCTCCTGTAGAGGATAAAAGAATCGTGCCAGTGGACGGTGCGGAATAACATTCCACAACCCCCACGTACCGAATACAGCGGGGAAATTCCTAAAGCATTACTTTAAAAGTATTACTTTAAGGAGTGCCGTCGGTGCAAACGTGCTGGCGTGGTGGAAGTTTGTCTTTCTATTGCCTGATCCTCGCTCCAGCCGTGAGGCTGTTTCATCGAAGCGTAATAAATACACAGATCTCTTGCTTCAGGCGCAAGACCATCGCAAACAAGGAAAGGAGAAACAATGGACGCACTCGCATTAAAATTGACGTCGTTCTCCCATTCGGGGGGTTGTGGATGCAAGATTGACCCAACTGCACTGCATCAAATACTGGAAAAAGTACCCAAGCACTGGGCCCAGCCCGATCTGCTGGTCGGCATTGAAAACAATGACGATGCCGCGGTCATGCGCATCAGCGAACACGAATCGCTGATTTTCAGCAGCGACTTCTCCACGCCGATCGTGGATGACCCTTATACCTATGGCCGGATCGCCGCCGCCAATGCGCTCAGCGATATTTATGCCATGGGCGCCGATCCCCTGATTGCCAACGCCCTCGTCGGTTTCCCGGTAAACAAGCTGCCGATGGATAGCATGCAGGAAATCATGCATGGCGCGGTGGATGTCTGCAAAGACGCGAATATCCCGCTCGCCGGCGGTCACAGCATCGACAACCCGCAGCCGATTTTCGGGCTCGCCGTTATCGGCAGGGCGCATACGCGCATGGTGAAAACCAATTCCGGCGCCCGTCCCGGTGACATGCTGATTCTGACCAAGCCGCTCGGGATTGGGATTCTCGCCAGCGCCATCAAGGCAGGCACATTGAGCGCCTCGGCTTACAAGAAATTCATCCGCCATATCACCCAGTTGAACAAGCCGGGTTCCTGGCTGGGCAGGCAGGAGGAAGTGCACGCCTTGACCGACGTCACCGGATTCGGCTTGGCCGGACATTTGTACGAAATGTCCACAGGCGGGCGGGTACGGATGGAAATCGACACCACCGTGGTGCCGGTAATCGACGAAGCCTGGGCCTTGGTGGAGGAGGGCCTGGTACCGAGCGGCGCTTACCGCAACATGCACAGCTATGGCGATTCCCTGAATTTCGCGGATGAGTGGAACATTGACCATCAACTGGTTTTCACCGATCCACAAACGAATGGTGGCCTGCTGATGGCGGTTGCCCCCGAAAAAGCCGGGATGTGCCTGGACAAGCTCAAGGAATTCGGCTTTGAGGAAACGGCCGTGATCGGTCAGGTCACGGCGCCGAAAGGCACCGACGCACCCGTGGTTTTTAATCGATAATCCGGGCGGACTTACGCCATGGATGCGGGGCTGTTCCCGACGCTGTTTTCGCTTGGCTTGCTGGGCGGATTTCTGTCGGGTCTTCTGGGCATCGGCGGCGGCATCATCATGGTGCCGCTGTTGCTGTACGTGCCGTCGGCGCTGGGGGTGGGCGCCCTGACCATGAAAACCGTGGCCGGCATCACCTCGGTGCAAAGCTTTTTCGGGGCGCTGTCAGGCGCCATCGGCCACAAGCGCTATAACCGCATCAGCGTGCCGCTGGCGTACGCCGTGGGAGGCAGCACCACCGTCGGATCGCTGGCTGGCTCCATCGCCTCGGCACACCTGTCCTCGGAAACCCTGCTCATGGTATTTGCCGCCATGGCGATTGTTGCGGCGGTGATGATGGTTCTGCCCAAGCATGAAGTCGGGCCGGAGCCCGAGGTAGCGTCGCTCCAGTTCAACAAACCGCTGGCCATTGCGGTGGGGCTCGTCATTGGTACGCTGTCCGGCATTATCGGGCAGGGCGGGGCGTTCCTTTTCGTGCCGGCCATGCTTTATATACTCCGGATTCCGACGCGCATTACGATTGGAACCACCCTGGCGGTGGGCATAGCCTCTTCGGCGGCGGTGCTCGTCGGTCGCCTGGGAACCAGCCAGATACCCTACCTGATGTCGGCCGTGCTCGTGGCCGGGGTGCTGATCGGGGCGCAGCTGGGCAGCGTCATGAGCCAGAAAACCCCGCGCCGGCTGCTGCGCGGGGTCTTATCGGCGCTGATTGCCGCCACCGCCCTGAAGATCTGGCATGAGCTTTTGCTCGCTTGAGCGCCAAGGACATGAAATCCGGGAGAAAAGCGCGCGGGTAGTGCGTCATGGATTGGCATGACGTATTATTTGCGCCGGTTTTAAATAACTAATCCGGTGGGTTAAAACACCTGGGGGCCATTATGCGGAGACTTTTGTGGCCATGCATCGCGCTGGTAGCTTGGGCAGCGGTCATTTCAAATCCCGGCCATGCCGATCCGCCCCCGGGTTACCCGTTCCTGAGATACGACGAGGCCATCAAGTCGGCCCGGCAGCAGGATAAAAAAATCTTCGTCTACTACGGCCGCTACGGCTGCGGTTTCTGCGACAAGACCAACAAGAAATCCTTCAGCGACCCGGCGCTGCGGAAACTCTACACCGAACATTACATTCTGGCCTACGTGGACGCCGAAAGCGGAAAGCGCCTGGTCCTGCCCAATGGGGAACGCATCACGGAAATGGAACTGGGCGCGCGCCTCAAGGCCAAGGTAACGCCGGTCTTCATCTATATGGATGCCGAGGGGAAGTCCCTGCTCAGGGTTCCCGGCTTCCAGACGGTTCAGGATTTCATCAGGCACGACCGATACATTCACGGCGACCACTACAAGAATCAGACGCTCGACCAGTTTCTCTCGCAGCTCCGATGAGATGTAAATATTGCCTGGCGCTGCTGCTGTCCCTGAGCCCGCCGATCCACGCCGCAGGGTGGGACTTCGGCGCAAAAATTCCTGTTGCGCCCATTGCCGAATCCAATGTATTCCAGCACCTGGATGCGACCGGACGCAAGAGCATGGCCGTGTCCGGAAACACCCTGGCTGTCGTTTGGGAAGATAATCGCGATGGCTCGCCCCAGGCCCATGTCGCCTTAAAGATCATGGACAAGGATGTATTCTCCGAAGCCCGGCGAATCAGCGCCGGCAAATCGGCCTTCGGCCCGACCATTCTGGCGCTGCGGCCAGACCGGTTTCTCGTCGGCTGGGAGCAGGACAATGCCGTCTGGACACGTCTGGTAGCGCCGCAAGGTTTGGGGNCTTCGCTGAAGCTCAGCGGGAAGGATGCCACTCAAATTGCCCTGGCGACGCATGACGGACAACGGGTTGTGGCGGTCTGGTGCCAACGCGCGGGAAAATTCAACCGGGTTGTCGCACACGAACTGAAAATCGGGATCGAGGGTGGAATAGTTAACGCGGGTAAACCAAAACCCGTGGACGCCAAGCCGCCTGTGGACGATCAGTCATCCCCAACGGTTGTCGTGACAAAGAAAGGTACTCTCGTTGCCTGGGAGGACCGGCGACGCAAGCATACCGTCCTGTCTTACAGCCACGCCACGCCGGGCGGGAGTTTCAGCGCGCCACAACTGCTGAATGAAGTGGTCAAAAAATCCGACCGGTATGGCCGCGGCAGCGGGGTAACACGCGTCGCGCTCGATGTGTATGGCGAGGACCGGATCGCCGCGACATGGATGGACAAGCGCGGGGATCAGACCGGTTACGACATCTACGCCGCTTTCAGCGAGGACGGCGGCCGGCGCTTCGGGGTCAACGAACTGGTGCAGGATTCGTTCGCCGACCAGTACGCGCAATGGCATCCGGCCATCGCCGGCGATGCGGCCGGTCGTGTGATCGTCGCCTGGGACGATGACCGTGACGACGTTTCGAGCATCTGGCTGGCATGGAAGACCCGGTACGGATGGAGCATGAATTTCTCGCCACCGGTGGCGTCGGGCGACGGCGAGAAGACCAGTCCCTCGATCACGCTGGACGCACGGGGCAATCTGCATCTGATCTGGCTGGGACAGGAAGCGGAAAATGGCCCTGGTCGTGTCATGTACAGCATGGGAAGCAATTCGGGCGCGGCTCCGCGCCANGCGCAGCCGTCGAAATAAGCTGTTTTCCGCNCTTCAGGCTATTCCGCCAGCGGTCGGTGGATGCGTTCCAGCAGGGTGTCGCTCGTTTTCATCTGGCCTTCCAGGTCCTGGCGGGCTGCTTCCAGCTCGACGATGCGCTCGCCGAGGGTGTCCATGTTCTTGTGAATCTTTTTCAGGGCCTCGAAACTGCGTTCGATCGTCGCCTTGTGCTGCTGGATCTGGGCGAAGACCGGCGTCACGGCGGCCTGGAACCAGTGCTTCGACGCGGTATTGCATACGGTGAACAGGTGACGCGCCTGGCTCACCAGCGTGATGAAAAATTTCCTGGTGACAAAGTGCTGTTCCGTCATGACCGTGACGGGGCTGTCCCGGAACGCATCGGCCCGCTCTTCGAGTTGCCTGAATTCCATGACGTACGGCAGCAGTGACAGCCGCGGCGGCACGATACTGGCCAGTCCGTATTCGGTGTGCAGGCGCCGGTAGATCGCCTCGACCACCTTGCGGATGGCATCCGATTCGAAGCTGACCTTTTCCATGCGCTCGCGGGCTCCGGTAAAAAGCGTCGCCATGCCGGTCTTGAGGCCGCGCGTAGTCCAGGTTTCGTTCATGCTCGCGCGTGTTTTCGCGATCAATTCGTCCAGGCTCGCCATGCTCAGATGTCCGAACAGTATCTGCGCCTGCTTGGACAGCGCGGCACGCGTCAACTGAAATCCTTCGAGTTCCTTGTCGTATTTCTGCTTCTCCGTGCGCATGCGCAGGACCATTTTCTGGATCGCGTCGAGGTTCTTTCCGCCCAACTCCTTGAGCTCGGCCATTTGCTTGTTGACCCCGGCAAGCCTGGACTCGATCAGCGCACGGCTGCTTTCGACCCGGCCGCTGACTTCATGCACGATGCGGTTGCGGATCAGCATGTGGCGTGCCGGGATAAGGTCCTGCGTGAGTTTGTCCTCCAGCGCCGCCAACCCGCTCTTGGCGGCCAGCGCGGCATCGCCCTTGATTTTCGCGATCAGTCCCTTCTGCGCGGAAACCGGAAAGATGACCTTGCGATCGACATGCAGCACGCGCGCTGTTTCTTCNACCTGGCGCGCGATGGTTTTGGCCACCGCGGCATCGTCGTGCAGCTCATCCCAGAGAATATCGATCTTGTTCAGCGCCACCAGGTGCGAATTGCCTCGCACCGTGTTCACGTGGTTGGTCCAGACATCGAGATCGGTCTTGGTGACACCGGCATCGGCGGCCAGCAGGAAAATTATCGCCTGCGCGCTGGGAAGTGTGTTCAGCGTCAGCTCGGGTTCAACGCCCAGCGCGTTCAATCCGGGCGTATCGAGCACCACCAATCCCTGTTTGAGCAGGGCATTCGGGAAATTGACGATGGCATGCCGCCATANCGGGACTTCAACCAGGTCGCCGGAGGCCGGTGCGTTCTTGCCGACAGGCTGCTTCGGATCGTGCAACCCCAGTTCCTGCGCCTCGCGCAGACCAACCTTCTTGGTCTTGGTGACTTCCGAAAGCGCCTCGCGCACTTCTTCGGCGGAGCTGAGCTTCAGGATATGAATCGTGGTCCAGTGCACCGGCGTGCGCTTGTATTCGGAGATGGTCAACGCCGTCTTGCGTGTCTCGATTGGCAGCAATTTGACGCAGGGGCCATCTTTTTCATCCCAGCGCAATTCGGTCGGGCACATGGTGGTGCGGCCGGCCGCCGAGGGCAGCAGCCGTTGCTTGTAATCGGAAAAGAAAATCGCGTTCAGGAGTTCGGTCTTGCCGCGCGAGAACTCGGCCACCAGCGCCACCGTGAGCCTGTCCGACTGCAACATCTCGATCAGCTCGTAGACGCGCAGGTCCTGCTCGCCGTCGGAAAATCCCTGCAGTTCCACCCAGGCCTGATAATCGACAATCGCCTGGGCGAGGTCGTCGCGCCAGCGCTTGAATTGCGTCAGCCCGCGCGCAAAGCCGTCGGGCATGGCCTTGGCGTTGCGCGACTGGACGAAATCCTCCAGCGCCACGACTTTAGCGTCGTCGGTGGCGACGTTTCCCTGCGTGGTCGATACCCCGGTTTTGGAGCTCAAGGCGCCCTGTCTGAAAATTCCGTTATATAAAGGATTTAGCCCATATTTGTGCAAAAGTCAGGCCAGCGCCCGTGTTTCAGGGCAAATTCGGAGGTTTTATGTCACATTTTTTCGCTGTTGGGCGCCGGCCGGGTCAGGGAACAGGACGGGACCGCTGCACGGGCATGCAGCGGCCACCGGTTCGGCGTTCCTGTTTTTCAGCAGGATCAGACCGGACGCCCGTGCCGCGGTGGTGAATTTCTATCGAATTCATGCAGGGTGATTTTTTGCGAAGCAGATATGACTTAAAATCGGTCCATGCTGTGCATGACACGGGACCAGCACTAAAAAAATGACCGAGGCCCCTGACAGCCCCGCCCGCCGGCATCTGACCCTCTATATCCCCGGATTATTCGGCCTGCAGGAAAACGGCCGCGCCCCAGGCGAACCTATGCGCGCGCTGGAGACGCTGCTGTCCCGGGCGGAAGTCATCGAGCGTGGATTCCCGCAGGGATACGAAGCGGGGCTGTTTGCCTTGTTCGATCTCGTCCGGGAGGAAAACGCCGACCTGCCGGTCGCCGCCGTCACGCGCATGTTCGACATGGGCGTGATCGACAACGATTGGTGGCTGCGCGCGGACCCGGTGCACCTGAGCCTCGATCGCGACCGTCTGATTTTGGCCGATGCGCGGAAACTGGAAGTCACGCAGGAGGAGGCCGGTCGCCTGGTCGCGGAAATCCTGGAAGTCTTTACCTCCGACGGCTGGCTGCTCAAGGCGCCGCATCCGGAGCGCTGGTACCTCAAGCTGGCGCGGGCCCCGAACCTGACCACCACGCCGCTGTCGCAGGTGGTCGGGCGCGACATCCATGGCTTCCTGCCGCGCGGTCCCGACGACAAGGCCTGGCACACCATCCTGAATGAAATCCAGATCCTGCTGCACACCGCGACGGTCAATGTCGAGCGCGAAAAAGAGGGGAAGCTTCCCATCAACAGCCTGTGGTTCTGGGGTAGCGGCCGGCTTCCCCGCATCAAGCCGGTCACCTGGACGCGGGTGTGGAGCAACGAACCCGTGAGCCTGTCGTTGGCGAAATTGTCCGGCACACCGGGAGCAGACCTGCCCGAAGACTACGCTGACTGGCGCAAACAGGCGGACCAAACCGGCGAACACCTGGTGGTGTGGGACGCGGCGCACGATGCGACGCTCTACAATGACGCACCGCGTTGGCAGGAAATTCTTCATAAACTGGAAACGCACTGGATGCAACCGCTGCTGCGCGACTTGAAATCCGGCGCCATCGACCGCGTGACCCTGATGACCGACGCCGGTACCTGTTTCACCCTGACATCCCGGCAGGCGCATCGTTGGTGGCGCTGGCGCCGTTCTCTGGCGTCACACCGCGGACGGACTAACTAAGGATTCTCTGATTAATGAACTACTCAACGCAAAGGCGCAGAGACGCAGAGAAAATTCAGGGGGTATTTTTAACGAGGAAATACTCTGCCTTCCTCTGCGTTCTCCGCGCCTCTGCGTCGAAAATTAATAAACCGGAGTTTCCCTAACAGTGATTTCCACCGCCAAAATCATCCGCCGCGCCCAAACCGGATCAGAAGGGTTTCTGACCGATCTGCATCCCGTGTTGCAGCGCATCTATCTGGCGCGCCAGGTGGCCTCGCGGCAGGAACTCGAAAAATCGCTGGACCGCCTGATTTCGCCGGCCCAGCTCAAGGGCATCGATGAGGCCTCGACCTTGCTCGCGGAAACGCTGCGGCGGCAGCAACGCATTTTGATCGTGGCCGATTTCGACGCCGACGGCGCCACCAGTTGCGCGCTCGCCGTGCGCGCCCTGCGCAGCCTGGGCGCGGCGGACGTGCGTTATCTGGTGCCGAACCGTTTTGAATTCGGTTATGGCCTGACCCCGGAAATCGTCGCCCTGGCGGCGGCGCAGAAGCCGGACCTGATCATCACCGTCGATAACGGCATCTCGAGCATCGAGGGCGTGAAGGCGGCGAGAAAGCACGGCATCGACGTGCTGATCACAGATCATCATTTGCCCGGTGAGTCGCTGCCGGCGGCGACGGTGATCGTCAATCCCAATCAGCCCAACGACTCCTTTCCGAGCAAGAACCTCGCCGGTGTCGGTGTGATCTTTTATGTCATGCTGGCGCTGCGCTCGCGCCTGCGCGCGAGCGGGTGGTTCACGGAACGCAACATCACGGAACCCAATCTGGCCCGGCTGCTCGACCTGGTGGCGCTCGGCACGGTCGCCGACGTGGTGCCACTCGACGCCAACAATCGCATCCTGGTGGCGCAAGGTTTGCAGCGCATCAACCAGGGCTATTCTTATGACAGGACGAACGAAGTAGGGCTTCATTGTTGCGC
>C687J35174_10009370_pt1 | contig 12298 bp, 12 predicted proteins | sample RifCSPhighO2_01_FD_35174 | JGI IMG/M metagenome (IMG submission 35174) | reverse complement strand
TTATTTATATATCTTTCGGTTAATTTTCGGATAATATTCAGTTATATATATGAACGTAAGGGCAAACCCAGTACCGGTGAATGATGATGAACAGAGCAATGGATGAGGATAGTGTACAGAACTGTGCTGGTCGCCTTTATGCCCGGCAGGAAGGAGATAGGTGATATCATGAAATTTATCGCCCAGGAACCGCTGATGGAGAGAGAGCTGTCCCTGCAAGGGTTTACGCTGCCAACAGCACCGCAAGCGCTCTACTTCGGGGTGGGGCTCTGCAACGGCTGCCAAACGCTGACCACAGGCCTTCCTGTGGACATCCTGAGCATGGTGCTGGCTGCTGAGCAGCTCGCTCCGGAAAAGCATATCCTGATCGCGGATACCCATGCGCTGACCGACGGATTTGCCGCTGCATCAGTGGACAAGGCTGCGGGTGAGCAGCGGGAAACCCTCCAGCGGGCAGTGGACAATCTCAGCCTGAGCGGATGGTCTGTTGTCCGCGCTTCGGATATCGACCATCTCGCTTCCTACACCGCACTCGTCCAGCAGGTGAGCGCCCCACATGAGTACATCAGGAGGGAGCTTGCAGACATGATCTGGTTCCAGCAAGAGAAAGGCATTGATCTCAAGCTGGGATGGGCGCTCAATGGAAGCAGGAACTCCGATGAGGCGGCATTTGACCGAAGGTTCCGGGAACAGTTTGGGGACGCATTATCGTTCGTCTACACGGTCCCGGGAAGGACGTTCAACCCAGGGAAGATACGGGCGGCGCCATACTTCTGTGACGACCCGGAGGCAAGGATACTGCTGCGCGCAGGAGAGGATGTTGCCGCAAAGGCAGCTTCTGCACGGGAGAGGTTTGGCAGCCATGCCACCAGGGCATACGAGAATTTCCTCAACGCCGTCGTCCGGCTGTACGACAAGACTGTGGGGCAGACAGAGCGAGGGCCGCTCGCCGAAAGGCTGCAACAGGTAATCGGCAGGTGTACGCAATGAAACACAGCATACTGGGCATCATCGGAGGGCTCGGGCCAGAGACGAGCGCCATGTTCTGCATAGATGTCAACCGGATGTTCATGCAGCATGTGCAGGGACAGCCCCACCTGGTGATGGATAACCTGCCCATCTCCCGGGCGGCTGAGCGCCGGCTGATCACCGGCGGCGCGTCGCAGGAGCACCTGAGTTTGCTGGAACAGTCAGTGGCCAGGCTCAGCAAAGCGGGCTGCACGCAGGTCGCCATCCCCTGCAATACGGTCCACACCTTCATCCGGCAGCTGCGGAAGATCTCCCCTGTCCCGATACTGAGCATCATCGAGGAAACCGCCGAAACATGCAAGAGGCTGAGGCTGGGGAAGGCAGGGGTATTGGCATCGACGAGGACCATGCAGGACGGGCTGTTCACCAGGGAGCTTGCGAAGCGCCAGATTGGGGTCGTGGCGCCTGATGCCCGCGAGCAAGCATGGATAAGCGGCTGCATCATCAGGATAATCCACAATAGGACGAGGAGGGATGATAAAGGAAGGATGAGAAGGATCATGCGAAAGCTGCAGAGGGCAGGAGCCGAGGGAATTATTCTCGGCTGCACTGACCTGCCGTTGCTCATCTCCCCGCAGGACAGCGGCATCCCTATCGTGAATGCCCTGGAGGCGTTGGAGCGCGCTGCAGTGAAGAGCTTGTTGAGGGGAGGAGGTAACTGAGCATGGGATGCGCAAGCGGTCTTAGTGGAGGGAAAATCAATCTTCACCGCGTTGAGCAGCGCAATCCAGAGATAGAGGAGCGGCTGAATCTGCATTTGGGCAGGCCATATATTGTTGAGCAGCGGACTGTCCACCACGATGTCTATGACCACCGTCCCGCTGTCGATGGAAAACCGTATCATTTCCATGTGAAGGTCCGCGTATTTGAAGGGGTACTGGAGCAGGTGTATATTCATCTCTGTGAAGAAGGGTTCATTCCCCTGGATATAATGTTGGCTGATGGATTCTCTTACCTCAGGGAATACCCAGACCAAAAGGACCCATTCAGGTATGAACGGCTGCTCTATGGGGATCCATACAAATTGGGCTTGTGCAGATTCGGCAGGATAGAGGATGAGAGTGAGTTTGAGCGGGCAAGGGACAGTGCCTACCGGAGATTTTGAGAGGGCGATGGAGGATGCCTGCCTTATCTGATTTTCTTCAGCTTCTCCAGAAACAACGCATACACATCGCTGATCAACTGCCGCTTTGAGTGACATTGCCTCGGTGCTTTGAGGGTATTTTACTATCTCATCATAAACTGATTGTGGAATCAGGACAGCGGTAAAACATTCTTTTAAGGGGGGTAATTTATCTGCTTTGCCCAGATGTATCAGCGGATATGTATTGCTGACAATCATGCCTCATGCAGATCCCGCAGTAAATGGTGTTTGGTGTACTGGATGGGTATGCCTTGCTCTGCAGCAATCTTGAGCATATCTGCAAGAGGAATTCCCGTAATCTCTGCGGCGCGCGCCAGCGACAGCTCCTTTTTCCTATACTTGTCCAGTGCATACTCTACTTTCTCTTCTTTTTTAATAACCATGTCGGCGAGATATTTTTTAACCATAAACATAACAAAGAATGCCGTTTATATAAGACTTTTGATTCGCTCTCCATCGGCAACGGACTCCAGGGCCGCCAGTCATTTCATTAAATTTAAGAGGTCGTCAATGTTCATCTCAGCCTGCCGCATAATGCTCCGCAATGTCCCCTTGGCAAGCTCCTTATGCAAGGGAATAGGAATGGTAATCTTTCCGCGCCCCGCATCGGTTTTGTTGAGGATAGCATGACTGCCGTGCGTTCGGACATGGGTGAACCCCATCCTGGAGAGAATTTTAACAACATCACTACCTGACAATACCGGCAGCTTTGGCATGTTTGCTGATCTCAACAACAGAGAAGAAGGTTTCCGTGGGCTCTAACGCCTCATATTTGTCCGGCTGCTCTTCGAGGCATAAGGCAATCGCCTCCTTGATGTTCCTCATCGCCTCTTCAGTGGTCTTGCCCTGGCTCGCGATGCCTAAGCTAATGCAATGGGCGACAAAGATCGGTTCGCCAGTGCTGAGCTTTTCTTTATTGATGACAATGTCCGCAAAGTATTTTTTTGCCATAAGGCATTGATTGCCTTACGTTTATATAAGGTTTTCGTTTCGCTCACTCCATCGGCACGGTGCTCCAGAGCTGCCAGTCATTGCTGGGAGCGTACGCCCCGAAGATGAAGTAGGGCGGATAGGTCCTGCCGAAATAGGAATGCTGGACATCAGACCATTTATCGCGGGGAGGGGGGGCGCCGTATCCCTGGACGGTATTGCCGAAGGCCCGCCAGGTAGCGGTCAGGATCCTGCCGACGGCGTGCTGCTCCTCTGCCCATGCCTCTGAGGTCATGGTGCCGGTAAAGCCCTTGTTCCGGAGGTAGGTGATGGCGTCCACGACCGGGAAGATGCCCTGGCCAGCGGGCAGGTGCTGATGGCTGCTGCCCATGGAATCCACGATGTGGAGATGGCCGAGCACGCCTGACTTTTGGAGATCTTCCACCTGCCCCATGTACCACTGGTTGAAGCGCTTGTTGGTCTCTGCCTCGGTCTCGATCCTGCCCTCATTGGCGATGAATTTCGGCTGGAAATGCTTGCGCCACATCCCCAGGTGCTGGGTGTCAAAGGTCGCCTTGATATGGGATTCCGCCTCTTTCCAGGCAAGGGAAAGGTTCTCCTTGAAGCGCTGCTGGTACCAGGGATTGTCGATCTTGATCAGCTCACCCTTATCGTCACGCCGGCCATGGGGATCATTGATCCGCTTGGAGGTGAGGTATTCCACCATCTTCTGCCGGGCTCCCCGCACCAGCTCGATCAGCTCCTGGGGATGGCTGCCGTAGCCCATCTCGGGAAAGATGTTCTCCGGAGCCACGAAGATGTCGCGCTTGACGTTCGGATTATGCTCAGTCTCCTGCATGGCCATGATGCCTGCCTCGGCGTAGCTCTTCAGGCTCTGCTCGGTGGCGTATTTCTCCACCGGCTTGATGTGGTCCAAAGACTCCCTGATGGTGTCTGCCTGCGCATCGTTGGCTGCGGAGCTTTCATGGGTGTGGCGGAGATTGTGCTCCGAGTTTTTGATATATTCTTCCAGCCAGGCAGAGGGCAGCTTGACGTCAGGGGGGATGAGGCCGCCGAATTCACTGCCCATCTGCTTCTCCAGTTTCCATCGCTCCTCCGGGTCAGTGGATTCCTCCAGCCTCTTGTAGAATTCCAGGGCTTTCCTTGCTTTCCCATAATCCTTGAAAGAACTTTCGTATTGCCGTGCATGGTAGAGCGACAGCCCCCGGTGCTGGAGCATCTGGTTTTCCATCTGCGCGCGGTAGAACATCTCCTCAGGCTTCCGGGGAGGCTGATCAGGATATTTTTCCTCCCAGCGCTTTGCCTTGCCCTCATAATAATCCCAGGTCCTGCGCTCGGTCTTGAAGCGTGATTCTGCGGGATTCCACTCCGGAACGCGCTTGAAGAGATTATCAGGATTGCGCTCATCGATCCAATGGCCCTCAATGTCGATATAATCGTCCGCCTGCAGCACCCTTCCGGTCTGGGGATCGCGCTTGCCCACTAATCCCTCTGACTCCGCGGTCTTGTAGAGGGGCTCGAACACCACCTGCGACTTCTGGACTGACTGGATCAGCCTGCCGTTGCGGTCGTCCACCATGTAGTAGATGGCCCTCCCGGGCTCTTCCTGGTAGCCGACAAACTGGTATATTGGATTGCCGCGCTGGTCCTTCATGAGCTGGCCACGCTCATCCCGCATCAATGCCCATTTCTGGTCGGAGATCGGGCGCTGGAACTCTCCGGTGTGGACAACCACAGCGCCGCCGCCGGTCACGTCCCCTGCAAAGCTGATCGCTTTCTTGACCTCCTCCAGCGAGGAAAGCCGCTGCTGGTCAGAGAAACCCTCCTGACCGAGGCCCGAGAGATTGCCGATCTGGGAAGGGGTATGGACTGCGCTTAAGTTGACTTTGTTCGCCCGCGCCATCTCGCGCAGGGCCTGCCGCGCTTCCTTGCCGTAGCTCTCTACTCCGGTCGGCTCCGCCCCTCCGCCAAGCTGCGGCTGGAGCTCGATGGAGCCTCCCCCTGTCCTGATCGCCCCGGTCACGGTCTGCACAAACGAGCCGAACCTGTTGCCCTCGGTGACGGACTGCGCTATCTCTGAGATAGGCATCAGGGGTTTTTCGATGTCTGCGTTGTAGACGCGCGGATTTGCCGCGATGTCTCCCACCTGGTCGTACTTCCGGTCAAAGGGATGGTAATAGCTGGTGCCAAACTGCATGGTTGCTGGTTACCTCATATAGACATTGAGCAGGTGCTCAACCTCTTCCTGGGTGCGGGATGCTTTTCTGGCCTCATAGATCATCCCCTGCGCCTGGTATTCCTGCTCCTTCCTGCGCATGGCGTATGCCGCTATCTTGAGGTCCTGCGCATCGTTGGGATTGGCATAGCCCTTGTCATGGATGGTCTGCTCCCGGGCATAGATGTTCCTGCTGAGCTCGTCCAGGGACTTTTCCCGGGCAAGCTGATTTCCGTATTGCCGGATCTCCTCCTCGCTGAGCTTCGGGGCTTCCTTGGCCGCCTGACGGGTGCGCTGCTCCAGGGTGGCCTCTTCCTCCTTGAACAGGTCAGTGATGTCCACCTGCTTCTGCTGCGGGACAAACCGGCGGAGCTGCTCCGTCTCCTTCTCCCGGACTATCTGCTCATTGCTCTCCCGGATCAGCTGCTGCGCCTGCTTGATCTCATCCTCATGCTCCTGCTGGAGCTCTTTCAGCCTCTTGATGCGCTCCTCCGGCGGCAGCTTGGTGAGCTCCTTGAGCGTTGCCATACCGCATTCCGGGGGCCTAAGGAATATAAATGTTGTGGTTGGGCGATGGGATATTATTTGCCGGTAGATACTATCATTCTTCCGCACGCCGCCAGCATGGCGGCAGACGGATTTGCTACGCAAATCCTACCGACCATCCCGTAGGGAGCAACCCCTGGTCGGTCTGCGCCATGGCGGCGTGCGGAGTAAGGGGCATAAGAAGGATAATGAACCGATAGATACGCAAAAAATCTCCAACCTCTACCGTGCAGTCTCTATCTCCTTACCACGCCAGCATGCCGTGCGCGTTCTTGTAGTTCTTGTAGCAGTTCCACATCATCTGCCGGGCGTGGTCGCCGGCTGCCTTCTTCTGGGCATCGTCGACNGCCTTGTTGACCTTCGGCTTCTTTGCCTGCGGCGACTTTCCCGGGAAGAANGCGGTTGCCATGCCTGCCGCNCCCTTGAAGACAGCAGTAAAGGGGTCTGCGACGCTCTGCCGGGGCGCTGATTTCTGCTTCTGCTCACCTGAACTAACATCCTCCTCCCCCGCCTCACGGAGGTAGTTCATCAGCTCGTCGCCCAGGGCGATCATGGCCGCCTTCACCGAGGCATCCACATCGCCGAGCAGGGAGAGGTCCTCATCGGTCCGCATCTTGATGTAATTGTTCACCTGCTCATCGGTCCAGGCGTAGCAGCGGAGATTGATCACGATCCTGCCGGTGTGGATGGGCCCGCGCTGGGCGAATCCCTCCTGGTGGAAGGACATGGTGGGATGCGTGCGCGCATCGAAATTCGCGACCACCACTGCGCTGTACCGGTTCTTCTCGACCACTTTCTTGGCGAGGAACTCGACCTCGATCATGGAGCCTTCAAATGCAGAGACGATGTCCGCCTGGTCCACCTTGGTCTGGCTCATGGTGAGCCTGCGGATGTTCTTGAGGTAGGGCCTGACCCATGCCATGTACATCTTGATGATGTCAAAGTGCTGGCGGAGATACTTCAGGGTGAACAGCCTGCGCGACTGGAGCTCCTTGTGGGTGCTCTTCTTCCATTCCACAAAGCTGCGGAGCTTGCGCAGCAGCACCCGCTTGACGCTTTCGTTGAAATCCAGCTTTTCCACCCATCTGTCCAGCTCCTCTGCGGAGCCTGCAGGCGCGTCAAAGAAGAGGTCGGGGAGGGTGACGAACTGCAGTTCGCGCGCCATGCCGAAGACCGAGGCGGGATTCTTTGATCCCCCTTCCGCAAGGTCGATGAAGATGCCTTTCAGGGTGATCTCCGCGGACTTGGCGGTGGAACTGCCGGTGTAGGAGTCGTCATAATAGCTGAGGCGCTCATCTAAGATGCGCAGCTCCCGCACCAGCTGGAAGAGCTCCTTGACCATCTTGCCTACGGTAGCGAGGAAATTGCTCACCCGGTCCTGCTGCAGGCCAAGCCGCTGCTGCGCAACGCCCCAGAAATCAGACTGCTCGGCAGCGGCAAAGACGTCAATAAGCTTGTAGATACGGGAGAAGGCGGCATCCACCTTCAGGAAGTTCAGCACCCAGAAGTAGCTCTCCTCCAGCGAAAGGTCGTACCGCTCATAGTCCACCCGGTAGCGCTTGATGGGCTGGGGATAATCGGTGTAGATCCACTGCTCATTCCGCTCCTCATCGTATTCCGGCGAGTCAAAATGGTACTTCTTGAGCTTGTCCTTCGTCACCTGCTCATCGGCCTTGGATATGTCCTCGCCCATCGTGCTGTTTCTCCTGCTGTCGTTGATATATAAATCTTATTGTTGATGCGGCTCTGGAGCAAACCTCGCTATGCTCCGGGTAGCGCCGGTTCGCTCCATACCGGGCGGCATGAAGGGCGGCCCCTTCCCGAGGGAGCATCCCCTTCCGCCATACTGTTTCTGATGCAGCATCGCTCACGGGATGGCGCTACCCTATATTTTCTCCAGAGCCTATTGATGCTGGTTACTGGTACGCCCATCCCGGGCAGCTGCAGGTGATGGAAGCGGCTGCGTACCCTGCAGTCAGGGTGCTTTCGTAGTAGACAAAACTACTGTACCAGCGCTCATAATATTTCGTAGTAGTAAATGGAGGCTGGCGGGTATAGCTCGCGCCGGAGTCCAGGCAGCCTGCGTGCCACTGGCACCACTTGCCCGCATCATAGTCTCCGTAGATAAACGTCGGCGTCCCCCCGAATATCTCGATGCTGAAGAACTGCTCAGGATAAGTGGTGTACTGCCAGGTCTTGCAGTCCTGGTTGTAGTCAGGATTGCCGATGCCTTCAGCAGCCCCGGGATGCCAGGCAGCGTCATTGTCGTTCCAGTCGATGTTGCCGTTGCAGCCGGAGTTGTAGTCTGCGCCAAACCCCTGGCCGAAGCATCCCCAGCGATCCACTGAGGTGAACTGGCTGCACCAGCCGTCGCAGTCCGGGTCGCGCGCATAGCCGTTGCAGTCCTCGTCAATGGCGTTGCATGTTACTTCATTGGTGAACGGGCTGATCCCAGGATTTGCGTCGTTGCAGTCCGCTCCGGGGGATGATGCGTAGCCGGGGGGGAGCGAGCTGCCGCTGCAGACCTGGGCGGAGGTTGGGGAATATGAGCCATCGCCGTCTGCATCCGGATAGCCGGTGAGGTAGCGCCATTTTCCGGCATTGTTATCGTCACAGTCCTGGCTGTTGCTGGCATAGCCTGCCTGCGGGGCGCAGGATACCTGCGGCGATGCGGTGCTGCCATAGCCGTCGCTGTCCGCATCCCGGTAATAGACAGTACCGACTCCCTCATCCACCTGCCCGTTGCAGTTGTTGTCCTTTGCGTCGCAAATCTCTGCAGCGCCGGGCTTGATCGCAGGATCATTATCATTGCAGTCGCCGTTGGCCACGGCGTACCCGTCATTATCCTTGTCTGTCAGGGGATTGCAGTCATTGTCCGTGCCGGGATTTGTGGCATCATCAACTGCTGCGGGATGGGCCGCAGGATTGTTGTCGTTGCAGTCCTGGCTGTTTGCGGAATATCCGACGGGCTGGGCGCAGGCCTGGAGGGATGGGGAAGAGCCGTAGGTATCGCCGTCCGCGTCCCGGTAGTAGGCAGTCTTGACGCCGTCATCAACCAGGCCGTCGCAGTCATTGTCGATGCTGTCACATGATTCTGCGGGCGCTGCGGTGTAGAAGCAGCCGTTGCAGAGCTGGCTGTTCAGTCCTGGATGGCAGGCATTCCCGCTGCACTGGCAGCTCGGCTTGATCGTGACCATCGCCTGCGGGCTGCTGCCTGCCTGGTAGGATTTTTCCGGATCAATGCTGCAGAGGGCTGTCTTGGTCCCGACTCCGCCGACATTGCAGGAAAATCTCGCGATGTTGTCTGCCCAGGCGAGAAAGGCGCAGGGCTGGCCGGCGATGGATGCCAGGATGCTGCGCACGGGCGCGGGAGCGGTGCAGGAGAGCTCGATGGACGCTCCTTCAACGGGCTCTGCTGCGGAAACCGCGATGGCGCTGAGCGTGACCGGGCAATCCGCATCGCCATGGACTGCCGGGCTGACCGCGCCTGAAGTGTAACCGTCGAAATCGATGAGGGAATCACAATCATTGTCTATGGCGTCGCTACACGCAGTTTCCGCTCCTGTTTCCTGGTAGCGGCAGCCGTCGCATATCCTGCCGTCTGCACCGCATTCGTTGGCAGCGCTGCACTCGCACGCAGTCTCGTCGACCTGGCCGTCGCAGTTGTTGTCGAGCAGGTCGATGACCTCCTCACCAGGAGAGAGGGGGATGCAGGCCTGCTCCACCCCGTTTGCGCAGAAGGGGACAGATACCTGACAGGCGCCGATGCCGCAGCTCTTGCTGCCCAGCTCCTCATCGATCAGGCCGTCGCAGTCATTGTCCATGCCGTCGCATATCTCTGATGCGGCCACGCAGTCCGGGGAGAGCAGGAGAGGGAGGGTGCCGAGCACGATGGCTGCTATGTTCCCCTCAACAGCCCGGACCACGCCGGAGCCTCCGACAGTGTATTCCATGCGCAGCTTTCCCTTGATGCGCTCGCCCGGGGGCATGGCGATGCTGCAGCCGGCAAGGGTGAACAGCTGGATATCATTATAGGCGATCGGCTGCGCTTCCTGGATGACGCATCCATCACCCCCTCCCCAGGCAGAGGCCATCTGGCCCTCTCCGGTGATGGAGAATGCGGTGACCAGGATATCAGTGTCCAGGTCGTTCTGCAGCTCGACCTGCACCAGGTCATTGTCCTGCTCGCCCGGGTCATTGCTGACCAGGAACTGGCTGCAGCTGATGCCTGTCCCTGCGCTGCACTGCTCCGGCAGCAGCCTGCCGATGTCCAGGATGCCGTATCTCACCAGGGCTCCCAGGGAGAGGGCGATGATGAGCACCGCAAAGCTGTAGATCAGTATGGTCTCCATCCCTGCCTGCGATTTCAGGGACATCCGCATTTTCACCGGAACAGCCTCCGCGGATGCTCGTGGCCAAGGGCCTTGCGCTTGTGCAGGTCCTTAATGTGCTGCGTGCGGCGCGCGGCAAGGATCTTGGGGTTCTTGGATATCTCCTCCAGCAGCAGCGAGACATGGTCGCCCCCGAGGAAATGGGGAAGGATGACATAATCCGCCCCCAGGCTGTAGAACTGGAGGGCATCCTGGATCGCGTAGCCGGTCGCGAAAATCCGGATATCCGGCTGCTGCTCCTTGGCGACTCTGGTCAGCAGCAGGTTTTCCCGCTTAGTCGGGATAGTGGAGATGATGATCTTGGTCTTGGTGAAGTCAAAGTGCTCCAGGAAATTGGCATCACCGATGTCGCCGTACAGGCAGTGGAATCTCTTCTTCTTGAGCTGGTGGATCACCTCGGGATTGGAGTCGATGACCAGGACATGCTTCTTCAGCCTCTTCAGGGTCTCGTATATCCGGTAGCCGATCCGGTCATAGCCGATCAGGATCACCTCATCGCTCTGGTGCTTCCCCTGGGTGGAAATCTCCCGCTTGCCCGAGGAAAGGCGCTCGACCAGCGAGAGCGGTGCGTCCAGCAGGGCATAGATCGCATATTCGTAGCGGACCAGGTAGGGGGTAAGGATGATCGTGATGACTGCAATCAGGACGGTGAGGGACAGCAGGGCTGATGAGATGTGTCCAAGAGCGATTCCCTGGGCGGCGATGATCAGGGCGAACTCTGATATCTGGGCAAGAGAGATCGCGGAGAGGAAGCCGGTCTTTTTCTTGTAGCCGAACAGCGCGACGATCAGCACCACCAACGCGGGCTTGAGCAGCAGGACGATGCCCAGCAGGGCGAAGAACAGCCCCCAGGGAGTGTTGGTTGTGGAGATGCCCATGCCCAGGGTGACGAAGAAGATGGTCGCGAAGAAGTCACGGAGGGGCTTGACGCGGGAGACGATCTCGATGTTATAAGAGAGATGGGAAAGGGCGACTCCGGCGACAAACGCGCCGATCGCGATGGAGAACCCGAAATAGCCGGCCAGCAGGACAAAGGAAAGGCAGACGGATATCGCCATGAGGAAGAGGAGCTCGGTGGAGTTCGCCGCTATCTTGAATATCCGGGGAAAGACAGTTATCCCCAGCAGGTATCCTGCGACGATGAGGAACATGCCCTTGAGCAGGGAGAAGATGAGGAGGTCAACATGGAAATCATTCAATGACGTCAATCCCGCCAGCACCAGGATGGCGACCACGTCCTCAATCAGCAGGGTGCCGATGATGATCCTGCCGTGCAGGGTCTCGAGCTCCTTGCGGTCTGCGAGCATCTTGATGGCCACCATGGTGCTGGAGAACGCCAGGATCAGGCCGATGTATGAGGCTTCCAGCCGGAGGAGGCCGAATGCGACGGCAACCGCATAGCCGGTGCAGAAGAGGATGATGGACTTGAGGATGCCGCCGACAGAGGAGACCAGCCCGGTCAGCTTGAGCTTGTGGATGTCCAGCTCCATGCCCACCACAAAGAGCATGAATGCTATGCCGATCTCCGAGAGGGTGCGGATGACCTCGGTGTCGGTGACCAGGCGCAGCCCGAGCGGGCCGATCAGGAGGCCGGCAAGGATATAGGCGGGGATGCGCGGCTGCTTGAGGAGCTTGATGAGGAAAGCCAGGGCGGTCGCTACGATGATGATGATGCCGATGTCCGAGAGGATGCTGCTCATTCGTTGAACTCCTTGAGGTAGCCTTTTTCCGAAAAGTAGGCGAGCAGGATGTTCTTCACCTTTTCCGCTTCCTTGGTGCCGAATCCCCGGATGTGGCGCAGCAGGCGCAGCTGCTCCGGGTCCAGGGAGATAGAGACACGTTTTACCATTGTGTTACTGATTTGAGCTATATTTGTTACATATTTGAATTATATTTGGTATATAAATGTTGCGGTTATCGGAGGCGTCTTGTTTAGTACCGTTTTTGGTTTACATTTTGGGGCAGTATTTAAATAAAGCCCCGTATTACTTATTTTCTTATGGAGGTGCGCTTTATGGCATA
>C687J35174_10009361_pt1 | contig 12304 bp, 15 predicted proteins | sample RifCSPhighO2_01_FD_35174 | JGI IMG/M metagenome (IMG submission 35174) | reverse complement strand
CAGTTTCACAAGCTCATTGATCTGGCGCTCGGTGAGTTTGCTCCACTTGAGATGCATGGCTGGCAGTGTAAGAGAGGAAATCTCCTAGGCCAGCCCCAAAAAGAGACTCGGAGCAAGACAGATAATCGGGCAGCCGTTCAGCACTTGAGAGGTGAGAAACAAGAACTGGAGAAGAAACTCGAAGACCTCCTCGACCTTCGGCTCGAAGGCACGATCAGTAATGATGAATACATCGGAAAGAAGAACAAGCTCGTGTCTGCAAAGGTCGATCTTGACCAGAAAATCGTCCGTGCTGAACGGAACCACTGTGAGTGGCTAGAACCGTGTCGGCAGATGATTCGACGCAGCAAGGAAGCCAAAAGTCTGCTTCACACGGAAAACTTCAAAGAAATCCCAACATTTCTCAAGCAAGCCGGCTTGAACTGGGCTTTGAAAGAGGATGCGGTGCAATACGAAGCCAAAATAGGGTGGCGCGTTTTGCGCGCCAGCCCCAAAAGTCGTAATTGGTGGGCGATGGAGGACTTGAACCTCCGACCTCGACATTATCAGTGTCGCGCTCTAACCACTGAGCTAATCGCCCGGAACGTTCGATGCTGTGAAGATTCTGTCTGCTCGACCAACTGCTTGCCGGCCGTAGCTCTTCGGAGAAGAGCGAAGGCTGGAGCTAATCGCCCGTCACCTTGCAGGGTACGATGACCCTCCTCTGTGGTCAATTATAGGAAATCACCTCACTCGCGTCGCACCCACTCTACAAACTGCTGGAGAGGTACCGCATATGGATACCGCGTGCTCCCACGGATAATATCGGAGACTTCCTTCCGATCTATGTCATAGGTAAAGTCGAGAAGCTCGTCACCACGGGATGTAGCAAGGACGAGGGATACAATCCGCACTGTAGTTGCAGAAAGCGGCTCAATACTCGTTCGTGGAATGAACATCCCTCCTTGCTCTGTAAGATCCAAAGTCACGCGTTCGCGGAGTTCCTCCAGAGAAAACAATGTCGCAGAAGGTACGGGAGAAGAGGTATTAACCGCCACAGGAGAAAGCTGCTCGAGAACATCGAGGAAATCGGGCAAAGCATCGAGACGCTCATGAAGTTCTGGCGTCAGCCGAACAAGAGTGGAGAGATGCTGCATTGCTGCGATATAGCGCTGTGCACGTTCCACATACCCACGACGAGCACACTCCCGGACAACATTCTCCACGGTATCGAGGAGTGTGGCAAAAAACGGGAGAGGATCCCTAAACTCCGGAAGTTCTCTCGTGATATCTTCCTCCCACTGAGAGAACACGAGTCTTGAGAGCGCATCGGGAAGGAGGTCGGCAAGAGGGAGCGTGCGATGATACGCAGCCCGCGCCTCGAGAGAGAGCGAATCGAGCGCAAAGAGCGCCGCCTGATCGCGGAAGGAAGGATGGAAGAGCGTGAGGAGTGCCCCTTCTTCCTTCTCTGCTAACAACGGGAAGAGCGCCGCACGATCCAAGGGAACATCAGGCAACTGCGCGAGGAGGATTGGAAGAACGCGATAGCCCTCATCAGAGGACAGAGCATCACGCATCGCGCCATCCTGTACCAGAGACGCGATGGAGTATCCGCGCGCTACATGACGGACAACGGTCGAAAGATGCTGCTTCCGTACCATATCCTCACGTCGCTGCTTCGCTGCAGGAAAACGCAACGCACCTGGAAGAATGAGTGACGAAGATAGTCGTGCAAGAGGAGGAGAGGAAGGATCGTCACGGAGTTCTTGCAACTTTGCGTATTGGAATGCTAAAGGAAGAGGCAGGAGCTGCTCCACCTTCTCACTTCTCCACTGGAAGCCGATAGGAACGATGGACCAGGCATCCATCCCCCGAACGAGCACTGGTGTCGTCAGAGCTGCAACCGACATATGACCCGCTTGTTCTGAAACAGTAAAAGCTCCGTGCATCCCAAAGAACACGAGATTGCCCGCAGGCCATGCGATCATGCCGTCATCCCGCACAAGCACCTCGCCTCCCCCTTCCGGAAGACCGGCCGACGCCACGGCAGGCTGTTCCAAATACCCAACACCAAGGGAGGAGGACACAGCCATAGCGGAGAGGAAGAGCGGCCAAATGACCCAATGCCGATGGTAGGGCCGAGGAGCATCTGCGGTTTCTACAGCATTGGGCATAAATCTGATTATTATACCAGAAAACGCCCATTCTTGCCTAACACCTATAACCTAACACCTATAACCTATCCGCATGCGAATCGTCGGTATCGACCCAGGCCTTGCCACCATCGGTCTCGGTACCATAGAGATGACGAACCCATCGAACATCCGGGCAACCGATTGGCTCACGATCAGAACAAAACCCATGCCCCTCCACGAACGTCTCAAAGAAATTACTGAGGATCTCGATGCATTCTTTCATGAGACACAGCCAGACATTGTCGTCATCGAGAAACTCTTCTTTGGACACAATAAACACAGCGCGATGGACGTTGCTCATGCACGGGGTGTCATCCTCTCGATCACAGCGCACCAAAGGTGTCCAATCCTCGAACCTACTCCACTCCAGTTGAAGCTCGCCATCACTGGCAATGGACGTGCAACGAAGAAGGAGATGCAACGGATGCTCTTGCATCTCCTGCACCTGAAGGAAATTCCAAAACCAGATGATGCGGCAGACGCATTAGCGCTCGCGTTCTACGGAACACTGCACGCACGGTCCCCTACCACTACTCTTCCACTCTCCACTTGCCACAGTTCCCCAGGGGCATCCTGAGGAACTCGTGTGGCAGTGATGAACACCTGGAACGAAGAAAGCATCTGAAGAAGAATCTGCTGATGCTCGATGTCCAATTCAGAGAAGAGATCATCGAGGAGAACCACTGGTTTCTCCAAACGACGGAGTTCCAGATATGCAGCGGCAAGAAGAAGAAGAGCCAAAAAGACGAGACGCTGCTCCCCACGGGAGGCAAACGTCACAAGATCCCGCCCCTGAACCTCGATACGCCAATCCTCACGATGAACACCAGTAGTGGTCGACCGCAACAGAATATCTCGCGCACGGGACGCCTGTAAAAGCGAGAGATATTCCTGTTCGAGAGCAAAAGCATCCCGTGACACAGTCGCCCGCATGTAGCGGAAGAGCACATCCGACCACAGAAGACCTATGCTCGTGAGCTCGCGCAGGAATGTCAGTTGGAGCGTCTCCAGAAACTCGAGTCGCGCGAGGGTGATGGAACTCCCCAAATGTGCAAGTTTCTGCTCCCACGGAAGAAATTCCGCTGCCGATGGCAACGGCACATGTTTCAAAAGTCCGTTGCGCTGATTGAGAACATGCCGATACTTGAGGAGTTGCGGCAAGTACCATGGACACACCTGTGTAAGGATACGATTTAGAAAACGACGACGGAGCTGTGGAGACCCACGGAAAAGATGAAGATCGTCTGGAAGGAAAATGGCAACTGGAAAACGCCCGAGGAATTTTCTGAGCGGAACCTGACCGTCACGGAGAAAGTACGCCATGCGAGAGGGCTGTGACTCGAAAACCACCTCTACGCTCGTCTCCCGCGAATGATCACTTTTCCCATCCCCTCGCACACGGAAAAATGAGGACCCCCAGTGTCCAAGATGGGCCATACGCACACCCCTGCACGAACGCCCAAGACCGAGCAAGGCAATAGCCTCCAGCACATTCGTTTTACCTGCCCCATTCGGTCCAACAAGGAGATGCATTCCTCCAGAACAAGGAAAACGGAGTGTTGGATAACTCCTGAAATTCTGGAGAGTAAGAGAGAGAAGACGCACGGAAAAAAGGAAATCTATGGAAGATAAAGCACCGCTTCCTGCACAAGACGTTGCACAAAATCGCAGTATGCGTGGCGGCGTATATACCGGGAAAGATGCTCTTTGGAAACCCATACAAACCCATCAACCTCCTTTTGATCTACAGTCACATGCACATCTCCTCCAACCAGAGCAAATACATACGCAATACGCTGCCCCCGGACATTGTCCGGACGGAAGCGCCGATAGGAAGCGGGAAAATCATACTGATAGACCTCCCGACTCCTCCCGATCACCGTCACCTTTGAAATACCAGACTCCTCTTGAAGCTCCCGGAGAGCTGCTTTCTCAGCATCCTCCTCATCTTCCACACCACCCTGCGGTAGTTGCCACGCATCGCGCTTCCGAGGTTTATGGAGAAGGAGCACCTCGTAGTGCTTCCCGCACCCTATAGAGGAACGCAGAAGCACCACCGATGCCGCCTGCCGATAGACCTCTTTCTTCGTAGCCATCGCCACCGACTATACATCCCAAAGCACACCAACCGAATTCCATCTTGCACGTGGAACTGGGCAGCACGGAGCACAGACCGACACGGTTCGGATTTGTCGGGCCAGCGAGTGCAGCCCAGTTCCACGGCTCAGTCCGAATGCCGCTCCTCCTTTAGCTTCACAGCCACACGCTTGCGGCACATCGGACAGTACTTTTCGACCTTAAACTCCTTCCACCCCACCCCCTTACTATTCTGCTTATGCAGCCGGACTGTCCCGATCCGATTCTTGGACTCGGGGCAAAAAACAGCGAAGACGGTGCGTTTTCCTCTTGGCATAACCGCATCCTAGAGGAAAAATCCTGACGAGCAAGAGCAGCAACGCCTCCTCCGGCCCCTCACCCTGACCCTCTCCCTTGAGGAGAGGGAATTGCTTCCGCCGACTGTAGATACTTAAAGGCGCTATTCGCCGCAACCGTCCCCTCCCCTGCCGCCGTCGTGAATTGCGCAAAGTAATTACTGTTCGTCGTGAGATCCCCTGCGGCAAAGATACCCGGAATGGTCGTTGACTGCGCCGCATCCACTGTCACATAGCCTTTCGCATCGAGGGCACAACCAGCATCCTTCGCAAGCCCTGAAGCAGGATCCGCACCGACTTCGATGAACACCCCATCGAGAGGAAGAATGTCCTTACCCTCAAAAGGCTTATCGAGGCGCACCCCTGTAACCTTTTCCTTACCAAGAATCTCGACAATGTTCCGCTCGAGGACAAACGTGACATTGTCCCGAGCCTTCATACGATTCACCCAATAAGGCTCTGCGCGGAACTCCTTCCGTCGGTGGATGAGATACACTTCCCGCGCCACTTGCGCAGCAATCGCCGCACCTTCGACCGCCGAATCCCCTCCCCCGATAACGGCCACACCTTTCCCCTTGTAAAAGTATGCATCGCACGTCGCACAGTACGTCACTCCCTTCCCAGAGAACTCCACTTCCCCCGGCACCCCGAGATGCCGCTTCTTTGTCCCCAACGCGAGAATGAGCGTCCGGGCATCAAGCGCCTCTCCACTTTGAAGAATAAGATGGAAAGCCTTTTGACGAATGTCACTCTGAGCGTAGTCGAATGGGTCGATGCGATCGATTCTGACAATGCGGTGTGCCACTCCCCCAAAACTCAGCGCATGTTTCTTGAAATTCTCCATGAGATCGGGACCCGTGATATTGACGGTCCCCGGCCAATCCCCCACCTCCGCTGCCGCCATGCCCATCCCACCTTCCTCCGCTCCAATGATCAGCGTCGAAAGCTTGTACCGCGCACAGTAAATCGCCGCGGTATACCCAGCACACCCCAAACCGACTATTGCGACATCGTACATAGGACACAGCCTATCACACCCACCCCCTCGCACGCATCGTCGTGACAATCCGCTGCACACCCACCAAAAACGCCGCCTCGCGGTACGAGATTTTCTCCCGTCGCGCCGTACGACGCACAGCTTTGTATGCATCGAGCATAATGCGCTTCAGTTCCCGATCAACCTGCTCATCGGTCCACTGCTCACCGCTGCGTCCCTGGCTCCACTCGAAGTAACTCACGGTCACTCCTCCGGCATTCGCGAGGACATCGGGAACGACCGTCACACCGCGCTCCTCGAAAAGAGCATCCGCCTCCGGACTCACAGGCCCGTTCGCCAGTTCCAGGATGTAGCGCGCCTGGACCCGCTCGGCATTCTCCGCCGTCACGACGTTATCGAGCGCCGCAGGAATGAGAACATCACACGGTAATTCTAAGAGCTCTGCATTCGTGACACGTCGCACATGATCGAGCTTCATCTTCTCAATATCGCACACCGATCCTTTGCAATACTCACCCGTCACCGACCCCGTTTTCTTCTTGTATTTCTGGATACGAATTGGATCGAGACCCTCTGGACAGTAAATCCCTCCCTGCGAATCGGAGACGGCAACCACGGTATATCCCGCCTGGTGAAGAAAAATTGCCATGGCAGCCCCGGCATTGCCGAACCCCTGAATCGCCACCCGGAGTTCCTTGGGATCCAGGGCATCGCGGTCCACGAGTTCCTGGAGAATAAAGAATCCTCCTCGAGCTGTTGCTGTATCGCGCCCACGGGACCCTCCGTATGACAAAGGTTTCCCCGTAATCATCGCCGGATCGTACGTACGTGTCACCTTCTCGTACTCGTCCCGCATCCACGCCATGATTTCCGGCGTGGTATTCACATCCGGCGCCGGACAATCAATATCCGCACCGAGATGCGGAGCAAATGCGCGAACGTAGGCACGGGAGAGTTCCTGCAACTCCTTCCGTGAAAGAGTTTTCGGATCACATTGCACCCCACCCTTCGACCCACCAAATGGAATATCCACCACTGCAGTTTTTATCGCCATGAGAGCTGCTAAAGCCTTCACCTCATCCGCATCCGCCGCAGAGTGGTAGCGAATCCCTCCTTTATAAGGACCACGGGCATTATTGAACTGAATTCGATAGGCGGGGAATACTGTGGCAGACCCATCGTCCCGTTGGAGAGAAAGCTCCGCTGCATGCTCATGCTGCGGTTCCCGAAGCATTGCACGCTCCCGCGTGGAAAGCTTCAGTCTCTCCATCACATGCTCCAGGACAGTACAGAAGCGCTCGTATGGAGACTGGAACTGACGCCGGGAAAGGGACAACACACCCATAAAAGGAGAATAGCAGGAATGAAAAATAGACAACACACATAATCTTGCTACGCTTGCCACGTCTCACCATACTGGTCTTTTACAAAGAAAAGAAAGGAGGATCCCATGAAAAACTTGAGGCTTGTGGGGTCTTTGGCCCTCTCCGCAGCTGCAGCGGTCGGCTGTTACCAGCTCACCACTGACGTTTTATGGGCCGTCGTTGCAGGGGTTGCCGTTTTCGGCGTCACTTGCATCGTCATGAGCCGCGATATATAAAAATGGTGAGATTTCCCGCCCAAGGATATATTCCTTGGGTGGGTTTCATAGACCGCACCGAAGCAGGCACGCTCCTCGCCGAAAAACTTTCTGCGCACAAAGCCAAACCCGACGCCATCATTCTCGCACTCGTCCGCGGAGGTGTTGCCATCGGCCGTGTGATCGCGGACACACTGCAGCTCTCACTCTACCCCTACGTTGTCCGGAAGATCGGCTTTCCCGGTCACCGGGAATTCGGTATCGGAGCGCTCGCGGAAGGTGGCGCGACGTTCCTCGATGAGGATCTCATGAAAACCTACGGCATCACTTTTGAAGACATTGAGTCTCTAATTGAGGAAGAAATGACAGAGATGAAACGCCGCGTGCTGGCCTACAACGTGCGACCGCGGCCTGACCTCAAAGGAAAAATCATCATCCTCACCGACGACGGCGCTGCCACCGGCGGCACGATGTTCGCCGCGATCGACGATCTGCGGCAGAAACGCGTAAAAAAGATCATCGTCGCTCTCCCAGTCTGTCCGCCAGATACCGCGGAAAATCTACGAGCAAAGACCGACGAGTTCGTCGTCCTCCACACTCCGACGAACTTCAACGCCGTAGGGCAGTGGTATCAGGAATTCCCCCAGGTGAAGGATGAGGAAGTAATAACACTCCTTAAGAGGTAGAATATAACACATGCCGGGGTGGCGAAATTGGTAGACGCGCACGACTCAAAATCGTGTGCCGCAAGGCATTGAGGGTTCGATTCCCTCCCCCGGCACCAGCCTTCGCTCCCTGCGGGGAGCTACGGCTGGCAAGCCACTTTGGCGGGCCCGTATTACTCACTTTTCCACTACTATGTGTCTGTGAAATCCTACCAAACCTTCATTTTCGACTCGTATGCCTTCGACCGGGAAAATGCGGAAATTACTCTCCGTTACACTCTCGACAATAAAGTGGAATTCGTCGAGAAACTGACTCTCCCGCGCCGAGGAATCCATGTGCGACATCTCCCACATGGCCTCCTCGACCGCGCACTCTTCGCTCTCCACTTGATCGGCGGCATGAGCTACTACAAAACATGCTGTCCAAAAGAGATTATCATCCATTCCGGAACGCTCACAGAAGCGCAGGCACAATTCTGGAATGAAGTCTACGAGAACGGCCTCGGTGAATTCTTCTATCAAAACAACATCGACTTTCGCAACTCTATTCACTTTCCTGTCTCTGCAAAAGAACCCCAAACAGAGCTATCCTTCACACAACACAACGACCGCGTCCTCGTCCCCATAGGAGGAGGAAAAGATTCCATGGTGACAATCGAGCTCCTGCGACGTTCTGGTTTCCACTGCACAATGTTCCGTATGGGTCCAAACCCTCTCATCAAAGAACTCGCTGAGCAAACGACTCTCCCTCTCCTCTCCATAGAACGCACACTTTCTTCTGCCCTCTTTACACTCAATGCAGATGGAGCTCTTAATGGTCACATTCCTATCACCGCTTACCTTTCTTTCCTTGCAATCGTCACGGCCCTCCTCTACGAATCGCGCACAGTCGTCATGAGCAATGAACGGAGCGCGAACGTCGGATCTCTCCTCTTCCATGGAAAGGAAATCAATCACCAATGGAGTAAAAGCCTTGCATTCGAGCGCCTCTTCCAAGAATACCTCCGCACCTTCATCACTCCCGATATCCAGTACTTTAGTTTGCTTCGACCATGGAGCGAACTCCGCATCACCCACGCCTTCAGCCATTTTCCTCAATACTTCGACTGCACGACGAGCTGTAATACGAATTGGAAGATTACGAAGCCCCTCACCTTGAGCACCGACCGCGTGGAGAGGGGAAAACCCGCAACGAACCTCTGGTGTTGTTCATGTGCGAAATGCGCCTTCACCTTCGCGCTCTACGCAGCATTCCTCCCGAAGGAAAAGATTCTCCATATCTTCAAAAAAAACTTCTTTGAGGAACAGACTCTCCTACCGACCTATATGGCTCTCCTCGGCATTGAAGGAGTAAAACCCTTCGAATGCGTTGGTACACCGGAAGAAACGAAAACAGCTTTTCTCCTCATCCGAGAACGCGGAGAATTCAACGATACCCCAGTGATGCAACTTTTCTTCGAGCGAGAACTTCCGCACATCACCAACACAGCACACTATGTCCGCGATGCCCTTGATCCCACAGTGGACCATGCCATTCCACCTACATTTGCAACGGTGCTCTCCGAATCTCCTTCATGAACACTCATGCACATACGTTCCCTCCAAAGAAAGAAAATATGCATCCTCGGCTTCGGCAGAGAAGGAGAATCGACACTCCGTGCCCTCCAGAAATATGCTCCAAGAACAGATATCACTGTTGCAGATCGAAACGAAGAAACATCCGCAAGGTGTCAGGTATTAGGTGTCAGGTTTCAGGTAGGACCGGAATATCTCAATAACCTTCACCACTTTGATGTCGTCATAAAATCCCCAGGAATTCCACCTTCGCTACTGCCACTCTATAACCTAAAACCTAAAACCTATCACCTCGTCAGCGCCACCCAAATTTTCTTCGATACCATCGCCGACACAGGCGCCACGGTGATTGGTGTGACTGGATCCAAAGGTAAGAGCACTACTGTAAGCCTCATATTCGAGATTCTGAAAACAGCCGGGAAAAACGTGCATCTGATCGGGAACATCGGCAACCCATCGCTCGATTATCTCAAATTCGCGAAAACTGGGACGATCTTCGTGATGGAAATGAGCAGCTACCAACTCATGAATCTAACTGTCAGTCCGCATATTGCAGTCATCACGAGCTTCTTCCCGGAACATCTCGACTACCATGGTTCGCTCGAGGCGTACAAAGAAGCAAAACGAAATATCTGCCGCTTCCAACAGAAAACTGATGTGGTTTTCTATGGAGAGGGGGCAGACGCAATTGCCATGCTGAGTCCCGGTAAAAAAATCCCCTACAGCGAAAAGGATGCTCCAGTAAAAATCGACGAAACGAGACTTATCGGCCAGCACAACCTCCACAACATCGCTGCCGCATGGAAAGTTGCGGAGAATCGCGGCATTCCACGTACCATAGCAATCCAGGCAATCAGAGAATTCCAGCCTCTTCCCCACCGCCTCCAGTCTCTCGGCATCCACCATGGAATCGAGTGGATCGATGATGCGATCTCGACAACGCCCGAATCAACGATCGCCGCGCTCGACGCCATCGGGTCCCGCGTCACAACCATAATCCTCGGAGGTCTGGACCGCGGCTACGACTTCACAAACCTTGCACAGCGGATCGCATGCTCCTCTATCAAAAATGTCATCCTCCTTGTACCAAGCAACGTCGAAGTATTCCAAGACAGCGGCCCCAGCATCCGAGAAGCACTTAAGAAAACCAAAGTCAATGTCACACCGATCGACGCACACTCCATGGAAGAAGCGGTGGAATTCGCAAAAATCAATTCTCAATTCTCCATCGTCCTCCTCTCCCCGGCTTCCCCAAGCTATAACATGTTCAAGAATTTTGAGGAGAAAGGTGATGCCTTCAGGCTTTGCATTACCACAAACACTGTAAGCCACACTGTACTATAAGAATATGCTCTTCCTTGGCTTGAAAAGAGTCCTCGGGATCCTCCTCCTCATCATCGGCATCACTGCACTTGTCACCCCACTCACACCCGGCGCATGGCTCATCTTCGTCGGCATAGAGTTACTGGGCTTGGGATTCTTGATCCCCAAGAGACTTCGAAAGTACTGGGGTCGCGTGAGAGCCTGGATCAAACCCCCTGCCCCACCTTCACCTTCGCCGGACGCAGCACCTTGCCATGAAAGAGATACCCATCTTCGATGACCTCAATGACCTCACCCTCCTCCCCAGGAACAGTGAGTAGTACTTCGTGCTGTAGCGGATCAACGGACTTCCCCATAGCATCGATTGACTCGCAACCGATACTCTTCAATTGTCGCAAGAATTCCTGCTCCGTTGAAAGCACTCCCTTCACCCATTCGTGACTCTGAAGATCCGCCGGAAGGTGCCGGCACGCACGACGGAGACTGTCAATGGTCGGAAGGAGTTGCCGAATGAGGAGCTCCGCAGCGAAGACGCGCATCTCCTCGGCCTCCTTTCCCATCCGTGCCCGTGCGTTCTGGAGATCGGCCTGTGCGCGCGCCGCAAGTTCCTTGAACGTTTGGACCTCCGCCCGAAGCTTCTCGATCTCTGCACGAAGCAGAGCGATGTCCAGCGGAGGTGTAGGCACTGTCATACCATCATTGTAAGAATTCGCTTCCAGAACGCAACGCGGTACACTGGAATACATGCTTCTTGCCCTCGGTCTCCTCATCGCCGGCCTTGTCCTCCTCGTCAAAGGCGCCGATTGGCTTGTGGATGGGGCAAGCACAATCGCGCGGCGGCTGGGGGTGACGGAACTCGCGATCGGTCTCACCATCGTCGCCTTTGGCACCTCGCTCCCAGAACTCACCGTGAACATCTTCAGCAGCCTTACAGGAGCAAATGACATTGCGATCGGCAACATTGTTGGAAGCAGCACCGCGAACATTCTCCTCATCCTCGGAATTGCCGCAATCGTCGCCCCTCTCGCCGTGCAGACATCGACGGTATGGAAGGAAATCCCCCTCGCTCTCCTCGCCGCCGTCACCCTCTTCATCATGGCCAATGATCAGTGGATTGATGGGTACGCCATTTCCGAACTCAGTCGAACGGACGGCTTCACACTGATCAGCTTCTTCCTCATTTTCCTCTGGTACATCGTCGGCATGCAACGTGTGGAAGACGGACATGAAAAAGAAACGCGCACTCTTCCCATCGCCACCGGAATGATGGGTGCGGGACTCCTCCTCCTCGTCGTCGGCGGGAAAATTGCCGTGGACGGCGCTGTGAGCATCGCAACGTTCCTCGGCGTTTCCCAGGCTCTCATCGGACTCACTGTCGTCGCAATCGGCACATCGCTCCCGGAACTCGCAACCTCCGTCGTCGCGGCACGGAAGGGAAAAGCGGACATCGCCATCGGGAACATCGTCGGGAGCAATATCTTCAACATCTTCTGGGTCCTCGGCGTGAGCGCGAGCATCCGCCACCTCACCTTTCGCCCGGAACTCAACATCGACCTCCT
>C687J35174_10009348_pt1 | contig 12318 bp, 13 predicted proteins | sample RifCSPhighO2_01_FD_35174 | JGI IMG/M metagenome (IMG submission 35174) | reverse complement strand
TTGCGGTCGATCCACCGTGAGGCAAAGAGCGAGCCCAGGCCGACCGCCAGTGCGATCGCAAACACGAGCCGAAGCTGCGGAGGCGTGAACACACAGCGATCGGGTTGTATCAAGCATTCGAACGGCAAAGTGACCACGGACATAGCAGAGAGCAGAATCTCCCAGATCACATCTCCGTAGGCGATGAGCACTACCAAGCACAGCAGTAACGAGCCAATTCCCAACACGGTGGTGCCGATCCACCTGAGACATGTTGAGGCCCACCTTAGCCCCTGTGCCTTGTATTCCCTGCTGAGCTTCTCAGCTTGGCTCCTCATCATCCACATCCTCCTCTCGCATAAAGCGAGGAATCTCGTGATCGAATCCATCGGTTAGTTCGACGGCTGTGCCTGTATCCTCCCTCTCTGGGAAGATGTCACCTCGACGATGATCTCGGGGAGAACATCGCCATTCCAGACTAACCTGGTGTTCTCCCCTGGGAGAGCGCATCGATGATGCTCGAGGCATTCTCCTCGCAATCGGTACTCCCCAGAGCAGATGGGGCAGACCCCAAACACCTGATATTGAGTGCCTTTCATCGAACTCCTCTTTCATCTAGTACTCACCCACCGTTTGTGAGTGGCACGCTAGGAACTTAAGACTAAAGACCAAAGACTAATGACCAATAGCCAAAATCCCCACCGCGCCACCCACAATCACAAGATGATAGGAAGAGTAAGTGTTCAGATTTTTCTATTACACGTCGAAACGTGGCAGTCAAATCAAACCTTCGAAACGTTTGACTTGGCCGCAGATGTCAAGGTGCTCTCCCGTCCTGTCGAGTAAAATGCGACAAGCAGGAGTAATGACTTTCTCGCAAGAACCGATAGAGCCGGACGCAATTGTCCAACTCACGATCCTGCAAGATCTTGCGTCAATCGCAAGCATCCGGCCGGGAGCAATCCCGCTGCTCGTGAGCGGCGGGAGGAAAGGCGAATAATGAGCTCCCAGCCAGGTGCCTGCCATCAACCTTCAACCATCAGTCATCAGTCATCACCTATCAATCACACGCAACCGGTTAGGAGCTCCCCCGCGCGGACGATTGAATCTCTCAGACCGGTAGGTCTGAGTGTCCTAATCCAGCTTCAATCCGCCGTAGCGCAATGGTCGCAAAATAAGCAACCACACACTAACCCAGAAAGACCAGAGTCTTCGCGTAGGCGGAAAAGGGCAGAAATGCGCCTACTCCTAACCGTGTGCGTGCGATCGATAATCCTGATGTTCAGGTGCCGGCCACTAAAAAAAGAGCCCAGTTCAAACTGCCTCTCCGTTGTCTGTATTGGCCTCTCTTGTGATCCGCTCTCGCGGTCTGCCTTTCCGTACTTCTCTTCTTCTTGAAAAACCTCAGGCGAACTTTGAAAAATTCCCAGACGTCTCGTCTAGGAATCGGGGAAGTCTACCATGAAATCTCCCGATTGTCAATCAATGGTAAAGAGTGCTAATAAATAAAGAGTCAATGTGTTTTCTCACTTGGTAAAGCTTCTGTAACAATCTACAATACTTCAGAAACCTTATTATAACTTGACAGCATGATGAGAAGACTCCGTAAAAAACAACCCGACGTACGATTCAAAAAAAAGGTATTGCAACGGTTGTTATTCTTCCTCATTACGGCAGCTCTGTTCACCTACCTAACGATCCTCTACTTTGATAATCTAAAAACCCACCCTCTCCATGTCGATGAGTACATCTTCACACAGAAAAGCTACTTTCTCGACTTATTTATGAAGAGAGAATTTTCCGATTGGCGTTGGTACTTGAGCAATTCCGCTGCCCAACCCAAGTTCGGGCCGTACATCTTCGGCATGACTTTGCATCTTGCCGGAATCGACAATATCGAACAAGAACTCACCAAAAGAGGATTTGAAGATACAAAATCACAAGATCATTGGGCATATCGTCTTATGAACAAAAATCTCATCAACCCGCCCGCAACCATCCTTCCGCAATTAGAACTCATTCAGATAAACAGGTATCCATCGGCACTCTTCAGTCTCGGGGCTCTTGCGCTGACATTTCTCATTACTTTCCGAATCAAGGGTCTCTTTTTTGCCGGTATTGCGACATTCCTATTAGGTTCGAATTCTCTTATGGAGCTATTCGGAAAGCGGGCCATGACAGATTCCATGCAACTCTTTTTCTTTTTCTTGACAATCCTGTTGACGTCGCTGTTTCTCAACGCTCTTGAGAAGAAAAACACTTCTCGAGTCTATCTGCTCAGTGTTGCATTAGGGATGAGTTCAGCCTTCGGAACCGGTGTGAAAGTTAGCGGAATCTTGAACGTACTCTTCCTGATAATCCTTTTTCTGCTTCTCCTGCCACTCCGGAGAAACACAAAAACAACACTTAATACCCTCATTAAAAGCGTTTTGATTATGGTCGTAACATTCACCATCCTCTTCATCCTGCCTCATCCGTATCTCCATCACCACCCAATCCGACAGTTCACAACCATGTTCACAAGTCGTTTGGCGGCAAATGACGATTATATGCTGGCATTCCCTTTATCGGCTGTTCATTCCAGATCAGAAGCAATAAACCTCGTCATCAAAAACACACTCCTCCCCACTGGTAACTATATTAACTTTCGCTTTCTTTTCATTCCTCTGGACCTCATCCTCTTCTCCTGGGGATTTCTGCTTGTAGGTTACAAAGCATTGAAGGATTTTGTCGGGAAGAAAAAAATAACCGGAGAAGTACTTCTTATCACCTGGACTTTGCTGGTCAGCATATCCCTCATGGCATATATGAAAAACAATTGGCCGAGATTCTACTTACCAACAACAGCTGCGGTTACGTTCATTGAGGCCTATGCGATTTCTGATGTAGTCCGGGAAATTGTATCAATGAGTATCTGGCGAAGGAGAACCAAAAAACATCAACCAGTAGGCCTGTCTAGAGAAGGGTAATCGTGGAAAGAACGGTAAATAATTCCTTATTCGCCGGGCTGAAGTGAAGATCTTCGGCATAAAGCACAAGCATGTCGGACCCTCTGGGAACAACAATATATTCCCCGGCTTGATCCCCCTCAAGATAATAGGCAGAAAATGCTTCCGCGCCGTCAATGAACCACAGGCTTCCCTCCTCGACAGTCCCCTCCCGAACCCCATCGGAAATCGGCGTTGAAATACCCAAAAATTCCTGCCAAAAAAAGTCGCTTGGTTCAAAGCGTTTCGGATTATTCAAAAGGCGAATGACAAATTGTTTCGAAGCAAAAACATTGGAGGAAAATTCAAAAACCACCGAGTCCGAATCAAGCCGGTCCCCAACTTGCTTCCAGTTCTGCGGGACGGCAAGTTCGATGCCGATTTTGGGGAGGGTCAACGTGATCCAATCCGCGGTTGAAACGACCGCTCTTGGCTGAACGAACTGTCCGGATGATTCAGAAATCGCGTATGTCGACTGCTGGAGTTGCCCAAATCCGGTTGGTACAAGACCTTGGATCTCACGATCTTTCCGGTCCGCAGCTCTCTCAATGGTAACTCCGGCAGCAACCAGAAGTAGGAGGAGAAAAACTGCCGCGACAACCCTCCAACTCGTTTGCAGCCCTCCCCCTGCCATGTCTATCCGATCATCGATCCCTACACCATAAAGTCCCATAACACCGTAACGATAGATAATCCTGGAGTGATTGTCAATTATTTACTTGAAAAAAGAAGTGTTTCTCAACGCAGTACGAAAGCAAATTTTCCAATTTCCTTGTCCGACATAAAGCTGCCTCTTGAATTACTTACACCAAGAAGTATTTCGTCCGTGCTCTTGTAAATCCGTAAACGCGTTACATTGTTTTCTGGCTTCTCCGCTCGGATTCATGCAGTACTCCCCACAAAGCTCTAGAGGACTAAAGACACCCTCGAGCGCATCACTCTGAATCCGCAAAGCCTCCAACTGCCTGCAGATGACACCCTTTCCATTCGCTCTTGCTCGTAAAAATTAGCACGCCACAATGCAGGTATAATAGCATCGCCGATAAAAAACCATTCTGACATTCGCCTTCTACCCACAAATAACGCGATGGACTCAATAACCCAATTCGTCAAATGCGGAAATCGCATCCCATCTTCCTGCTTGCTCGTTATACTTGAGCCACATCACCTCTGATCCGGTATCTTTGAGCGTCTCGGATGCAGCCTCGAGCATATGAAGTGCACAGTCGCGAAGCGCAGAATCCGTGAGTTGCGAAGGATCTTCCACTGGAAGTTCAATAGAAACTTGATGAGCTTCGGGAATAGTTATCGTGCTTCCATTTCCAAGTTCTTCAGCGGCTTCTCCATTGATGATCACGATTTGATATCCATCACGTACGCCTACGACAATCGCCTCGATCCAATTTTCAACCTCCCCTTCAATGTCCTGAGGATTATCCCGAAAATATGGCCATTCTCCAATCGCCCGTCGTATCCGTTCAACATCGGCCATACCTTCTCCTAAGCGGAAACCACCTCTGCGTTGTTACTCTAGGGCAAGCCAGTGCTTCTATACTCCACGCCCGTGGCTCTATCCACAAACGAAGCAGTTACCATATAGCTCTGATCATATTCTGCAAGATCACGAATTATCGCAAGATAGACTTGAAGACGTTCTCGCCATCCCCGAGGTTGATCACCAGTTTCAATCTGAGCGCTGAACTTGCCGCTGCTAAGATCAATTTCGAATCGTTCATACGGACCCACCTGCTCATCGACATTCCCATCAAAAAGAACAACTCGCTCAACGATCGCCTTCCATCCGTCTACAGGTTGTTCTACGTTCTTGATCTGTTTGCTGATTCGGATGCCGGGTCTTGAGTAAGGCTTACACTTCCCGATGAGTGCCACAGGAAACCAATCGTCTGGAAAAGAAAATGTCATCTCATAGCTGCGTAATTGCTCCTCCTCAGGAAATCCGCGCTTTTCGTCCCCAGCGCTCACAAACTGCCATTGCCGCATCATCTCCCCAACGGCATCAAAGATATTTGATGCCAAAGACGATGTCTGACGCAATGCCTCGATTCTTCCAAACATAGCCCGATTATACCAAGGAGTGCAAAAAAACCGCCCAACGCGACGGCATTTCTTCTAACAATCTCCACTTCAACTGAGGAAGGGACTACTCGATCTCATCCAAAGGAAAATAATAAATGTGTGTAGCATCAGCCTCTCCTTTGAAAAAAGCAAGGTCGGTTGTCAACTGGGCCAACATGTCTAGCTCCGACTCCAAAAACTTCCATGCCAAATCTTCAAGGTCTACCTGCGCGGCAGACCGTAGAGGCTGATCAAGCTGCGTCATTCTGATCTCATAAGTAGCAATATCTGCCGCCGTCTCCTCCTCAAGCCCCTGACGATCCACGAATGCAACTTTGTAACCTTTCCTCCATCCATCCACAATGGTACGTATAAAAATCTTCAGTCTCCGAGACTCTTCTGGAGAAGCCGCTTGAATGGCTCGTTCTCTCTGCTCCCGATTGATCATACTTCCTCCAACATAACGACTTGTAAAACGAAATTATATCACCAGCCACAAAAACTTGTTCTGGCAGGGTACATCGGTAACACTTTCTCAAAGTAATGCTGGTGAGCATAGGCGATGGGTGTTTGGTAGTCAAGAGACTGGTGAGGTCTTCTGAAGTTGTACTCAATGAGCCACTCCGTGAGATCCTGATTCGCTTCAGGAATGTCATCCAGACCAATCTCAGACAGCTCCAACCATTCTTCCTGGAGGGTGCGGTTGAAGCGCTCCAGGGCGGGATTATCCTTGGGCTGTCTCACCCGGTTGTAGACCTGCGCAATGCCAAGAAGCCGACAGGCCTGCTCGAATTCCCCGGCAAATTCACTGCCATTATCGGAGTGCATGACGTGGATCTGGCAGTCCGCGAGGTAGAGCAAGCGATTGAGGAAATCCTTGGCATTCCTCGATGAGTGGCTGGGATAGACTTTGGCGTACCCCAGCTTCGTCTTGTCCTCAATGGCGGTGAAGATCACCCGGTACTGCCCATACCACCAGAGGATGATGGTATCGGTATGCCAAGGGTTCCTGCCGGATAGGTGTCTGTCTCAAGCTCATGGATTCTCACCTTGGGTTTCTGCTTCCGTTGTTGCCTTCTCTTCATCCGCTGCTTGTGGTCTGCGGGATCAGGATAGAGGTGGTGTTTCCGGACCACCCGTTCGATCTTCCAGGTAGAGATGGGTTCCCCATAGGTCTCCTCGTAGATGACCTTGAGTTTGGCTTTCCCGTAGCGGAGATGCTTCTCCCGGAGAGTCTTGACCCGCGCCTCTTGCAGTGGGGTCACTTCCCAGGTCCGCAGCTGCTTCGGTCTCCTCGAGGACTCTTCCAAAGACTGGATCCGGTGTGGATCAAACCGCTTCAGCCACTTGTGGATGGTCTTCCTTGAGAGACCAAAGTAGGCGGCGGTCGATGAGACACGCTGGTTGGCAACATCGTGATAGAAGATGATCCATTCCAGACGTTCCTTGGCTTGTGGAGAAACCATCCAATAGATGGCCAGATTTCTCCAGGTATCAGCCTGCGATCTTTTCCCGACGGCGATCTGATACTTCATTGGTAACCTCCCTTCCAGAATCCGAAGATTCTAGCACGGAAGTGTTACCGATGTATCTCAGCCGCTGCAATCTCCCCCACAAAAAATCCCGACCTTAACCAGCTGTTGCCCAAGTCTCGTCAGCGTTCATCTTTTCACCTTTAAGGGATACTACTTTAAAGGTCGGCTACTTCCGGCTACAAAAAATCCCGGCCTTGAGCTATTTTCGCAATACCTTGTGGTAGTACTATCGTCACCGCTGCCGCCTTTGACGACTCTGTTCGGAATGGGAAGAGGTAGTTCGACGGCGCTCCAAAGACCGGGAAGAAAAAAGACAATATTGTAAAGAGCAAACTCGTTCTCTGAAAAGTGAATAGAATGCTTCCGACCTTTGTAGCCAATATAAGAGGAAAGAAGCCAAACATAAGCTATGCTCTGTCTCTTTCTCTTACAAAAATATCTACTTTCGACCGATTAGTACGGCTAAGCTGAACGCCTTGCGACGCTTACACCTGCCGTCTATCAACCTAGTAGTCTCCTAGGGGTCTTCCTCGCCCGCAGGGCAAGAAAATCCAAAAATCAAAATGAAAAATGAAAAACTGAAAATCAAAATATTTCATTTGAAATTTCAATTTGTAACTTGTCATTTGAAATTTGCAATTTCCTTGTCCTACAGACAAGCAGATTCCTCATCTTGGGATGGGCTTCCCGCTTAGATGCTTTCAGCGGTTATCCCTTGGAAGTGTGGCTACCCTGCACTGCGCTTGACAGCGACAACAGGAACACCAGGGACTTCCCCAGCCAGGTCCTCTCGTACTGTGGCCAGATTCCCTCAAGAATCTCTCGCTGACTGCGGATAGAGGCCGAACTGTCTTACGACGTTCTGAACCCAGCTCACGTAGGGCTTTAATGGGCGAACAGACCAACCCTTGGGAGCTTCTACACCCCCAGGATGCCCTGAGCCGACATCGAGGTAGCGAACCGCGCCGTCGCTATGGACGCTTAGGCGCGACTACTCTGTTATCCCCGGCGTAGCTTTTATCCGTTAAGCCCGGTGCCTTCCACAAAGCACACGAGGATCACTATGACCTGCTTTCGCACCTGCTCGACTTGTAAGTCTCGCAGTCAAGCACCCTTCTGCCGTTGTACTTAGAGCCTGATTTCCATCCAGGCTAAGGGTACCATTGCACGCTTGCGGTACGCTTTAGCAAGCAACCTCCCCAGTTAAACTACCCACCAGACAGTGTTCCCAGATTCGTTTCCAGAATCTTTGAGTAAGATTTCCCATATCAAACGAGCGGTATTCCATTGATGCCCCGACCATAAGGTCGGGACTCCCGCCTATTCTCGACGATCTAACATGAGTAATCAGTGTCAAGCTGTAGTAAAGCTGCACGGGGTCTTTTTGTCCTGCAGTCAGTAGGCCGCATCTTCACAGCCATTTCAATTTCGCCGGGTGAAGGTTCGAGACAGTCGCAGAGTCGTGACGCCTTTCGTGCGGGTCGCTAATTAAGCGACAAGAGACTGCGCTACCATAGAACAGTTATAGTTACTGCTGCCGTTCACCGGGGCTTCGATTGGAGGCTCCTCCGATAAATCGGATTCACCCCCGCAATTAACCTTCCGGCACTGGGCAGGCCTCAGCCCGTATACCTCCTCTTTCGAGTTTGCACAGACCTGTGTTTTTGGTAAACAGTCGCTCTGCGATCTTTTGTTGCACCCCGACAAGCTTGCGCTGTCGGGGAGGGCATATACCTAAGGTACGCCCAGCTAATTTGCCGAATTCCTTAAACCTCCTTCTCCCGCTCGTCTTGGTGTTCTCCACCTGCCCACCAGTGTCGGTTGTCGGTACGGATTGATTGCCATCTCACTGCGAAGTTTTTCTCGGATATTGAAGTCACTCGAATTGGCCGCACGCGAGTTTGGCCTTTCCATCGCTGCTCAACGTCAGATATGCGGATTTTCCTGCATACCCTGTTTCACAACTTAGACGAACGCATCTTCAACGCGCCGCTCAAGCTATCCAATATCGTCCCTCCCCAGCTAATAACGATGACAACCAAGGACGGGAATATCAACCCGTTGTCCATCGGCTACGCCAATAGGCCTCACCTTAGGACCGCCTAACCCGAAGACGACGAACGTTGCTTCGGAAACCTTGGGCTTACGACGAGCCGGATTCTCACCGGCTACACGCTACTCATACCGGCATTCTCACTTCTTGCCGCTCCAGCATACCTTCCGGTACACATTCACTGCTGCAAGAACGCTCCCCTACCACTCTCGCGCCCTGCGCGAGAAAATTCAAAATTCAAAATGCAAAATGCAAAAAGTAATATTCAAAATTTAACACTTGAAATTTCAATTTGGCATTTGACATTTGACATTTGTAATTTCCTTGTGCAAGGCACAAGAATCCCTGTCTTCGGCATAATGCTTATTCTCGTGAATCTTCGGCGCCACTTCCCTCGGCCAGTGAGCTGTTACGCTTTCTTTCAAGGATGGCTGCCTCTAAGCCGACCTCCTGGGTGTTTGTGGAAAATGACTTCCTTTAACTGAGCATTAATTTTGAGGCCTTAGACGAAGGTCTGGGATGTTTCCCTTTTGCGGATCGAGCTTAGCCCCGACCCACTGAGTCCTCTCACGTCCACCGGCGTATTCGGAGTTTGCTTGAATATCGGCGGTAAACCACCAACATCCATGCAGTGCTCTACCCCACCGGGTTAAGTGAGAAGCCTATACCAAGATATATTTCGGGGAGAACCAGCTATCTCCGGGCTCGTTAAGTATTTTGCTTCCAACCACAGGTCATCCGAGTGGCTTGCAACCCACAACGGTTCGGGCTTCCCCTCGGTTTTCACCGAAGTTCACCCTGCCCATGGTTAGCTCGCCCGGTTTCGGGTCTTCCTTGTCCTGTCATAGGTCGCCCTGTTAAGACTCGCTTTCGCTCTGCCTCCGCCACGTCGTGGCTTAGACAAACAAGACAAGAAAACTCGCCGGCTCATTCTTCAATAGGCACGACATTACCTCGCGCCCTGCGCGAGAAAATTCAAAATTCGAAATGCAAAATGCAAAAAGTAATATTCAAATTTTTACATTTGAAATTTCAATTTGGCATTTGACATTCGAAATTTGTAATTTCCTTGTGCAAAGCACAAGGCTCTGTCTGTTTGTTAGCAAACAGTTTCAGGTACTATTTCACTGGGTTTCTCACCCTTCTTTTCACCTTTCCCTCACGGTACTAGTTCACTATCGGTCATTAAAGGTATTTAGCCTTGGAGGGTGGTCCCCCCGGGTTCCCAAAGGAGTTTGCCGTCTCCCATGGTACTCAGGAACTTCCCGGATGTTCATCGAATTTCGCGTACGCGGCTTTCACGCTCTTTGGCGGCCTATTCCAAGACCTTCTGCTATCCAATAAACATCACTGATGGGAGTCCTACAACCCCCTGACTTGCGTCAGGGTTTGGGCTTTGCCCGTTTCGCTCGTCGCTTACTAAGGGCATCTGACTATCGATTTCTTTTCCTCATCCTACTAAGATATTTCAGTTCGGATGGTTCCCCCCTCGCGCCCTGCGCAAGAAAATTAAAAAATCAAAATGAAAAATGTAAAAGTGAAATTCAAAATTTTAAATTTGAAACTTCAATTTGTCATTTGACATTTGAAATTTGTAATTTCCCTGTGCAAAGCACGAGGTACGAGTGCTTTCGCACTCGCGGGTTTCCCCATTCGGACACCGCCGGATCACAGCTTCTTGGCAGCTTCCCGGCGACTATCGCGGCCATGCGCGTCCTTCATCGGCCTTTAATGCCTAGGCATCCACTGTCTGCTTTATTGAGTAGACTATTTATTTTGGCTACAAAAATCGGTTTATCACGTCCCGAATATCGGGACGGATCTACATTCTATTCACTTGTCAAAGAGCGAAGCTGAGCTTCGCGATGTCGACCCTTCCGAAGCAACCGGCTTTCAAATCCCAATAGGTATGGGACTGCGAAAAGCAGAATTGCGAAGGAGGGTCAAAGGACTCCCGCGAAGCGGGAGAAAATCTCCCTGGTCTCGAGCGGTAGCTCGAGAGCTCCCTTCAATCTTCTATTGTTAATGTCAATTTTGAATTTAGAACTGTTAATTGTTAACTATCTCGGTGGACCTGACCGGGATCGAACCGGTGACCTCTACATTGCAAATGTAGCGCTCTGCCAGCTGAGCTACAGGCCCCTGTCCGATTCGCCAAAAAATTTTAAAGAAAAACGAAAAAATCTCCGTCTCCGGAGATTTCATCCAAACAGCATGAAGACAATCAAGCTAATCAAACCGCCGCCAGAGAAGGCGGACTCGAAGTACAGTTGAATAGGCAATTTGTCTCATGAGTTGAAATGAAATGCTCCTTGGCTTTCGTATCGTAACAGACACCTTCCGAGAAGTCAAGCCAAGTGTAAGCAACCTAACTCACTTTTTCCCTTCCACAGGCTCATCTGGTTTCTTCATTGCTTCTTTTTTAGCCGGCTCTTCTTTCTTTTGGGGGACTTTGATTGCCGGAGATTCGACCGGAATTGGTCCCCGAATCGCAATTACCAAGGATTGATATGCGGAGAAGAAAGCGGCAAAGAAAACCAAGATCATAATAAACTCGAGAACACTCCGCAGCCCTCCGACATAGAGAATTCCAAGTTGCTCCAGTCCGTCAACCACCTTGACGATGGCCAACACACTCATGCCGGCAGCGATTAATTTCCAAACATTCTCGAGTTTCCCGCCCCGCATCAATGTCGAGACTTTAATCGCAAACCAGGCAACGATGATGGGTAAAATAAGCCCGATGTCATTGATGATCTTAATGTCAAATTTACTAAAAATCTCCGAGCGGAACAGCACATCGGACGGTGGTTGGGCAAAAGCGGGCGTTGCCGATAAGGTCAAAAGTGAAATGCCCAGCATGATGCGTATGAGTGATTTCATGCTACTTCTCCTCAACTTTGGTATCCGCGCCGGCTACACCTGCGACGGCCGCCGCACTAGCAGCTTGAACTGCCGCTCCGGGATGTTTTGCCAACAAAGGCTCGATAGTTTTGCGCACGATCATTCCGGAGAGGTTGACATAGCCGTTAATCAGCGACTGAAGAGCTTGTTGAGGTTCCCCGGTATAATCGGTAACTGTGCCTTCATCCGAAAACATGAGCCCTGCTACTTTCTTGGCGATGATTACCGAAATATCAGGTCCGAGGACAACGGTTTGCCGGTGGATAATTTCGTTGAAGAGCTCAATATATTCTTCTTTACTCGATCCGTCTGACATAAATTTCCCTTCATAGACAGAGTACAGATAAAGTAAGCCTCATGTCAAGTGAGGCTTAAAAGAAAGCGGAATCTGACAGGTAGAGGGTGAACTGTGCGCGAGGATGGGATCGAACAAAAAACCCTGAAGCATCCGTAAGCAAAGCATTGTGTGGGTCGGGATGGGATCGCCGTGCCCGCCAAAGCTGAGCTTAGGCGATGCGGGCGGGAACCATCGACCTTCGTCTTACCTGCCCGCCGTACAGAGTGGGTGGAGGAAGGATCGAACTTCCGACCTCTTACTTACCGCGCCCGCATTGGCCGCTTTGACGATCTGGTGGACTCTTTACGAAAAAATACGGACTGATTTTCAAAGATGGCGCTGCGAGTGCCCCCACCCACTCGCAGCGCCATCTTCACGCTCGGTCTTCGGCCTCGCTTATGTTTCGCGCGCGCGATTTTCTCGCCCTTCGGGCAAGATTAGGTAACT
>C687J35174_10009345_pt1 | contig 12319 bp, 11 predicted proteins | sample RifCSPhighO2_01_FD_35174 | JGI IMG/M metagenome (IMG submission 35174) | reverse complement strand
GGAGAGTGGAGGGGGGGGTGGCGGTAATCCACGCCAGACGCAGTGTGGCAATGGCTTCATCGAGCGGGGCGAGCAGTGCGACGATGGGAACCGCACGAACGGTGATGGATGCTCAAGTGGGTGTACTAATGCAATACCTTCAAGTTGCGGCAACGGCACTGTGGATTCGGGTGAAGAGTGCGATACCGGTGCATTCAATAGTTCTACAGCAGCAGATGCTTGTCGCCTAAGTTGCACGAATCCCTCCTGCGGTGATGGTGTCGTGGATTCGCGTCGCGGAGAAGAATGCGATGACGGCAACACTCTCCCGAGTGATGCCTGCAGTAGCATATGCCGCCGCGAGCTCGTCACTGTTGGCTGTGGCAATGGGAGTGTTGATCCGGGTGAGCAGTGTGATGGTGGCTCGGGGAACTCTGATTTCCGCTCCGATGCCTGCCGCACCGATTGCAGGAGCCCAGTCTGCGGTGATCGCATCGTTGATCGCGGCCGGAGCGAGCAGTGCGATGATGGGAACCGCCTGGATAATGATGGCTGCTCACGCTCCTGCCAGGTGGAGCTTGCAACGGCGCATCCCGTTGCCCCACTCACTCCTCCGGGATACCCCATGTACCCTGGCGTCGATACCACAGCGTCGCTCCTCCCGACAACTGAACCCTCCGATCGTCAGCCCGCAACCGGCCCCGGTACCGCAATCTTCGTAATCACGATCGGTGGTGCTGCACTTGCGGCATGGCGGAGGAAGAAGAAAGATTTCTCTCCAAATTGGCCACAGGGGTGGTGAGAATTGCGCAGGAAAAAGGCAGCAGCTACTCTCCATGGTATGCCAAAACCGATACTTCGTCATATTGAACTCCACTGCGGAGCAATCTTTCTTGGATTCACATTCGCAAGATTATCTCTGGCACGTGAAGCATTTGAATGTGGATTCTACGATCCAAGTATCACGGTTCCGCGAATTCCATGGGAAGCTCTCGTAATTCTCATCGGCTTACTTGTGATGTACGCTTCTCAGAAGCTACCAAGCACTGTCCTCTATGTAGAATGGTTAGTATTACAGGTAACATCTGGCTTTATTAGTGCCGTAAACCCCTGCAGTTATACATTTGGTACTGATGCAGTCATTATAAGCATAGCCGCTTCCGCCTTCCTCCCAATCGGATTCTATCTTTTGTTCTCGAGGCGGGCAAAGTTCATCGCACTAACGTCCTTATATCAATTGTTCTTTTACGTGTGGCATTACGCATTTCTCTTCTTCAGAGTACGACATTTTTATCTCAATGAGGTTTATTCCTAAACCTCCTTCAATATAGCCCTGACCCACGAATCCAACCCCGCTACTTTCATCCTGTAGGAAACAGGCAATAAGCATGTCATTGCATATCGAGAACTCACTCCTGTTTATAGAGATGGTCAATGAGCTCAGCAACATCTTGCTTCAGAGGATCAAATCCCTTCTCATTCCAAGTCGCACGGTTTCCGATCACAATCGCAAGGTTATAGAGAAACAATGAGTGCATTCCTCCGATCGGAGCAGATTCCCACACGTGTTTTGGGAAAAATCTTGCAAGAAGCATTTGATAACCCTCCTCGTTTAAGTCTTCAAATGAGGCACTATTGAGCAAAAGGAAGAGAATCAATAGTGACACGCCAAGACGCTTATTGCCATTCGAAAAGTATTGAGACCCAGCGATGCTGCAGAGAATATATGAAGCTTTCGACGCAAACGAAGGATAGTAGCGATCATCGCGCACAAAATCCAAAACCTTTCGCAACTCTCCCATCCCACGCTGCTCTTCTTCATATTGAGGAGATGGTTCGCCGCTACTCAGCTGTGCATGAATAAAAGGGAAAACAAATTCCCGGCAAAGTTCTTCATCTATGTACCTCATCACCGTTTGGAAAGCTCACGTATGAGTTGCCCGTAGCTCTCATCAAGCTCCTCAAGACTTTTCGGCAATCGAATGTACTTACCGCTTTTTCCATGCAGCTTCCTGTGATCCTTCTTTTTTGGTGGATCACCGCCGACAAGCCAATAGCGAATATGGGAGAAGAACATAGGACTTCATATTGTACCATACCCTAAAGCTCCTTCAAGACTGCTTTCATCCACGGACTAAGCCCCGCCACTTTCATCCTATAGGAAACATGCAATCCCCTCTTCGTACTCTGCACAAACCCTGCTTCGTGCAACAGAAGAAGATGTTTCGATGCCGCCGCCACCGTAATCTTTAAATGCCTTGCCGCTTCGCTCACGGTGAGGGATTTTCCTCCATGGAACTCCCGCAGAAGGTGTAATCGGTTTGCATTCGCAAGTGCTTTGAGTGGAAGCTCCAGTTGGTGGTGCGTGGGCATGAGAGAGAGGAAAAGGATAAGTATACTATTCAGTTGAATAGTATAATTCTGGATTAGCGCTCCCGTCAAACACCAATTTTCCACTCGCCCTTCTCCCGAAAGGCAGGAATCGTCTGCCGATGTGCCGCGTTGATCAGCGAATGAATCGATTTTTTTTGCGCCGGCGCAAAATCTGCAAGCGTGACGATTTCAGCGCCGCGTAAATATGCGATTCTCTTATGGAGAGATTCTGCAAGCGCCAATGCAACGATTTTTTCCATCGTTTTCCCCTTCTTCGTATCCCGATGCTCGGTAAACGACGCATAGTAGGTTTTTTTTTCCTTGTTCCGGATGATGATCCCGGGGAACCCAAACTGCAGAAGCTGCATATTCATCAGCACTCGGCCGATTCTCCCATTGCCATCGCAAAAGGGATGAATAGTCTCGAAATCGAGATGGAACTTCGCAATCCTATCCGCAAAGTATGTCTCATGGTCACTCGTATACTGAGTGAGGATATCATCCATCATTTCTTCCACCCGTTCAGGCGCCGGCGCAATGTGAGTCCCCACTCGCACGTATTCTCCCTTCATACGGAAACGACCGGCGACGCGATCATCAATATTCGTGAGAAGCATTCTATGGAGGAGGAGAATCATTTCGCGGGAGAGCACTAAACCTGCCCCCTTATTTCGTATGTACTCCATCACCTTTGCAAGATTTTTGGCCTCGAATACTTCCCGCACCGAAATATCGCGCGCAACCTCCAAATCCAGAAGAATCCGCTCGGTTTCCTTGAGCGTGAGCGTAGAATTCTCGATCGCATTGGAGTTAAACACCGTCTCTGGGAGTTCCACCTCATCAATGATCGTGAGGAGTGCCTCCTTCCCCTTCTTCAGGCGGTCATACTCCGCCCTGAGAGTATGGAGCCGTTCCCTGATGGGCTTGGTTGTCGCCATGGGGTAAGTGTATCAAATTAACGGTATTTAGTCAATTTATCGTTAATCTAATTAAAAAATTGGTATTATTAACGGTTTTTTCACTCCTCTACCACCTCAAACACCTTCCTCCGCGATCTCTGGCCGAAGCGGAGCGTTATGCAGGAGCGCGAAATCCCAAGATACTCCGCAAGCGCCGCGGCAATAGCCGCATTCGCCTCGCCGTTCTCAGGCTTCTCCCGGACCGAGATTTTAAAGTGTGTTTGATCGATCTGTTCAATGGATTCTTTTCTGGCGCTCGGTTTGGCAATGACGAAGAGTTTCATATATGGCTCGCATAAGGAAGTCAGTTACATATCACTGTCACAAGCATCTTTCCCATTCAGAGACGCTTTTTGTTATTCATTCCTTCACTTTCGAGACTTCCAAAATAGTACTTTGGAGAACAACATCGAGTTCCCTGCGATGAGAGTTGAGCCTCTTTAGAAATGTATATGCATCCACCTCTGCCAAATCTTCACCTTTCGCTGCTAATTGTGAAAGAAATGTATGTACATTCACACTATTAATATCGCTTCCTGTGATGATTGTAAGGAATAATTCATATCCTGTTCTTCTCCTCAGTTCTGAAACAGCTAATCCTTTCTCTTCGGCGCATTCTATAAAACGTACCATACTGAGGGCAATTGCATGGTCACTGACTATTCCATCGCCTTCGGGCTGAGGAGAAAACGCAGTATTGTTGAGAAATGTTGTCATACGAGAAAATAGTAGATGTTTTTCCGCTTCCAACAACGATTTAGTACCGTTTTTTAGAGAATATGGTCGGGGTGCAGGGACTCGCTCAAGGTAAACTTCTCGTCCCAGCACAATATAAGAAAGCCCGCCTTCGCTCCACGGCCTGCCAACCGTAGCGAAGCGCACAATGGAAATAATACATACCACAAAGCCAGAGCTTCGGTGGACCACCTCGCTTCGCGAAGGTTGGTCGGGGTGGTGAGACTCCCTTCGACTCGTCGCTTCGCTCCTCGCTCAGGGTAAACTTCTCGCCTCACCACGAGTTACCACTAACCTTCGGAGCGCTTTATGATCAATTCTTCTGGTCGTCCTTATACGAAAAAATCTGAACCGAATTGCAGGGCTGCAGCTGACGGTGCCCCGCACCGGAGCGCTTCGGCTTTGCTCAGCACAAGCTCCGCGACTGGTGCTGGGGTTTTGCTGCCCCCCGCAGCCGCAGCACCGCCCACTGCCGTCCGTTTACCGGCCATAGCCGCAGCGACGGCTGGCCGTTTCGGGACGATTTCCAGTCGTTCTTTTGCACCTACAGTGATGTATACTCGACTCAATATGAGTATTCTGAAGCTATCGGAGGCCCTTCTTTTTGAGTAAAAATAAAATTATGGTATAATGTATTTATGGGGAATCAGAATGAACCTACTGAATGGGAGCGTAACCTACAAGAAGAGCTTGAAGAAATTAATCCCATACGGGCACGGATTGACTTAATTACGCATCAAGGCCCCGATCCCGTGGAGGGAATTTATAATGTTCTGCCTCATGTTGCAGGCCTGACTCGAAAAATGAAATGGGAAATATGGAAAGACTTTTCCTCGTTGTGGGAACAGTATGGCGAGTACGAAAATCAGGCTAAGCGCGGAAGTCGTTATGCTAGACGTCCTGAGAGGATCGACGAGATCGAGAGGGAAATCGTGCGCCACATGGAAGCAGTGCCTCTTCTCGGTGAACTGCATGATGCCTATTTGCAAAAAGGAGCAAATAAAGAAGCCATCTTGTGGGCGGCACTCGATGTCTATACAAAGGGAATTAGATCCTCGGAAATGCCTGCGCCCTACGATAGCTGGTCGAGCGCGAAGAGAAAAAAGTGGAAAGAGAGACTTGCCGAGCATCGGTACTTCCTGCCTACCGCCGAAGGAAATGCGGAGCGGGAGAAGTATAGAGTGGAGAAATGTGATGCCATCTTTTATGAGATGTGGCCGCTCGTTATCTTGTCGGATCGGAAGGAAAGATCTACGAGCAAGAATTCTTAAGTTTTTGGGAATCGCGCAAGGTTTCCGATGTGGTCGGCATTATACGAAAAAATCCGAACCGAATTGCAGGGCTGCGGCTGATTTTGCTGCCCCCCGCAGCCGCAGCCCCGCCCACTGCCGCCCGTTTACCGGCCATAGCCGCAGCTACGGCTGGCCGTTTCGGGACGATTTCCAGTCGTTCTTTTGCTGAGCCTCAATATTCAGCGTCACTGTCGAATATTCTTGTATTCGATGCTTGATGCATCTTTTACTCCTGTCCCTCGTATCAAGTGATCAATGTAGTAACGCTTTGTTGCAAGCCATACATGTTTGAGCCATCCTTCATCCTCAAATCTTCGCGATGAGGTGAGTACGTGGCTATTGCGTATAAATGCTGTTTTGCCTTTCTTGGAAATTCGATGTGCAAGGTCAAAGTCGAAACCATAAGTTCCATCGTTGTAGCCCCCATTGATTCGAATACTTCTTTGTCTACAAAGCAAAACCCTCCCCATTTATATGGATGTATGTAACTAACAAGCGAGAATAGCCTGGGCATAATTCCATTCCCCTCCCATTTAACGACTGTTCGACCACCGATACAATTTTGTGCTACTGCTCTTCTAACTTCCTGCAACAGGTTATGCGCGATGCTGGTATCGGCATCGAGAAATGCCAGAGTGTCTCCTTCCGCATTTTTTGCACCAAGATTTGATGCTTTAGATGCCCCCTTTTCGGGAGCAATAATAATCCTGCTGGCACCAGCATCTCTGGCAACGGTTTCTGTATTATCTGTGCAACCATTACACACAATAATTATTTCAGTGACTTCAGAATCGGTTGCATCTCTAATCGAATGAATCGTGTTGCCGATCACTTTTTCTTCATTGTAAGCAGGGATTATCAAGGATATTTCAGGTCGAGTATTTTCCATAAGGAGGAAGCATACCATCTTTTGAGCAAGTTTACATGAATCTTGATCAAAAATATTTCCGATAATCTCTGCGATTATGCGATGTTTTGCGGCTGTGCGATTCCCTAACTGCGATCATATTCCACCCAGAGAGAATTTTGCAAAAAAGTTTGCGGTTGGCGCACCCCATTCGACAGGCTCATGGTAAACAAGAAAGTTCGAGCCAATCGTTTTCCGGGTTCTTTGGCAGTTTTTCTGAAAACGGCCAGCCTTCGCCGAAGGCTACGTCCGGCAAGCGTCTGGCGGCGGCTGCGGGGGGGCAAAATCAGCCGCCGCCAGCCAGATCCGTTCGGATTTTTTCGTATAATGCCGACCATTCAGGAAATTCTGTGCGATTTACGAGGGCAGCCCACCCGCGGCGAGGCTCCCAGCACTTCGACAGGCTCAGTACAGGCTCCGCGCGTTCTCGCATTCCCGCGCCAACCGCAAACTTTTTTGTCCGCGACGAGTTGCACTCTCCTCTTTGGGACGGTGAGGCAAAACACACAGAATGAGGACTTTTGCATTGAGGCTGCAGAAGCATTATGAAATGATGTTAGCTATACTTAACTTGAACTATGAGCTCTCTTGAACGATATGACGAGCGGCTAGTGCAATTAGCAGTAAAGGAAAGACAAAGGGATATAGAGCCGGATATTCGGCTGATTGCCGGAGAGATATTGAATCGAGTGAAGAGGAATCAAACCTCTTCGCCTGTCCGTGAATCAGGAATAGCGAATATTAATGACGCTAAAGATCCGCGGAAAATCTGGCATGTTGTGCCTGAGCGTGCGGAAGCTCTGGAGCAAGGAGAAATCCTGCCACCTGTGTCCATTGAGCTCCAGCCCACAATGACATGCAATCTCCGCTGCCAGTGGTGTTCGTATTGGGATCGCAACAAATTCGATGAAGGCAAGGGAGAAGCAATCCCTTTTGAATACATTCAGAGGCTCGCTCAGTACTGTACAGATCATAACGTGAAAGGGATATATTTATCGGGCGGCGGAGAACCCTGTGCGTATCCTCACATTGCAGATACCGTGCGTGCCTTTAAAGATGTCGGGTGTCAGTTGGCAATGATTACCAATGGAACAATGTTCGCAAAGACGCTCCTCGATCAAGCGGATGCATTTACGTATCTGCAGGTGAGTCTTATCAGTCCGCATCGAGAGCAATACCAATCCGTTACCGGGCGCGACAAGCACCATCTAATGATGAATCTACCGCAGAACATAAAGAACCGATGGGGTACGAAATCCCCTACGATCGGTGGAATGTATGTTTTAACTCAATGGAATTATAAGAGTGCAAGAGACGCCATCGATTTTGCACGCACTGCAGGATACGATTACTGTGCGTTTCGTACGGCCATCGATTTTGAAGATCGAGGAGTTTCGTTACCTGATGAGGCGTTCTCCTGGCTGAGAGAACATTTTGATGAGGAATCTCCAATCGATGATACATTTACGAACCTGCGGTCTGTGCTCTCGAGGTGCCGTTCTACGGCGGAACCTGTAGGGAAACACTGCCTCAGTACCTCGCTCGGCCTCTATGCCACGGTGAATGCCCGGGGAGAGATCTACCTGTGTGTCCCAGATGTAAGCAAGGAAGGCATGGCGATTGGCAGCATGAAAGATCGAGAGTTTGATGAGATTTGGGGCGGTGAACGTCACCAGGATATTCTCAAACAATTAGATGAAAGATACGCATGCACTCAGTGCCATCCCGCATGTCGCTCGCATGCCTACAACCGCGCGATTGCAAATGAAATGCCGGATCAGCTGCCAAATACGCATGTAGAATTGGTGTGAGGGTCTATTCAGAATAAACCTCTTGCCTCCAAAGAAGCCCATCCGTAGCAGAGCGGCGCTGTATAAGCAGCGCTTCCATAAAGCTCAAGCACTACGGACGGCATCCTACACTGCGCGCCGAATGATCGGGGTGGTGAGACTCCCTTCGACTCGTCGCTTCGCTCCTCGCTCAGGGTAAACTTCTCGCCTCACCACGAGTTACCACTAACCTTCGGAGCGCTTTATGATCAATTCTTCTGGTCGTCCTTATACGAAAAAATCTGAACCGAATTGCAGGGCTGCAGCTGACGGTGCCCCGCACCGGAGCGCTTCGGCTTTGCTCAGCACAAGCTCCGCGACTGGTGCTGGGGTTTTGCTGCCCCCCGCAGCCGCAGCACCGCCCACTGCCGTCCGTTTACCGGCCATAGCCGCAGCGACGGCTGGCCGTTTCGGGACGATTTCCAGTCGTTCTTTTGCACCTACAGTGATGTATACTCGACTCAATATGAGTATTCTGAAGCTATCGGAGGCCCTTCTTTTTGAGTAAAAATAAAATTATGGTATAATGTATTTATGGGGAATCAGAATGAACCTACTGAATGGGAGCGTAACCTACAAGAAGAGCTTGAAGAAATTAATCCCATACGGGCACGGATTGACTTNATTACGCATCAAGGCCCCGATCCCGTGGAGGGAATTTATAATGTTCTGCCTCATGTTGCAGGCCTGACTCGAAAAATGAAATGGGAAATATGGAAAGACTTTTCCTCGTTGTGGGAACAGTATGGCGAGTACGAAAATCAGGCTAAGCGCGGAAGTCGTTATGCTAGACGTCCTGAGAGGATCGACGAGATCGAGAGGGAAATCGTGCGCCACATGGAAGCAGTGCCTCTTCTCGGTGAACTGCATGATGCCTATTTGCAAAAAGGAGCAAATAAAGAAGCCATCTTGTGGGCGGCACTCGATGTCTATACAAAGGGAATTAGATCCTCGGAAATGCCTGCGCCCTACGATAGCTGGTCGAGCGCGAAGAGAAAAAAGTGGAAAGAGAGACTTGCCGAGCATCGGTACTTCCTGCCTACCGCCGAAGGAAATGCGGAGCGGGAGAAGTATAGAGTGGAGAAATGTGATGCCATCTTTTATGAGATGTGGCCGCTCGTTATCTTGTCGGATCGGAAGGAAAGATCTACGAGCAAGAATTCTTAAGTTTTTGGGAATCGCGCAAGGTTTCCGATGTGGTCGGCATTATACGAAAAAATCCGAACCGAATTGCAGGGCTGCGGCTGATTTTGCTGCCCCCCGCAGCCGCAGCCCCGCCCACTGCCGCCCGTTTACCGGCCATAGCCGCAGCTACGGCTGGCCGTTTCGGGACGATTTCCAGTCGTTCTTTTGCTGAGCCTCAATATTCAGCGTCACTGTCGAATATTCTTGTATTCGATGCTTGATGCATCTTTTACTCCTGTCCCTCGTATCAAGTGATCAATGTAGTAACGCTTTGTTGCAAGCCATACATGTTTGAGCCATCCTTCATCCTCAAATCTTCGCGATGAGGTGAGTACGTGGCTATTGCGTATAAATGCTGTTTTGCCTTTCTTGGAAATTCGATGTGCAAGGTCAAAGTCGAAACCATAAGTTCCATCGTTGTAGCCCCCATTGATTCGAATACTTCTTTGTCTACAAAGCAAAACCCTCCCCATTTATATGGATGTATGTAACTAACAAGCGAGAATAGCCTGGGCATAATTCCATTCCCCTCCCATTTAACGACTGTTCGACCACCGATACAATTTTGTGCTACTGCTCTTCTAACTTCCTGCAACAGGTTATGCGCGATGCTGGTATCGGCATCGAGAAATGCCAGAGTGTCTCCTTCCGCATTTTTTGCACCAAGATTTGATGCTTTAGATGCCCCCTTTTCGGGAGCAATAATAATCCTGCTGGCACCAGCATCTCTGGCAACGGTTTCTGTATTATCTGTGCAACCATTACACACAATAATTATTTCAGTGACTTCAGAATCGGTTGCATCTCTAATCGAATGAATCGTGTTGCCGATCACTTTTTCTTCATTGTAAGCAGGGATTATCAAGGATATTTCAGGTCGAGTATTTTCCATAAGGAGGAAGCATACCATCTTTTGAGCAAGTTTACATGAATCTTGATCAAAAATATTTCCGATAATCTCTGCGATTATGCGATGTTTTGCGGCTGTGCGATTCCCTAACTGCGATCATATTCCACCCAGAGAGAATTTTGCAAAAAAGTTTGCGGTTGGCGCACCCCATTCGACAGGCTCATGGTAAACAAGAAAGTTCGAGCCAATCGTTTTCCGGGTTCTTTGGCAGTTTTTCTGAAAACGGCCAGCCTTCGCCGAAGGCTACGTCCGGCAAGCGTCTGGCGGCGGCTGCGGGGGGGCAAAATCAGCCGCCGCCAGCCAGATCCGTTCGGATTTTTTCGTATAATGCCGACCATTCAGGAAATTCTGTGCGATTTACGAGGGCAGCCCACCCGCGGCGAGGCTCCCAGCACTTCGACAGGCTCAGTACAGGCTCCGCGCGTTCTCGCATTCCCGCGCCAACCGCAAACTTTTTTGTCCGCGACGAGTTGCACTCTCCTCTTTGGGACGGTGAGGCAAAACACACAGAATGAGGACTTTTGCATTGAGGCTGCAGAAGCATTATGAAATGATGTTAGCTATACTTAACTTGAACTATGAGCTCTCTTGAACGATATGACGAGCGGCTAGTGCAATTAGCAGTAAAGGAAAGACAAAGGGATATAGAGCCGGATATTCGGCTGATTGCCGGAGAGATATTGAATCGAGTGAAGAGGAATCAAACCTCTTCGCCTGTCCGTGAATCAGGAATAGCGAATATTAATGACGCTAAAGATCCGCGGAAAATCTGGCATGTTGTGCCTGAGCGTGCGGAAGCTCTGGAGCAAGGAGAAATCCTGCCACCTGTGTCCATTGAGCTCCAGCCCACAATGACATGCAATCTCCGCTGCCAGTGGTGTTCGTATTGGGATCGCAACAAATTCGATGAAGGCAAGGGAGAAGCAATCCCTTTTGAATACATTCAGAGGCTCGCTCAGTACTGTACAGATCATAACGTGAAAGGGATATATTTATCNGGCGGCGGAGAACCCTGTGCGTATCCTCACATTGCAGATACCGTGCGTGCCTTTAAAGATGTCGGGTGTCAGTTGGCAATGATTACNAATGGAACAATGTTCGCAAAGACGCTCCTCGATCAAGCGGATGCATTTACGTATCTGCAGGTGAGTCTTATCAGTCCGCATCGAGAGCAATACCAATCCGTTACCGGGCGCGACAAGCACCATCTAATGATGAATCTACCGCAGAACATAAAGAACCGATGGGGTACGAAATCCCCTACGATCGGTGGAATGTATGTTTTAACTCAATGGAATTATAAGAGTGCAAGAGACGCCATCGATTTTGCACGCACTGCAGGATACGATTACTGTGCGTTTCGTACGGCCATCGATTTTGAAGATCGAGGAGTTTCGTTACCTGATGAGGCGTTCTCCTGGCTGAGAGAACATTTTGATGAGGAATCTCCAATCGATGATACATTTACGAACCTGCGGTCTGTGCTCTCGAGGTGCCGTTCTACGGCGGAACCTGTAGGGAAACACTGCCTCAGTACCTCGCTCGGCCTCTATGCCACGGTGAATGCCCGGGGAGAGATCTACCTGTGTGTCCCAGATGTAAGCAAGGAAGGCATGGCGATTGGCAGCATGAAAGATCGAGAGTTTGATGAGATTTGGGGCGGTGAACGTCACCAGGATATTCTCAAACAATTAGATGAAAGATACGCATGCACTCAGTGCCATCCCGCATGTCGCTCGCATGCCTACAACCGCGCGATTGCAAATGAAATGCCGGATCAGCTGCCAAATACGCATGTAGAATTGGTGTGAGGGTCTATTCAGAATAAACCTCTTGCCTCCAAAGAAGCCCATCCGTAGCAGAGCGGCGCTGTATAAGCAGCGCTTCCATAAAGCTCAAGCACTACGGACGGCATCCTACACTGCGCGCCGAATGATCGGGGTGGTGAGACTCCCTTCGACTCGTCGCTTCGCTCCTCGCTCAGGGTAAACTTCTCGCCTCACCACGAGTTACCACTAACCTTCGGAGCGCTTTGTGATCAATTCTTCTGGTCGTCCTTATACGAAAAAATCCGAACCGAATTACAGGGCTGCGGCTGATTTTGCTGCCCCCCGCAGCCGCAGCCTCGCCCACTGCCGCCCGCCGTTTCG
>C687J35174_10009334_pt1 | contig 12323 bp, 11 predicted proteins | sample RifCSPhighO2_01_FD_35174 | JGI IMG/M metagenome (IMG submission 35174) | reverse complement strand
AAAGGCCCCACCGAAGCGGGGCCCACAGACACTGAGAACTTTCAGACCAGGGGTTCGTAATAGCTGTTGGTAAGCCACTCGACGGCAGCCTTGAACACGGGACCCTCATCACCAGAGATGGCATGGCTATGCTGTCACCATCTCTGGAATACCTTTGTCTAACATTCCACAACTGTGCCGGCGAGCTCGGTGGAATGACAACCAGGTTTTCGTTTTCTTTCGCCACCCAGCACCCTTGATCCTGCTTCCACAAGAACAGGTGACCCTGCTCTCGTCGGTTCATGTAAATCACCAGAGTTTTTGACTCGTGGGAAGTCACGAACAACTCATAGTTGACGTCAATCACCAAAAACCATCCATTGCTCACATACATCCGCTTCTTTGGTGGAACGAAGAGGATAGACTCAGCCATGTTCTTGGTGAGATGTCGGAGGACTGCCCAACTCTCTTCCGAATAAAGGACTTTGAATTGCCCGTGTCTTCGGTACGAAAGGCCGTCTTTTTGTACGACGATGTTAGTGCCACCGAGACTAACATACACCACGCCTTGGACGACAAGGAAACTCGGCGCACTCATCTCGAAGCGCACACGAACATACTGTTCAACTTCTCTCATTGGACTCTCCTTATAAGGTTCATGTCTGGTCCGCCGGAGCGAGGCCAGATCACCTGCAATAGAAATTAACATATTGTAATATTTTAATCAACATGTTATAATTTTAGCAGACCGAGGTGTTCTGCTGTGCAGGCACCAATTCAAACGGTGTTTGAGTAAGGAGTTAGTTGTGAAAACAATGATAATCAAAGTGAATGAACTTGATGTGGCACAGTTCGCTGGTCTTGCGCAATTTCTTGCCAGCGACGACAATTTTATTGTGCATCAAGAGAGCGGTACGATGTTCAATACTGGAAATGAGGGCGGTTCGANATGTGCGCGGGTCACTTTTGCTAGGATTGTAAGTATCAAGGAAACACAAGTGACTGCGTGTCTGACTCAGAGTGATGTTGTTCTTGAGGTAGTCAGGGAACTTGGTATCTCCGGCCGCCCCCTCACTTACGATGTGCCGATCTCGTATCTCACCAGTGTTATGTATGCCATGAGCGTCATGGCTGCTGGAGTGTAAGGACGCTTTTCAACAAGGGAGCTCGGGCGGGCTCCCTTTCTGCTTCTGAATTTTAAATAAAATTTTACTAATTATACAAAAATGCGCGGCCGCGCAAAAATGTATAATGTTATAAATCAAATCTTTTCTTGATCCAGCCATCATTTTCAATTGACTCTACTGTCATATAAATCACTTCTCCCCTTAACTGGAGATACTCTTTGAGTAAGGAGACAATTTCTTCACAATGATATGGATAAACCCAGACGCTCCCCTGCAAGCAAATAAAGCCAAAACCTCTCAACATTCTTCTCAAGTGATCTCTGGTTTTCTTTCTTTGTTCCGAGATATCAAAAACTACTGTTCTATACTTCCTATCCCATTTTTTAGGCTTTTCTTCTGCCAATCCTTCTAGTTTGTATTTTAGTAAAAGTCTTTTACCAGTGTCTGTAACTTCTAGAAATTTATGATCTCTATCTTCTCTTATTTTGATAAGCTTTCTATCCAGTAATCTTTTAATACTTTGATTTATTTCATATAACTTTATTTTTCTCTGTTTAAAGATAGGAGTGTATTTCAGGAGTTGTACAGCATTTCCCATTCCTACTGCTACAAACACAATTCCCACCGCTCCTATTGTCATAAGTGCCATTTCACTTACAGATTTTAACTTTTCTTTTGTTTTTTCTTTCATTCATTAATTATACAGAAAAACGCGGCCGCGCAAAAGTGTATATATTCTCTTAAAATAATAGAACACGAAAAACACCGTCCGCAACAATTTGCGAAACGGGTTTACATTGGTGCAAATCCGGAGATTTGCGAAAGAACAAAAGAACTTTTTGTGGCCGTGGTAAGAAGCACCTCACCACGGCCACTTGCCGATCAGGCGGAGCCCAACCAACCGTTCACTTAAGATAATAGTCCTCTCAAAATTTTTGTCAATTACCTATTGTGAATAACCCCAATCCCCTTTCTTTTATAAATATTTTTGGTAGTATGAAGAAATGAGTGAGCCGGAATTAAATAAAAATGATCATAGGGTGATTGGGAGAGAGCTTGAGCTTTTTGTTGTTTCTGATTTGGTAGGCAAAGGACTTCCGATGCTTTTGCCAAAAGGCAACACATTAAAGAACGAACTAGATAATTTCATAACAAGAGAAAAAGAAGCTCTTGGGTATAAATTTGTAAACATCCCCCACATTGCCAAAAAGGAGCTTTATATAAAGAGCGGCCACATGGGCAGATATGACGCCATGATGCCAACCATGACTGATGAAAACGGCGAAGAGTTTGTGATGAAAGCTATGAATTGCCCGCATCACTTCGAAATCTATANTTCTTCCCCAAAAAGTTATCGTGATTTACCTTTGCGAATCGCCGAAAACACTACTGTCTATAGGAACGAAAAGAGCGGCGAGCTATCGGGCCTTCTACGAGTCAAAAATTTGACTCAAGATGATACTCATCACTTTATCCGACCTGACCAGATTGAATCAGAGATCGAAATGATTTTTGGACTTATTGAAAAGACCTACAAAGTTTTTGGATTTAATGATTACAAAGTCGAAATTTCAGTCAGAGATCCAAAAGACAAAGAAAAGTACTTTGGTGCTGATGAGGTATGGCAGAAAGCAGAAGAAATACTCATAAAGTCGGTCAAAAAATGGGGAGTCAAACACTCTATTGTAGAAGGCGAAGCCGCGTTTTATGGGCCAAAGATTGACTTTAGAGCCAAAGATTCTCTCGGTCGCGAATGGCAGCTTACTACTGTCCAGCTTGACTTCAACCAGCCAGAAAATTTTGATATGAACTATGTCGGAGAGGATGGTAAGCTTCACAAAGTAGTGGTTATCCATGTCGCTATTTTTGGATCATTCGAAAGGTTTATGGGTGTCATCATAGAGCATTATGAAGGCGCCTTCCCACTCTGGCTTTCGCCGGTGCAGGTCAAAGTACTGCCTATATCTGACAAGCATTTGAAATATTCAAAAACTGTTTTGAAAGAGCTCATGGATGCAGGCATTCGTGTTGAAATAGATGAAAGCAACGAAACTCTGGGCAAAAAAATCCGCGATGCCAAGATGATGAAAGTCCCCTACCTTCTAGTCATTGGCGACAAAGAAGTTGAGTCTAGTGAAGTGACTGTGGAAAATAGAAAAGAGAAAGTTGGAGCAATGAATACTGAAAAATTTCTAGATCTAATACAAAAAGAAATTAAAGAGAAGAGATAACTACTATATATCAATAGTTGCCAATTTGGCGTTGGATTGGATGAATGATTTGCGAGCGGGGACGTCGGTGCCCATGAGGATGTCGAAGATACGATCTGCTTCAGATGCCTCTTCTACATTCACCTGCTTCAAGATACGTCGCTTTGGATCCATAGTAGTCTCCCAGAGCTCTTCAGCATTCATTTCTCCCAAACCCTTGTAGCGTTGAACTGAAATCTTTTTTGCTCTAGCTGCTGACTTGGACTCACTTTCTTCTATAGAATTTTCTTCTTCGGCCATCTCTTCGGCAGACTCTACTTCTTGGACTTCATTACTATCTTTACCCAAGACCTTGGCCTTCTCTTCATCAGAATATGCATAGTGAATTTCCTTCCCCTTCTTTATTTTATAAAGTGGTGGTTGGGCGATGTAGATGAAGCCGCCGTCAATGAGCGGTCGGAAATATCGGTAGAGTAAAGTTAAAATAAGGGTGCGGATGTGAGCGCCGTCCACGTCGGCATCGGTTGCTATGATCACTTTATGATATCGAAGTTTAGAAATATCAAAAGTGTCCCCAATGGCAGTACCGAGAGCAATCACCAAATTTTTGATCTGCTCTGATCCGAGCATTCGGTCAAGTCTGGCTCTCTCTATATTCAAAATTTTGCCGCGGAGTGGCAGTATGGCTTGAGTGCGCCTGTCTCTCCCCGTCTTTGCCGTACCACCCGCAGAGTCTCCCTCTACTATGAATAGTTCTGACTCTTCTGCACTCTTAGACTGACAGTCAGCGAGTTTGCCTGGGAGGGTCATACCTTCAAGTGCGCCCTTGCGGAGGATAGAATCTTTGGCCGCCTTGGCTGCTTTGCGAGCCCGTAGGGCCAAGATTACTTTGTTGATCATACTTCTGGCATCATCTGGGTTTTCTTCCAAGAATGCTGAGAAGGCATCTCCAAAGGCTGTGGTCACCATACCTTGGGCTTCTACTGACCCTAGCTTCGCTTTAGTCTGGCCTTCAAATTGTATTTCGCGAAGCTTTACTGAAATCACTGCAGTCAGCCCCTCCAACACATCTTCGCCAGTGAAAGCATCGTCTCCTTCTTTGATCAGATTATTTTTCTTGCCGTAAGTGTTCAGGGTCCTAGTGAGTGTGGTTTTGAATCCGGTGATATGAGTACCGCCTTCAGAATTGTATATATTGTTGGCAAATGGCATGATGCGAGCAGTGATATCATCTACATATTGGAGAGCCACCTCCACTCCCTCAAAATTTTCATTCATTTTTTCTACATAGAAAATATTTTTGTGGATTGGCTTTTGAGTATAGTTATAAAATCTGATGAGTGACACTAGTCCACCCTCGAAATAAAAGCTCATCGAAGGAGCATCTAGTTCCAACTCTCTCAAATAAAATACTTCTGTATCTTTTATTTTCTCCTCCGTATTTCTCAAATCCAAAACAGAAATCCGCAAGCCTTTCACCAAGTACGCTTGCTGACGCAAATGTTGCACTACTCGATGGAAATCAAAGATCACACCTTCTTTAAATATTTCTGCATCTGGTTCAAACGTGATCACCGTACCATGCATTTTAGTTGAACCAGTTTTTTTGACAGCCACTTTCTTTTTGCCTTTTGAATATTCTTGTACATAAATACCGCCGTCTTTGTGCACCTCTGCGCGCATATAGACAGAGAGCGCATTCACCACTGATGCTCCCACACCATGCAATCCTCCAGAAACTTTGTAGCCCTCGCCACCAAATTTACCTCCAGCATGTAGGGTAGTCATGATAGTCTCCAGAGCTGAAACTTTAGTTTGTTTATGGGTGTCTACTGGGATACCTCTCCCATTATCTACTACCCTCACCTTGTTGCCTGGTAAAATAGCTACTTCGATATCGTTAGCAAAACCACCCATGGCCTCGTCGCGTGAGTTGTCAAAAATCTCCCAGATCAAATGATGCAAGCCGTCTGGTCCGGTAGTACCTATGTACATTCCAGGACGCTTCCTGACCGGTTCTAGCCCCTCCAATACGGTAATAGAATCCGCCCCATATGTGTCTTTTTTCTGTTTTTTATCCGCGGTCATGTCTACTAATTATAGCAAATTTAGACTATAAAAGAAAGCTTTTTGGGGATTAAGACTTTATCGAAAACCGACTTTTAGGGATCTCAAACTTTTGAATTACAGAGTTATTCGCAGTATTCCTTTTCAACAAAATTATCACATATTGATCCACAAATACTGGCACCCAAGCCGGATCATTTATACGGGAAATCAAGAAAGCTTGCCCCCACCCTGTATAGTCCCGGTGGGAGAAAAATATAGTATTAAAATTATATTTTTTGTCAGCCTCTCTCCAAACTATTGGGTCAGTTTGCATTGGCTTATAAACTTTATCAAAAAAGTCACTCGAGTATGCTTCTGGTCTATTGTCAGTAAAAACTTTTTGTTCTGGGTATAAGTGATAAATAAGGAAGCCTCCAACATCATAATTATTGAAAATAGGACCTGATATTTTATTTTCTTTTAAAAATTCTGCAGATTGAGATATTTGAGATAAAGTCCCAAATCCTTTTATTTCTCTATTACCTTCTATAACTTTAATAGTTGTTACAAATCCATAGATTGCAAACAATAATATGCACACCAAAGCCACATTTGTGGCTGTCATGTTTTTTATTTTACCAATTGCCCAGCTAATGCTAAATATAGAAAACAAACCAAAGAGCGGGAAGTTGCGTATTGCTAGGTATGAAAGTATGAGTAAAGTAAACCATACACCTGCCACTATCCAAGTTTCTTTTTCTTTTTTTGCCACCCATCCCTGCCAACAAATCAAACTAGCTCCAAAAAATGCACATAACTTCCAGAAAATAAATCCTGGCTGTATGAATTTTAGGTTTTCAAGAAACCCAATAGACTGATTCTCCACTATTGTGTAGCCATAACCCTTGAATATTGCTAATGGGTATAGAGCCCCAGCCAAGAAATGTGGATTCAATAGAGTAGCTAGGGCTGCCAAAATAGCGACTGGTAATATTTCCAAAAACTTGTTTTCTTTTTTAAATAAATAAAATATAAAATGGACTAAAGTAAAGACAAACAACACAAAGCAGCCAAAAACGAAGCCAATATGTAGATTGACCCACAAGAGCTGTAATATAGGCAGAGCATAGAGCCACTTCTTAGAGATACTCCCAGATTGCCAGAGCCAAAGTAGTGTGAAATATAAAATGAATAACAGATAAGTGAAGCTCTCTGGCCGCACTTCTGTACGCGAAGCGATAACAGGAGCCAAAAATACACTCAAAGCCACAACCCACCACAAACCGACTTCCCTCTTGGCTAAAAATAAGGCCAAAAACAATGCGGCGAAAAGTACCAAAACATTTAACAAAGAAAGTCCTATAAATCCCGCTGCACCAAATACCAAAAAATAAAGTACTCCAGATAGCCAGTGNTGATTTATAAATGGCNGCTCTGGCTCGGTATACGAATAAGTATTCTTATTAAGAATTTCTCCTACACTTTGCCAATTAGAATTACCTATCCCCTCCAAAATTATTTTGCCATTCTGTAAATGCCTTCCNAGATCNGCCGTNGTCAAATCAATCTTCTTTGCAAACAAATTGCCATAAAGTAAACCTACGATCAAAATGGCAATGCCGATACTTATNTATTTATTCATCTAGTAGATAATACCGTAATATTGATTTTTATTGAATTTTTACCTACACTTGAGGGAACATAAGGGAACACTTAATATGGAATATATAATACCAACTAACGACGAAAAGCGACTAATTGAGAGTTTGAAGGATAAACAAGACACTGAAAGTCTTAGGGTCAAGCGCTACTTGAGCATGCCTGATTTGTCGCGGACAGAGGGTAGTCCTGTTCAAGAGCTTGTTAGACGTATAACAGGAATACCTGATTTTAAAATATTTGACATTATTCACGTGCCTGAAATCATGTCGACCAAGATCGCTTTTGATCTATTTGACTTCCCTGCTGACCATCCGGCCCGAAAGAAATCCGATACCTATTACGTTGATGACAACCATATACTACGCACCCAAACTACGGTGATGTGGTATTACTATTTCGAACAAGCAGAAGTTAAGGAGAAACTTGCAAAGAAAGAGCCGCTGGGTGTCTTTTGCTACGGCAAAGTTTACCGCAAAGATGAGATCGATGCTCAACATATGAATGTGTTCCATCAGATCGACGCACTTTACATAGCACCGAAGGAAGTAGAGAAGATAGACCTCGACACGCTCAAGGATGTAGAGCTCAAAATTGTAAAGGCCATATTCGGTGACGTTGAATCACGTTTTGCTGAAGAAACTTTCCCTTATACGAATCCATCAACCGAAATTGAAATCAAGCGCGACAATGATTGGCTCGAAATACTTGGCAGCGGCGTTGTGAAGCCGAGAGTTCTCGAAATGTTGGGAGTAGACCCAAATGTATATAACGGTTGGGCGTTTGGTTCTGGTATTGAGCGTTGGGCTATGATTAGCATGGAGCTTCCAGACATCCGCCTTCTGTGGTCAGAAGATGAGCGGGTCAAAAAACAGCTCAAACTTGGTAGTAAATATCAAGATGTAAGCANATATCCGCCCGTTATTCGTGACATTTCTTTTATCGTAAATACAGACTTTGTGCCCAATAATTACTTTGATTTAATAAGAGAGACTGTCGGTGAAGAGATGATTGAAGAAGTGGCTTTGATAGACAAATACGAAGATGAAGCCAAATTTGGCAAAGGTAAAGTAAGCTACGCTTTCCGGATTACCTATCGCTCGCTAGGCAAGACTTTGACTGGGGAGGAGGTAGACGCGATGCACAAAAAGCTAGAGCAGAAGACAGTCGAGGTACTTTTGGCAAAAGTCCGATAATGTGATATTATTTTCGCATAAGATTGTATGCATTTCATTCCTGAAATCATTACCAATATTTTGCTTTTCATAGTCCTCTATTTTGAGGTGTTTATATTGCTTACCTACTTGGAGACTCGTGAAAAAAGAAATCTTCCCCCAACCCTGCTCCCAAAACAGCTACCATCGGTCTCTATTATCGTCCCAGTTTGGAATGAAGAAGCGACCATTCTCAAGACCATCTTTTCTCTCTTGAAACTCAACTATCCCAAAGACAAACTTTCTATTTTTATTGTTGACGATGGCTCTCTTGACAATACTTGGAAGGTGCTCCAAAGATTCTCTCGCAATTCTCAAATCAAACTTTTGAAAAAAGAAAACGGCGGCAAACACACTGCCTTGAACTACGCCCTCGAGTTTATCGAGAGCGACCTAGTCGGCTGTCTTGATGCCGACTCCTTCGTTCATCCAGAAGCGCTCAAGAAGATCGTAGCTCATTTTGAAAATGATAAGGAGCTTTTCGCCGTCACCCCTTCAATCAAGGTCCACAATCCCAAAAAGATTATAGAGCTAATGCAAAGGGTAGAGTATCAATGGGCGGTGCTTCTACGTAACATACTTTCTTATATGAACGCCCTTTATGTCACTCCAGGGCCTTTCACTATTTTCAAACGCAATGTCTTTAAAATGCTTGGTAACTATAAACATGCCTATCTAACAGAAGATATGGAGATGGCTATGAGAATGCAAAATAGCGGTTTGCGTATTGGCAACGCTCCAGATGCCTTCGTCTACACCGTCACCCCCCAGACCATCCGTACCCTCTACAAACAGCGCCTTCGCTGGACTTATGGATTCTTGCGCAACGTGATCGATTATAAGCACTTATTTTTCAATCGGCAGTACGGCCACCTCGGTATGCTAGTACTACCAACCGCTAGTATCTCACTTGTCTCCACCGTCTATCTTGTTGTCAATACTATTTCTTCTTGGACAAAGAGTCTCTTCACTAGCATAAGTCAAATTCAGACTGTCGGTTTCCACTTTGCTTGGCCCCAGTTCGACTTTTTCTACTTTGATACCAGCATCATCTTCTTTTTAGGAGCAGTCACATTTATAGGTACTTTTGCTCTGGTTATTTTTGCCCGTAAGCTATCTGAAAACAAAATCACTCTCAGTCTCGACTTGGTTTACTTCTTCGTCCTCTATGCTTTCATCTCTCCAGTCTGGATCACCAAAGCCATCTTCAACGTCGCATTTGCAAGAAAGACCAAATGGCGGTAGGATACTCCTGCTATGGAATGGAAAAAATACGCCTATACTTTCGTTATTACTGCTGTCATATTTGCGACAGCGATATTTTTGAATAATTACTTTAGCCAGAAGAAGTTGAACGAGGTCAAAAATATTGAGAGCCGGATCGCTATCGATATCTTAGCGAGCGAGACCCAATTCTCTCTACTTTCCGAGCTTCCTTGCCGTGAGATCGGTAGCTCCGTCCTCTCTCAAGAGCTCGCTACTCTGGGCGATAAACTTTCGTATACGGAAGAGAACCGAGGAGCGGATGATGAGGAGGTATTGAGTCTCAAGAAGTACTACTCACTTTTGGAAATCAAAGACTTCTTGCTGATGCAAAAGATCAAAGAACGCTGTGGCACTACTGCGGCGACTACCAGCCCCGCTATAATCTACTTCTACTCCAATATAAAAGATTGCCCAGATTGTGAAAAAGAAGGTTTCGTTTTGACCAGACTAAGAGAGGAGTACCCAGAGCTACGCGTCTACTCCTTTGACTACGACCTTGGACTATCGGCATTACAGACACTCATCGCCATCTATGATGTCAAAAACCAAACTCCCGCCCTCCTCATCAACGGCCGAGTCTACTACGGCTTCACTTCAATCGAAGACCTCAAAAAGATCATCCCCGAATTCAAAATTCTAGATAAACAAAAAGCTCTCCTCCAATCTTCCCCAAAAGCCACTTCTACTTCTAACTAACGAGTTTTAATTTGGAGCCGGAGAGAGGACTCGAACCTCCAACCCATGCTTTACAAAAGCATTGCTCTACCATTGAGCTACCCCGGCGTTGTATTCTAATTTCCAAAAAACCTATATCAACTCTTCCTCAATCCTTCCCTTCCCCCCACTCTCTTTATCCTCCTCAATTTTCTTTAGATAAAAAGAAGAGGCACCTTTGTTCTTTATATCCTTCTTACCCATAAAGCTATCTTGCCTAGCTTTATAGTTACGGAGTATATCATTTTTTTTGGATTCAAAAAGCTGGAGGGAAGTTTCTTTTAGTTTGACCAAGAGGAGATAGCGCACGGTTTGGATTGTCTGAAGCAGCCTGAATTTTGCCTTATCAAAAATACTTATGGCAAGCGGGTCAAATCGGCGAATAGGGCTGAGAAATATACTGGATTTGCCACTTCGGAGCTCTATCGCCTTTAGTACAAGCACAAAGGAAGCAAGTATGAAAGATGCAGCAAATATTACAATGAGAGTCATTTTAGTTCAAAGAGAAGCGTTTGAATCTACCAACTTCGGTGCGCTCTCCAAACTTTTGGCTCGCTTCGTCCAAAAGCCCTTTTATAGTTATTTCCGGATTTTTGATAAATACTTGTTCGAGCAAGACTTTTTCAGCAAAGTAAGCTGCCAGTTTGCCTTCGATTATCTTATCTTGCATCTCTTTCGGCTTATCTTTGGCTTCTTCCATAAATAGCTCTTTGGCTTTGACTTTATCTTCTTCTTTCACGTCTTCCATTTTTACAAACTCTGGCGCCGCAGCAGCAATATGCATAGCTATATCTCGTGCCAAAGCTTTGAACTCGTCATTTCTAGCGACGAAGTCAGTCTCACAGAGTAGCTCTACTAAGGTGCCCACAGTGCCGGTATTGTGGATATAAGAGGCAATAGCGCCAGAGCCGAGAGTCCGGCCAGATTTTTTGTCAGCCGAAATCTTGCTAATTTTGCGCAAGATTATCTTGGCCTTCTCTATATCACCAAGAGATTCCTCAAGTGCTTTTTTGCACTGCATCACCGAAACCCCAGTCTCGTCTCGCAGCTCTTTAATCTGATCAGTTGTAATATTCATAAGAGTTTCAAAGTTACAAAGGCGCAAGTAAAAAGTTTATCCTTGCGCTTTTCAAGCTTTCTAACTTTTGGCTTTATTATACCCTTCTGCAATCTTATTTACAAAAAANTGAATACTNGNTCNNCTNGANTCNTTNGCTGGNATNGGATACTTNATANNTTTNANNTTNTTGTCNGTACNNCANAGNNCNATNACNGGTATNTTTAGAGTATTNGCTTCTCGNAGNGCNGTCTCNTCNTANCGNGGATCAACNATAAANAACGCTTTTGGTAGATGGGTCATGCTTTTAACACCCCCGTACATTTTTTGCAGCTTTTCAATTTTGCGATCAATCAAGAGTCTTTCTTTTTTGGTATATTTTATAAGTTCACCTTTTTCTTTTTGAGACAGGAGATCGAGCATAGTATCTACCCTTTTTCGAATTTCTGAAAAATTTGTGAGAGTACCTCCGATCCAACGACTAGCGACATAAGGCATGTTTACGTTTTGAGCAGCTCCCTCTACCGCCTTAGTGGCCTCGCTTTTACCACCAACGAAGAGTATTACCGCGCCAGTAGAAGCGAGGTCGGCAACAAATGAAAGCGCTTTTTCAAGAGATTCGGCTGTCTTTTCTAGATCAAAAATATCTGAGCGGTTTTTGGACCCAAAAATTAAAGGTGTCATGCTTGGGTGCCTTCGGGACTTACCGAAGCCAAAATGAGCTCCGTGTTTGAAGAGCTCGTCTAGATTTGTTTTTGCTTTCGTTTCTGATTCCGCCATACAAGGTAAAAGGATAGCAAATAGGCCGGAGTTATGCAAATGCCTTAATTATTGGCTCTATCTGACCCTTCAAGATATTCTCGATACCATGCCAATTTTGCTTCAAGCGGTGGTCGGTTACTCGGTCTTGCAGGATGTTATAAGTTCTAATTTTTTCTGACCGATCAGCGGTGCCTACCTGCTCTTTGCGGTTGGCAGCATGCTTGCTCTCCTCTGCCTCCAGCTGTATTTCTTCTAATTTGGCCAAAAGTATACCAAGAGCTTTTTC
>C687J35174_10009332_pt1 | contig 12324 bp, 16 predicted proteins | sample RifCSPhighO2_01_FD_35174 | JGI IMG/M metagenome (IMG submission 35174) | reverse complement strand
ATTTAGTAGAACCTTTATCATTAGTAATCTCTTCTCCACTTGCACTTTTAATCATTTTTAATTCAGCCATAAACATTCTCTATAAAATCCATTTATAAAACTTTTTATATTTAAGATTAGTTAAGAACAAATGCCCTTATGGTGTAATCTGGACTAAGCACAGAAGCTTGCGGTTCTAAGCAAAAAGCTTCAAATCTGGGTTCAAATCCCAGTAGGGGCAATATCGTTCATTTAATTGTAAAAGAATATACATAATAAATTATCCAAGTATTAATATATTTTAATTTTTTATTTGATGTATGCAAATTATAAGGAGTTTTGATAATTTAGTAGATAAAATATTGAAAGAAGTTTCTATAAAAATAGCTAAACATGAATTTGAAGAAGCAATTAGATATACTTCAGATAAAGTTTATTATCGAATTGTCCGGAGCACTAATCCAATATTTTCACATCATAAACCAAGAGATTTAACTGTTAATGAAAAAGTAAAGAATAGAGTTTATTTCTTCCTAAAAGGATATATTCCTGAATCTTACTTAGATTATGGATGGAAAAAAGTTAAAGAAGAGGGAAGTAAACCAGTTAAATTAAATTTGTCCCATAATTATTAAACATCCCTAATTCCACCTTCGCTTATCTCAAATATGGCTTCTCCATCAGGCATTGCCGGAGCATCCACAAGTTTAGCTACCCTTGTTCCTTTTTTTCCTCTTCTTAAATAAATTCTGTAAGTAGATGCATGTGCTAATACATGTCCACCGATAGCCTCAGTGGGATCTCCAAAGAAGACATCTGGCCTTGCCATAACTTGGTTTGTTATATATACTGCAATATTATACTTATTTGCTAATTTCATCAACGCATGCATATGTTTATTCAGTTTTTGTTGTCTATCAGCTAATTGTCCCCTTCCGGAAAAATCACTCCTAAAATGACTCATCAAAGAATCAACAATAATTAATTTGATTGGCAATCCTTCTTTTATCAAATCTTCAACCTTTTCAGCTAATAACATTTGATGATCTGAATTAAAAGACCTAACTCCTCTAAAATTTCTTAATGCCTCTTCTCCATTTAATCCCTTTGCTTCTGCTAATTTTTTTATAAATTCTGGTCTTAATGTTGATTCAGAGTCAATCCAGACAGCCATCCCTTCAGCCCCACCTTTATCCCTAGGAAGTTGAACATTAACAGCTAATTGATGCGCTAAGGTTGTTTTTCCAGAGCCATATTGTCCATAAGCCTCTGTTATTGCCCCAGTTTCTACCCCCCCACCAATTAATGAATCAAAAGCTTTGCTATTTGTTGTTATTTTTATTATTTGTTCCCTCTTCTTAAGTAAATCTTCTCCACTCTCAAAACCCATATCTAATTTTGTCCTAGCTACACTAATTATTCTTTTAGCTACATTATCACCCATGCCACATGCATCAACTAATTCAGCAGGAGACGCAACAGCAATTGACATTAAATCTGTATATCCGGACTCCATTAACTTTTCTGCTGTTGCTGATCCAACTCCCGGTAGATCTTGAATAGTAAGTTCTTTAGTTTCTTTTGTTGCCATCTTTATTCATCCCCCCCATTTTCTTCTATGTTTTCCTTTTCTTGCTCTTTATTAGATTCAAAAAACAAATAATCCTGGGCTTTGTTTAATAAAAGTTGGAGTCTTACAATATCTTGTCTTCTTAAATTATTAATAACTTCAGACCTCCAGATATCTTCCTTCTTTTTCTTATAACTTTTTGTTATACTAAAAGTCTTGTAAGAAAGCTCTCCCCCTTCAAACTCCTTTTTATTATCCCAGATAGATAGGTCCATATTGCCTATCCTCCATTTTTGTATTGGTCTTGTCATTTTTCCTCCTTTGCTTTCGCATTTTGTTTCAACAGTCCTAGAAATAGCTCCAATTAGTCTCCCTTTTCGGAACTTATTTCATGAGACTAATAGTATAATATCAAGTTTATTTATAAATCTGGCGCGTGGTTGTCCGCTGTCCGCTACGTATATACTAGAGAATATATCTTATAGTTTATATATTCCTTTTCTTTTTATTTAAACTTGTTATTAACTTATTTGATAAATGTTCTACACTATTTATCAGAAGAATTCTCCATATTAACCTCTCTTCTTTCATCCCAATAGTCCTATTCTCTCTTTTTAATACATTGATACAACTATGATACTGTTTAAAAATGTAGGACTCATAAAGTTTAATTCCAGTAAGTATACTAATGATTGCCCTATTTGTCTTTGCATGAGCAATCAATAAAATTGTTTCATTTTTGTGTTTTTTCTCTAATCTTCTTAGAAATTCTTTTATCTCGTTTAATCTCTTGTTATTAAACTCTTTATTTTCCCACTCATTCTTGTGTTTTTCAATTGTTTCATCTGATATTTCTCTTATCAGCGGGGTAAATTCTATTCCTTGTTTTCTTTCTCTTCCAATAATCTTTGCGGTTTGAATTGTTCTTTTTAGATCGCTACTATATATCTTATCTATCTTTTCTTTCTTTAATCTTTTTGCTAATCTTGTTACTTGAATTCTTCCGAGTCTGGTTAAATGCGGATCTTCCTTATCAATCACTTCCCCATGCCTAACTAATATAATCTTCATTTTAAAAAACATTATTTATTGTAATTGCTATAAACACCAATATTGTTGCTAGTAAAGCATATTCTAATATCCCTCCGGTCTTGATAAAACCTTTAAGATGTAAATTGTTAAATGGTCTCAGAAAGCTTATTCCTGTAGTTGTTAATGAGTCTATCAATAAATGGGAAATAAATCCAATCAGAAAAGCAAATCCAATTACTGGGTAGCCAAACAAGCTTATAACTATAAAAATTGCTATTGGAACATATATTGTGTGCATTAATCCCCTGTGCCCAAATAATAATTCTAACAAAAAAGACAAAGGTTTTATTTTAGATCCTATTCTGGAAGACATTTTATCTAAATCAGCTAAAGCAGCCCCAAATATGACAGCTAAGATAAAGATAGATTGATTTGGAACCTCAATTAGAGTTATAGTTAGTAATGCAACTAAAAATCCGAAAGCTAGATGGGTTATGAACATCATTTTAGCTTGCTTAACAATTCATTCATTGATTCTTTTAGGTTAATCTCCTCTACAGAGTTTGTTATAAACTCTAATCTATCAAACATATCATTCCTTACAACCTTACCATTAATTACTATCTGACTTCCCAATAATTTTTCTCGTGCATCAGAAAATTTGTTTATATCCTCTTTTAAGTTTAAAACTTCTTTATCGTCTAACTTTAGTATTTTAGAAACATTATCCCTAAAAGCAACTACCCTTATATTGTCTGTTCCATCATCAAAAAATAAGTTTAGGATCGGATTAAAATTCTCCTTGACATTTCCATGTACATCGCATTTATACTTGTCACCATTCAAAGTAAGTTTTTTGTTACATTCTGGACAAGCTGGATAAAATTTAGGCTCAAATAATTGGACTATTGTTCCAACAATAGAAACATTATCTCCTAATTTAAGGTCTTTAATTTTTTTCTTCTGCAGTCTTTTTTGTAAGTTAATAAAGACATTTCCTACAAACTCATTTTCAGGATTAAGTTGAATAGAACTTGATTTGTTTAGATGTACTTCTTTAAATCCGTTATTTTCCCTTACATATCCATTTCTTACTAATAATATATCTCCCTCATTTACTTCTTCCATTGATTTTATCTGTGATTCATCCCATATTACTATCCTTATTGCCCCGGTTTCATCCCCGACTAATAAACTCTGCACTTTTCCTTGTCTGTCTTGTTTCTTATATTCTATAACCTCATTCTTTTGAACTATCTTAACAAGAATTTCTATGTTTGAAATTCCAGTCATTAATTCATTAACTTTGTATCTTTTTTTGCTTAAATCAAATATTTTTATTCCTAGTTCATTAGCTACTATGTAAGCAGCCCCATCCCTACTTATCAAATCATTAAGCTGTTTTATTTTAGAATTTACTCTTGATTCTATCTCATCATTGCTAATATTCTTTTCTTCTTTTATTCTCTTTACAATGTCTTCATAAGTCGCTTTGTACATTTTTTCAAAATTGATTAAACTCTTGTTCTACTGCAACAACAGGAATTTGTTTTGTTGCTACAACAGTTTTATATGGATAAGCTAATTTTATTATTAAAGGATTTTGGAAATAATTAGTTTCTGCTGGTAAACTAACTGTTAAAGTGCAGTAAGCCTCTCTTGTTTTTATCGTATCAGTAAATTTGATTATATTCTGATTGCAATTAAAAACCCCGCTTCCCTCCAGATTAATAGCTCCGGCTATATTCAAACTTCTATCNTCATTATTAATCCATCCATCACTTCCACCAAAATCTTGGAAAGTAATTATTAAAGTTACAAATGCTTGGTCATTAACTGCATCAGTCTGTTGTTTTATGCTAGTTATTGCAACAGGTGAATTGCGTGCATCAGGTCCAAGATCATTAATACTAAAGGAAGTTCTCGAAGTACATTCTTGTTCCCTTACATTAGCTTCTTCCCCTTTCACACATAGCTGGGTTATAAAATCCGCTTCATAGTCATATTCTAACTCTGCTCTTATTGCCGCGTTGGTTAAACTGCTATAAGAATATGCAAAAGTATCAAAATCAATCTCTTCTTCAACAACGGTTTGTCCAAATTCAGCTTCCCTTCCTTTTATTAAAAAACTTCTTGATATTCTTCCAGGAATAGCTTCCAAATTTCCTGTAGGGGTATCAGATAAATAAACTATTCCAGAAATATCCTTTGTTCCCCAATTCTGTAATAATAGTTCAACCCTAAAAGGAATCCCAATTCTTATTCTGTCTTGTGGCGGTTTTCCTTCTACAAATTTTAATGTAACTCCTTTATTAGATAATTGCCCTGGCTGATTAGGATTAACTTCAGTTGCAACATTTCTTGGCTGGGAATTAAAAGGTAATGTTGCACATCCAGAAACAACTACAACAAGGATTAATACTAATAAAAGAACTATATGCCTCATCTAATTAAAAAACTATGGGTTGTTTAAAAGGTTTTCTGTAAAAAATACTACAGCTCCAGATACACTATTATCTAATTGTCCAAATAATAAATTTTCAACCTTTCTTATTTCTATAGAAGCATCTTGTGTTACTCTGTAAGTATATCCAGCATCAGCTTGAATTTTATATACTTCTAATAGATCTTGTTCTTGTGGAGCATCTTGTATCATTATTCCACAGTCAAATATTAAATTATCCCTAAAACTTGGACATAATTGTGCATCTTTATTGTCAGAGTAGCAATATAATCTTATTCTATCATTTATATCTTTTATAATTGTAGATGATAAGTCTCCATCAGTAAATGATTCACAACTATCTTGGTTAATCGAAACTCCAGGTTCATTCAATGAACTTATTCTTAAATAATTCAACTTTTCTAAATTTCCACCCCAAACAAATTTATCTGAAACTGTGTTTATTAATCCAATTTTTATTCTTTCATTTTGTATTGTAAATGGTTGTCTTCCAAATAATTGAATGGATAAAGGAATTGGAGTTCTAGCACCAATTTGTTGTGATCTTATTTCCCCATCCCCTTTCCATAATCCAGAGNTAACTAATCCTTGATATAAATCATTTCTNTCNAATAAANGTCTACCTACCCCNCTTCTTGCTAAACTATCTTGGCTTGTGACATATAGGTCTTGTATTGTTCTAGAGATTATATCATACTTAACATTTAATGTTATTAGTTTTCCAGTTCTTACTTGATCTTTTACAACACTAAAACTATTTTTTGGAAGAACGCATCTTACTTGCACTTGTCTTGTTATTCCAGAAGCCCCACCCATAACAATTGTTGAGACTTCATTTATTCCCTTTGCCCCTTCACCAACTAATTCTATTTGTATTGGACCATTGTAATCTTTTGAACTACAAGAGATATCTAGTCTAATATCATTTTGAACATTTTTTATGTTGATTAGTCCATCTATTCTTATTTCTTCATCTTCATTATAAAATCTTCTTAATGATTCAAATTGCTGAATAATTACCCCCATCTTCTCAGTAGGTTTTTCTGAGACCACATCTGGATTTTTAAATTCGCCTATCTCTTCTGGATATTTCAAGAATTTTACAAAATTATTAACTATTGCGTCTTTTGTAGCTTCAAAGGATCTTCCTAAACTAGCTTCAGCTTTCGAGACAAAAATGTTACATGTTCCTCCTAAATACGGAACAGATTGAAGAAAAGTTGAACATGAAAAGTAAAAGAAAATTCCAACAATTAATACAACAAAAATCGCTTTTAATAAACTCGGCTTTTTACTATTTCTAACAGTAATGGAAGTTTGTTGTGGTTGTTGATAAGTTACTTGAGTTGGTTGAGAAGGTTGATATTCTCTTTTCCTAAAAGGGGATGTAATAACATTAAGTGGTTGTTTTGCTGCTCTCCATCTCCACTGCATTTTTTCCCATCTTCGTCTCTCTAAGTTCAATCTTTTTAACTCTTCATCCTCAGTTTCCTTTCTCCAAAAAGCCATATTACCTCTTTTACTCCTTCTCAGGATCAAATTTAAACATTAAAACCGTATTTTCTTGGATTAAATTGTTATTTTTGTTTTTTAACAATTTAAAGTTAGTTATAATTTCGAATTTAATAAATCTATCTTCTCTATTAAGATTCCATTGAAATCCTTTTTTATCTTCAATGCAATTGGATAAATCAAAAGTTATATCTTTTGTTTTTAGGCATTCTTTAGATTTCATAACCTCACTATGTAACTCGTCCAGAATGTTGAAATTAAAATTAATTTTTTCAATGAAAGAAGGATCTCTTTCATATGTTCCAGTAACTATTGTTTCTCTTTTTATGTCTGAAGATACAACTGATCCTGTTATTCTATTTAATTCGTTATTAACTTTTTTAACATAATTTTGAGTTTCTTTTAATTCTGGAATTTTTCTTAAACTAGATACTCTTGATGGACCTGCATTATAAGCAGCTAGTGCTAAATCAACATTCTTGAATCTATCTAATTGTAATTTTAGATAGGCAGTTCCAGTTAAGATATTCAATCTAGGATTAAATTTAGCATCTTCGAAATCCCATTCAACATTAAACTTATTTTTAACATCTTTAAATGCTATCTCTCTTATTTGCATCAAACCATATGCATCTTTATTAGAGATGGATATTGGATTATAATTAGATTCAACATTTATTACGGCCCTTATCAAATTTTCATCAATATTAAATGTTTGGCTAGCTTCTTTTATCCAATGATCGTATCCAACATCCTTTACAGAAAAGTCTATTACTCTCTTTTCTTTTAATGTTATACTATCCTTGTTTATTTCAAATAAAAGAGAATTTTTAGATTTAGCAATGAGATTATTCTCTTGAATTGTGTAATCAAAATCCAATTTTGGAATTTTATTATTTAAATTTAAATAATTCTTAAAATTGTTATCAAAGTATAATAGATAGTCTTCTTTATTTGGTTTACATTCATTATTCCAAACAAATTCATTTTCTGATTTACATCCTTCTTTTCTTAACCCACCATTTTTTCCAAACTCATTTAATGCATCATTGATAGAATTCCTTGCACTCTGTTTTATATATTGCCTAATAAACTCTCCCTTTTGATATAGTTGAATTATGTCTATTTGATTCTTTCCTGCTTCTCCAGCAATTGATGTATTTGTAGTTAAAACAGCGAATGTGGCATAAGCTAATAAGAATGCAGTTAATGCAACCAAAGTCGGCAAGTATATTCCCTTTTTGTTCATGATAATCCTTTAAACAATTTCAGTTTTATATTAACTAAATTCTTTTTATAATCAGGCAAAGATAATGAATATTCTAGACTATTTCTGAATTTTTTGTCGAATCCAACTAATGGAAGTATTTTTGGTTCAGTTCCAGTAGTTACTATTGCATCTGTATTAAAAGAGTGTATTATGGGATCATACCCCCCATTCAGGAAGATAGTTTTGTCAGTAAATTTAATTTCTAAATACCATGAGCAGACTTCTTGTGGGTTATCTACTAGCATTTTGCTGTCAACTTTGCATATTTTGTTCATTGGCTCTCTTATTTTTTCTTTTATTTTGTCTTTATCGTTTTGATTTATGATGATAAATTCATACAGATTAACATCTTCAATCGGTGTATTCATTAGATTTTTCAATGTCAAACCACCATCATTGCTAACCTTCTTTGAGGTTATTATCTCACTTATATTTTTCATATCAGCATATGATATTTCATTTGTAAACAAAACAAAGAAGACAGTCAGTATTATTGCAAGAGTTATTATTGAAAAGCCATCCATTAATCCCTCTCCCAAAACTCCTTTTTTCATTGGACTATTACCTCTGCTTTTAGTATATCATAACTAACTTTACCATTATTTGAAACTAGAATATATTGCTGGCTTTTGAATAAACATTGTTTTTGTTTATTTCCAATCTGGCAAAGATTAAAAGCATCTTTATAATTTTTTATGTTAGATATTATTTTTTCATTATTTTCTAGCTCTACCTTTATTGGATATTTTAATCCAGTACAATTTCTCAACCTTTCTTCAGTAAATTTACTAATATCTATTTCTCCTGGCTCAACAACAACATCTTGCAATGCAAAACATTCAGAAGAGTAATACAATTTTCTTATTGTTAAGTCTGCCATTGCCTCATTAATATTTATCTCTCTAGCTATGGCTGAATTTACTACAAAAAATACTGCACCCATGATAACAACAGTTAACAATATTCTGTTTATCCATAATAATGTCTCTCCAGAAATAAAATAAGCTCCCTTTTTCATGTTATTTCATTCCTCTCTATAGAATCTTTATAGCTATAAGCATACATATTATCAAAACAATTTGAATTTGATTTGAAAGAAAGGCTATTAGGATCAAAATAATTAATTGGATCCTCTACTTTTCCATTGATAACAAGTTCAAAATGTAAATGTGGTTCATATTGTGTGTGGCTTTTTGGTCCATGTTGCCCAGATTTAGCTATTAGCTCCCCTTTTCTAACTTCACAATTTTCTACACAATTAAATCCACTTAATTTTATTTCTTTTGATAATTTATCTAGATGCAAATATCTGGTAATAACTCCATTCCTATGTTCAATAGTTAATGAATTCTCAGTTCCGGCCCCATTAACATATGTTTTTATTATCCCCTCTTCTATAACAAAAACATCTTCATAATTGGCTCTCAAATCTACTCCTTCATGATAAGAAGTTCCTTCGCTTATTTGCCTATTACCGAAGCAGGAGGTAACTATTTTTTGATTTACTGGGAAGACAAAATCAGTTGTTCTTATAGCAAGATTCTTTTTCTGTTCTCTTATAAGCAAATTTATATTTGGAGAATAAGTTGAAAATATCTTATTTGATGAAATTTTATTTCCACTTATATCAAGATTTCTGTCACCATACTGATAATTTAAGTTTAGTTTGCCGGGAGAAAGCTGGGCAGTATTTAATAATAATGATGTATCCAAGGACACATACCTATCAGAAAATCCAGATGCTTCAGCAGTTCTATCTATCATAAAGATAGTAGTTATAACAACAAATCCAACTAGAAGAAGATAAAAAGCCCATAATATGGTTCTTTCTTCTTCACCCCTTTTATCCATGTATCTAAACTTATTACTTTATTTATTATTGTTTTGGTCTATAGAAACCCCTGAAGAGTCATATCTTATCTTTAGTACTCCTCCCCCACTTGAGATTTGGCCAGAATTTTTGAATTTTTTGTTGACTTCTTTACATTCAAATTTCTCGCATGATAAATCTAAGCACAGGCATAAACAACTTCTTAAAGTGCATACTGGAGACTGCTGTTTAATTTTATCGTTTATTGAGTCTGGATTTAAGTATTCTATTAAATATCTATCTTTTAAGTTGTAATATGTCTCAATAAATGGATTATTTAGGCTTAATTTATCTATATCTCTAGAAATATATTCAAATGAGTAATAACTCTGTTTATCTATTGTGCTATACTGTGGCAATAGACCAATAAAAGAACTTGATATGCTATAAAGAACAAGAAGGACAATAACCCCAACTATTAATCCAACTACGGCCTTGCCTGTTATTAAAGTCATAAGTTAATAACTTAAAAGAACTAATTAAATGTTTTTATTAACGACATTCAACTTCTGGACAACCAATACCTAGACTTGAAATTCCATCAGTCCCATATCTCTCTCTTATTTTAGCATCATTTGCCATTTGAGCTTTTTCACTACATGTGTATACAATATCATATTTTCCATTACTTTGTATTTTTGATTTACCATCTATCACAAATGCAGTAGTACAATAAGCAGAACTTCCCCTTAATNCTCCNGTATCNGGNANTAANTTAGCTTGATCACAAAATTGTTGACAGCTTTGAACAGCTAAAACCTCATCAGTCCCTGCTGTAGTCGAGTAAAATGTAGATTTTATTCTATCTGTTAGCCCTTTAAAACCACCAAAAAAGAATGTAACAACAACAACTAAAACTAGAATAGCTAATATTGCAATTATGATTGTGTTTAGAGTTAAACTTTGACCTCTTTTGTCCGTCTTTTTTTGCATAAAGATATTAGTAATCATGTATATATAAAAGTTATGGTGAATTTATTTTCTAAATTTATATGTAAATGATTATGTTTTGTAACAGATAATAAGATTAATGTTTTATACTAATTCGATTTTGCTATACAAGAATCGCTTTTGATTATACATCCTGTTGCTGAAAATCCACATGGATCTTGTTCACATAAAGGTTGCCATTCATGTGTGCGTAGTCTTGTATCGTGCCCGCTTGGGTTAATTGATTTGCTACTGTATGCATCGCAACTTTTTAGAGTTATGGTTGCACAGGAGAAACAGCTACCAGTATTGCCTCCAGTCCATCCCCAAGGAGCATAATCATTTACAGTATCCTTCCAATAACATCTAAACAACCCATTACCAAATCCTTTATTTTTTCTTTCACAAACTGAATAATCAATATTTTTTGTGTTCTCTAAACAATCATTTTTAAGACTATTTTTAAAAGTAGTTGATTTGATTCCTAAACTATTTGGAAATTCTTCCAATAGTTTAGAATAGTATAAATAATAAATAGTTTGATCTTCTGTTATACATCTATCCGCTATTTCTCTTAATGCTTCAGCAAAAATAGGTTTATTCTTATCTTCAACCCCATTATTGTTAATTAAATATAAATTTTCATAAGATTTCCTATCAACATATTGTCTTAGTTTAATCTGGAATTCTTGACAACTAGGATTTTGTTTAGCATTTAGAAGAGCAGTTTTATAATTTATACTATTCTTAAAAGATTTCATTACTTGTGTATCTTTACTTAATAATTCTCTAAAATTTTCATCATTAGATAAAGTTCTTAATGCTTCTAATGTATCTGCTTTTATATAAGCGGATTTTAATTCTTCAAATTTTTTTTCATTTCCCTCAAATGATTTTCGAACTTTGTCTAGTTCTTCCAATCTTTTTTTGATAGAATCTGGAAGCCCATTAGGGAAATGCTTTGATGCTTCAGATTTAGCTAAATCAATTCTATCTTTTGTAGGATTAGAGATAGCAGCATCTATTAAACTATTTATTATAAATAGCTTATCTTCTTGACTGGTTACTCCTGCTCCTAATGAAGCTATACCTTGTAAATTAGAGCTCATTTTATAACAGTTAATTAACTTAATTCTTAAATCCCTAGATAACTTTTCTTTGTCAGTCACTTCATGTTTTTTAATTTCATTCAATGCATCATTATACTCTTTAGTTAATTGAACAACATTATCAGAATTACATTCTCCACGATCTGCTAATAATGATATAACTTTGTCCCTTCTACCATCTTTGCTTAATAATCCAAAAGTATTATCAATAATTGGTTTTACACCTTCTGTTAATCCAATAGCTGTATCTCCTAGTTTACCAACCCCTTTTGATAAAGCAGGCCAATATTTAAAGATAAACATAATTATTATAATTAAAACTGCTATTGCTATTATTCCATTAATAAATTTCCACCATTCTCCTTCTCCTTTTTTGTTCAATTTATTTTTTATATTTCTCTTTTTTTTCATTTTAACCAAAACTAGTTAACTTTACTAGAGCATCTTTTAGATTGTTTATATTTGTTAGAAAAATTATAACTAATACTAAAACTATTAGAACTATAATAACACTTACTATCTGCCAAAACTCAAATTCTCCTTTTTTATCCATCTAAAAATTCTCCTTTAGTTTTAATAAGATATTTG
>C687J35174_10009327_pt1 | contig 12326 bp, 14 predicted proteins | sample RifCSPhighO2_01_FD_35174 | JGI IMG/M metagenome (IMG submission 35174) | reverse complement strand
GCGAACACTCTCATCTTCAAAAAATGAGTTCGTATCTAGTTTCTTGGCTCCGGCGGTAGGACTCGAACCTACAACCTATTGGTTAACAGCCAACCGCTCTACCATTGAGCTACGCCGGAATATATTATTGTTTTTAATGTAATCATTAAAAACAAGGTTTCAAAATAAAAAATACTAAATAATTATCAAAATCTATGATTTTGATAATTAAAGGCTACATCGTAATGTTATTCAATTCTTCAATTTACAATTCGTGATTACGTAAGCAAGATAGACACATGCTTTGTTTGTTTTGCGGGGGCAGGATTCGAACCTGCAACCTCAGGATTATGAGCCCTACGAGCTGCCAATTGCTCTACCCCGCGATATTAAAATTTTATTATTTTTAAAAAATTTATGTAATTAATAATTCAAAACTTATAATCTATAAAAAATAATACTAATTTAAAAAAAACTTGTTTTATAAAAATCTTAATCGTATAATACTAAAATAAGCTCTATAAGTCAAGTTAAACAACTTCGGATTAGTGAAATTTTTAACAATATATTACCTTAACAACACAACTACCTTGCTATTATTTCTTACATCTAAAATACCTCTGTGAACTTCAAATTCAATATCTTTTTTGCCTTTTTCTTGTATTCTTAAAACACCTTTTTTTAAAGGCGTAAGCAAGGGAATATGATTATCAAGAATTTGCAATATACCATTAAATAAAGAAGGAGCGCTTACGCTTTCTACTTCGCCTTTAAAAAGTATTTTGTCTAATGCTAATATTGATAATTGCATAATACTAATTTTTTAAATTACTTAACCTCGTCAATTGAACCTTTCATNTATAAATCTTTCTCGCTCTTATTATCATGTTTGCCTTCTAAAATCTCTTTAAATCCACGAATTGTATCAACGCGTTTTACAAATTTGCCTGAACTTCCTGTAAACACCTCTGCGACAAAGAACGGCTGAGATAAAAATCTTTGTATTTTTCTCGCTCGAGAAACTGTTATTTTATCTTGTTCTCCCAATTCCTCAATACCTAAAATAGCGATAATATCCTGAAGCTCTTTATATCGCTGTAATACTTTTTGCGTTCCGCGAGCAACATTATAATGTTCAACTCCAACAATACGCGGATCAAGCACTGTGGATGTAGAGTCTAATGGATCAACAGCCGGATAAATTCCAAGTTCTGTTAATTGTCGCGATAATACAATAGTAGAGTCTAAGTGCGCAAAAGTAGTGGCAGGGGCAGGGTCTGTCACATCGTCAGCCGGCACATATACAGCTTGCACTGATGTTATAGAACCTTTTTTAGTAGATGTTATTCGTTCTTGTAATTGTCCCATTTCTGTTGCAAGCGTTGGCTGATAACCTACTGCAGACGGCATTCTGCCTAAGAGCGCTGATACTTCTGAGCCTGCTTGCGTAAAACGAAAAATATTATCAATAAATAAAAGAACATCTTTGCTCATTTTATCTCTAAAATATTCAGATATAGTTAAAGCAGATAAAGCTACGCGCATACGCGCGCCTGGAACTTCTTTCATTTGACCAAAAACCATAACTGTTTTATCCAATACCCCAGCGTCTTTCATTTCATAATAAAGATCATTTCCTTCTCGAGTCCTCTCTCCCACTCCAGCAAAAACAGAAAAACCTCCGTGCTCTGCAGCCATATTACGAATAAGCTCCTGAATTAAAACAGTTTTTCCAACTCCTGCTCCTCCAAAAAGTCCTACTTTACCTCCTTTGATAAAAGGAGCGATTAAATCAATAATTTTAATTCCAGTTTCAAATATTTCTTGTTTGCTTGATTGGTCAATAAGTTTAGGCGCATTTCTATGAATAGCCCATTTTTCAATGCCACGCAATTCTTCTTTATTATCAATGGCGCGTCCCAATAAATCAAGCATTCTGCCCAATACTTTTTCCCCTACTGGCACAGAAATAGGCTCTTTTGTATCAATTGCTTCCATTCCTCTTTTCATTCCATCAGTAGAACCCATTGCAATAGCTCTCACCTGATTAGCTCCTAAATGCTGAGCAACTTCAAAAATAACTTCTTGATTGTTATACTCAACTTTAAGCGCGTTTAAAATAGCAGGCAACTTACCGCTCTCAAATTCTACATCAATAATTGGCCCTATAATTTGTTTAATTTTTCCTTTATTGTTCATAAATAAATTTTAATATTTTACTATAAAAGCGCTTCTGCTCCGCCTATTATCTCTAAAATCTCCTGCGTAATCTTATTCTGCCGTTCTTTATTATAAGTAAGTTTTAAATTATTAAATATTTCTCGAGAGTTGTCAGTGGCGTTTTTCATAGCAACCATTCGAGCTGAATGCTCTGACGCATTGCTCTCTAAAATCATATGGTAAAGACACGCTTCTACTAAATCTTTTACAATATCGTCTAAAACCAAATTCACTGATGGTTCAAATAAATATTCAAATTCTTTTTCCGCGCGCCATTCTATTTCAATTTTTCTTGTTCTTGAATATTTTCCTTCAAAAGGTATAATTCCTTGAACAATTTCTTCTAAATCATTCTGATTTACTGGCAATAATTGCCTTATTTTTTGCTCATATTTAATCGCACTGTAAAAATCAGTGTAAGCAACCATTATTTTACTTGCCTCGCATTTAAAAAATATTTCTTCTAAATATTTATATAATTCTCCTATTTTATCAATATTTACTTCATCTCCCCAATTCATTTCTTCGCGCAAAATATTTTTTTGCCTGTTTTTTAAATAAATATTGCCATTCTTGCCAATTGTAATATAATTTACATTATTATAATTATTCTTAACCTCCTCTGTAAATTTAATTACTTTTTCTAATAATTTTATGTTATAACCTCCGCATAAACCTTTATCCGATGTAACAACAATTATTATTAGATTATTTTGAGCGTTTTTTATTTCAGAAAACAAAATATGTTTATCGCTTTTTTTACTCTTTAATAATTTAAGCAGTTGCAATGCCTCAACAGCATAAGGACGAGCGCTAAGAGCGCGTTCTTCCCATTTGCGCATTTTACTAGCGGAAACTGCTTCTAACGCCCTTGTTACTTTAGCGGTATTTCCTACTGATTTAATCCTATTTTTAATTTCCCGTAAACTCATGTTTCAAATTTAAAATAATAAGAATAACGATTTTAAACCAATTTTATTTTATAAATTTCATAATTTTACATTTTAACTTTCATAATTTCTTTTTCCAATTCTTTCTCAATTTCAGGAGTTATTATATATTCTTTTTCAATTTTTTTAATCAAATCTTTATTAAAATTTTCTATTTGACTCCAAATTTTTTCAGCAAATTCTCCTGCCTTATCTATTTGTATTTCTCTTAAAAATCCTTTTGTGCCAATAAAAATTAATATTATTTGTTTAACAGTAGAAACAGGACTATAAGCAGGCTGTTTTAATATTTCTGTTAATCGTCTTCCTTTTTCAATAATCTCTAATGTTGATTTATCCATATCCTGCCCAAATTGCGCGAACGCTTCTAATTCTCTGTACTGCGCTAACTCCAATCGCAATTTACCAGCAACGCTTTTCATAGCTTTATTTTGAGCAGCGGATCCAACGCGAGAAACAGAAAGCCCAACATTAATAGCTGGCCTAATTCCTTGATAAAATAATCCCGGCTCTAAATAAATTTGTCCGTCAGTAATAGAAATAACATTAGTTGGAATATACGCGGAAACATCTCCGCCTTGAGTTTCAATAATTGGAAGCGCTGTAAGCGAGCCTCCGCCTTTTTCATCTGATAATTTAGCCGCTCTCTCTAAAAGACGCGAATGAAGATAAAAAATATCGCCTGGATATGCTTCTCTTCCTGGCGGACGTCGAAGCAATAAACTAATTTGCCTATATGCCCAAGCATGTTTGGAAAGATCATCATAAATCACCAAAGCGTGTTTTCCATTATCCATAAAATATTCTCCTATTGAAGAACCTGTGTAAGGCGCTAAATACCATAAAGAAGCTTGGTCAGAAGAACTTGCTAAAACCACAATCGTGTATTCCATTGCTCCTCTGTCTCTTAATTCTTTAATTATTTGCGCTACTTTAGACTGTTTTTGTCCAATTGCAACATAAATACAAATTGGTCTATTTTCTTTTGGCTCGTTTAATTGGTTTAAAATAGTATCAATAGCGATTGTTGTTTTGCCAGTTTGTCTATCTCCAATAATAAGCTCTCGCTGACCTCTTCCGATTGGAATCATACTATCAATAGATTTAATTCCTGTTTGCATTGGTTCATTAACTGATTTCCTGTTAATAACAGACGTGGCATCGCGTTCAACTCCATATTGTTTATTTGTTTTTATTTTACCTTTTCCATCAATAGCCTCGCCAAGCGCGTTAACAACTCTTCCAATCATAGCATTTCCAACAGGAACCTCTAAAATATGACCTGTTTTTTTTACAACAGAACCTTCTTTTATATTATTAAAATCGCCTAAAATAACAGCGCCAATAGTATTTTCTTCTAAATTTAGAGCTATGCCAAAAACTTTATCTGTTTCTGTTTCAAATTCTAACATTTCAGAAGACATAGCATCTNTTAATCCGCTAATTCTCGCTACTCCGTCAGAAATAGAAATAACGCGTCCAATATTATCTATTTCTACTTTACTTTCAAAAATAGAGATTTTCTTTTTTAAACTCTCTATAATCATTTCTTTATACATATTTTTTTTAATTTAAAAAGCAAAAATGAAAAACAAAAATTGCGTATTAAAATTGTAAAGCATTAAGTCTATCTTTTAAACTTGCTTTGATTCTTAAATGCTCTGCTTCTGCTATAAATCCTCCTAAAACATTTTTATCAATTATTTCTTTTATATCAATATTCTTATTGTTTAAATTTTTATATATCAATTTTTTAATTTCCAGCAAATGATTATTATCCAATTTATAAGCGCTTATTATTTCTACTTTGCTATATCCAACATCTTTATTATAAATATTTTCAAAATTTTGAAAAATATTTGGCAACCAACTTTCAATATAATGNTTTTTTAAAATATTTAAAAAATCTTTTANAGCGACTTCTCTCTCGCTCTCTANTTTAATTTGAGAAATACAATATAAAACTTCCGCGTAATCTTTTACTTTATATTTCATAAAAATAGATTTATAATTTAGAGAAAAACTAAAAAAACAAATAATTTATTTTAATTCTTTAATACAAGTAACTTATTTTAATTCTTTAAAACAAGTAACTTATTTTAATTCTTTAATACTTTCTTCTATTATATCCTTATCAATGCCAGCGTCTATGTTTTTACCTAATACTTTTTTAATTGCAATTAATACTAAACCGCCTAATTCCGTTTTAGCTTCAGCAATAGCTAATTCTTTTTCATTTACAATATTTGCTTTAGCCTCCGCAATAACTTTTTTTACTTTATCTTGAGCTTCTAAAATCACTTTGGTATGTTCTTTTTCAGCTAATTCTTTAGATTTTTTTAATAACTCATTTGCTTTTTCTTGAGCTTTTTGAGCTATTTCCTTGCCTATTTTTTCAATTTCCTGTTTTCTTTTCTCCATTTCTTCAGCGTTTAAAATACCTTCTGCTATTTTTTTTGACCTAACCTCTAAAAACTTTATTATTGGACCATAGGTAAATTTATAAAGCAGAAATATAAGCAAACCAAAATTAATTATCTGCGCAATAAGCAATTTCCAATCTATCCCAAGTTTTATAATCAACTCTTCCATACATAATACTAACTAACTACCAACTTATTGCTGGTAGTTTATTAAATGTAATTTATATTGCTTAAACAAATTTAACAATTAAAGCAATAACTAACGCGTAAATAGCAACTGCTTCAGCAAAAGCAATAGATAAGATTGCCATAATTTGAACTTTAGGCGCTGATTCTGGATTTCGTCCTATAGCTTCTACTGCTTTGCCTCCTATTATACCAATACCAATACCTGGACCTAAAGCTCCTGCGCCAATTGCAAAAGCAGCCGCAATATTTTTTATCATCTCAATGTCCATTATTTTATTTAATTAATAATTAACAATTATTTTAATGCTCTTTATTTGTTGCCATTCCAAAAAATACTAAAGTTAGCATAGCAAAGATTAAAGATTGAATCAATCCAACAAATAATTCTAATCCTAAAAATGGAATTGGANCTATATAAGGAATTAAAAACGCTANAACAACTAAAAGCACTTCTCCTGCAAAAATATTTCCAAACAAACGAAATGAAAAAGAAAGAAATTTAGCAAGCTCGCCTATTAATTCAAGTATTCCAACAAAAAAATATATTAATCCTTTTTTAAATGATATATATTTACTCGCATGTTTAAAAAATCCAATTGTAATAACACCGAATATATGTGTCATTATAACAGATATAATCGCAAAAGCAAGAGTAATATTTATATCGCTATTTGCAGTTCTAAGTAACGGAATAAAAACTTCTTCGCTATTATGAAATTCGCTTATTCCAATACTTCCTACTCCAGGAACTATTCCAAGCCAATTAGATAAAAGTATGAATATAAAAAATGTAAAAACAAAAGGGAAAAACTTTTTTGATTTTTCATGAGAACCAGTTATTTGATCCATNATTGTAATTGCTCCTTCAAAAATAACTTCTACTAAACTTTGAAATTTACTTGGCACATCTTTCAACTTTTTAGAAACTAATATTAAAACTATCAAAATAATCAAAGAAGCTATCCAAGACATTAAAATTGTATTTGTAACAGAAAAACTTCCGATATTAAAAATTGTTTCCGCTTTTAGTGATATATTCATAAATCACTTAACATATAACATATAACACATAAAATATCAATGTCTTGTTTTCAAAAAACCTTATACTAATATTCCTTTAACTTTTTTACTTTATCGGATTTTTTTATTTTTTGAAGCGCTTTAGCTTCAATCTGCCTAATACGCTCGCGCGTTACACCAAACTTGCGCCCTACTTCTTCTAATGTATGCGATTCGTTATTATCCAATCCAAAACGAAGTTCTAATATTTTTCTTTCTCTAAGTTTTAATTCATCAAGAACTTCTCTTATGTGCTCGCGTAAAAAATTAGTGGCAGTTTCTTTTTCTGGAGAAAGCGCTTTTTCATCTTCTAAAAACTGCTCCAAAGTGCTTTCGCTTTCATCGTCTCCTACTGGCGTTTCTAAAGAAATAGTTTTTCTTGAAATTTTTAGAATTTCTTGAGCTTTTTTCTCGTCAATGCCCATTTCTAAAGCAATCTCTTCAATTTGCGGTTCGCGACCAAAAATTTGAGTTAATTTTTTTTTTGTTTGAATAAACTTAGTAATAGTTTCCACCATATGCACTGGAATTCTAATTGTTCGCGATTGATCCGCAATAGCCCTTGTTATAGCCTGCCTAATCCACCAAGTCGCATAAGTGGAAAACTTATATCCTCTAGTAGCGTCAAATTTTTCCACTGCCCTAAAAAGTCCAATATTACCCTCTTGAATTAAATCCAAAATCGTTAATTGAGGAGTTCTATAAGCGTACTTTTTAGCTATACTTACAACTAAACGAAGATTAGCGCTTATAAGTTCTTGTTTTGCTTCTTCATCTCCATTAATAATTCTACCAGCAATAGAAATTTCTTCTTTCTGTGTTAAAAGAGGCACTTTTCCAATTTCCCTAAGATACATCTGCACAGAATCAAGTGGCAATCTTACTAAATTAACCTTTTTAACGCTTTGCGCTTTATCTTTAATTTTAATCTTGCCTTTTTCTTTTTCACCTACTTGTTCTTTTCCATCAACAACAGAAATATTAGCAACTTGTAATTTGCGATATAAATAATCTAATAATTCAAGATTATTTTCAATAGTAGGGAAAAACTCTATTATCTTGTCATAAGTAATAAAACCTTCTTGTTTTCCATAATTAACTATATCTTGAATCTTTTTATTTTTTTTATCAGTCATTTTCTAATTCTAAAGATGAAACAATCTCTTGTTTTCTCTCTATATGTTTAAAATCATTTATAATCCTATTTAATTCTTTATTAGCTAAGTATTTTTCTGGCCACATAATTTCTGCTTTTAATTTTAATTCTTTTTTTGAAATATTCCAACCTTTTAATTCTTTCTTAATAATATTATCAACTTTGCTTTTAATATCCTTATCAGAGAATAATTTAGAATATTGAAAATATATAGCCACTAAATGCTGTTTATCAAAAGTTAATCTATCTTTTATTTTTATTGGCAAAACTTCCGCTTTATGAACAAATTGTTTATTACTGAATTTATTTTCTTTTATCATTCTTTCCCATTCTTCTTCTAAATCGTTTTCGCGAATGCTAAGCTTTTTACTTATTTCTTGCTTCCAGTGTGTTTCTTCAACCTTACTTACAATATATTGCAAAACTTCAAATAATTCAATGATTATTTCTTTTTTAACTTCTATATCTTTAATATTTTTATCTTTTATTGATGTTTCCCATAAAAATTCAAATGCGCTTTCAGACTTAATTATGAGCTTTTGCCATGCTTTTTCCCCTTTTTCTTTTATTAAATCAGCAGGGTCCTTGTTATCTTTTAACTTTACCGCTTTAATATTAAAACCTAATTTATACGCTAATCCTATTGCTCGTTTTGATGCTAAAATTCCAGCATTATCGCTGTCAAAACAAAAAATAAGATTTTTAGTATATCGCTTTAATATTTTAAGATGGCCTTCGGTTAAACTTGTTCCAGACACAGCAACAACATTTAAAATTTCTGCTTGATTTGACATTACAACATCCATATTTCCTTCTACTACAACAGCAGCGTCTTCTTTAATAATATCTTCTTTTGCTTGATGAAGTCCGAAAATAACATTGCTTTTATCATAAAGAATTGTTTGCGGAGTATTAATATATTTAGCTTGTCTGCTCTCTGACAATTCTTCTTTATTAATAATTATTCTACCTGTAAATCCAATTACTTTGCCAACAACAGAAAAAATAGGAAATATAATCCGCGCTCTAAACCTATCATATCCTCCTTTGGAAGAAGGCACTGTTAAACCTGCGTCAATAATATCTTTTTTACTAAAACCTGTTTTAGTTAAAAACTTAGTTAACCCTTCCCAATTATTAGGAGCGTATCCTAAATTAAAATTTTTAATGCTTTTTTCATTTATTCCTCTTTTTTTCAAGTATTCTAATGCCAATTTACCGCCCTGTGTTTGAAAAAGCGCTTTTTCAAAATACTTTTTTGACAATTCATTAATATCTAAAATTTTATTTTTATGACTTGTGTCTGTTTTAGGCGCTTTAGATAATGAAATTCCTACTTTGTCAGCTAAAATATTAAGCGCTTCAACAAATTCCAAACTTTCAATTTCTTGCAAAAATTTGAAAATATCTCCTCCTTTACCGCATCCAAAACAATGCCAAATCTGCTTATCAGAGTTTACTATAAAAGAAGGACTTTTTTCATTGTGAAAAGGGCATAAACCTTTATGATTTGCGCCTGCTTTATTTAATTTAACATAACCGCCAATAAAACCCACTATATCAACGCGGTCTTTAATTGTTTGTATATCGTCTGNCACNATNATAAATTAAAAATTCAAAATATTTTTATTATAAATATTTTTAGCTAAAATTAGCCATAAACCTGCTACAATATAACCCATTATAACATCGCTCAAAAAATGAACGCCTAAATAAATACGAGAAAAACCAATCANAACAATTAACAATNAACAAAAAACAATTNACAATGCAATAAAATTTATTTTTTTACTATTTTTGTTATTTTTTGTTAATCGTTCATTGTTCATTAGTATAATTACAAATCCATAAAAAGCTAATGCTATTGCAGCGTGATTAGATGGAAAAGAACATTCTTCTAAATAACATTCTTCTCCTGTTGGTCTGATACGGCTTGTAAATACTTTTCCTATCCAAATAAATGCCTCTGTCCCTATAATAGTCATAATAAATAGCAATAAAAAATCCCTTTTTTTATAAAACAAAAAAATGCCTAATAGAGCAACTCCAAGTCCAATAAATCCTTTTACTTCTCCAAATAAAGTAATTATATTAAAAAATCCATTCCAAAATGGCGTTTGCAAATCTATTAAAAACTCTCTTACCTGATTATCAAAATTTAAAAAATACTTGCCTAAATAACGAAATAAACCGCTAAATACGCCGATTAAATACAGCATTAAAAGCGATGCAATAATATAAATTATTTTTTTTCGCATATATTAAATTTGAAATTAACCCTTATTCATAATCGCTTTTACTCTATCTTCTACTGACGGATGCGTCATAAATAATCTTCCAAACCATCCTGATTTGTTTTTACTATTTAATTTGTGAATAGGGTCAGAAAAAAACAAATGTGCTGTGCTCTTGCTTATTCGCTTTATTCTATTATTATCAAGCGAAATTTTTTGAAGCGCGCTTGCTAATGCTTCTGGATAACGAGTTAAAAGAACTCCTGATGCGTCAGCTAAAAACTCGCGATGACGAGAAATAGAAAGCTTTATAATAATAGCAACTATCGGCGAAAGAATAGCTAATATTATTCCAACTAAAATTAAAATCATTTGTATTTGTCCTCCTCCTTCTTTATTTCTTCCTAATATGCCAGATGATGGCGCGCCAAAAATTTGCATTCGTATAAAAAAATCGCTAATTAACGCGACAAAGCCAACTAAAACAACAACTATTGTGGAAACTAAAGTATCGCGATTTCCTATATGCGATAATTCGTGCGCTATTACACCCTCTAATTCATTTTTATCTAATACTTGTAGCAAGCCTTTTGTTACAGCAACAACACTATGTTTATAATCTCTGCCTGTTGCAAAAGCATTCATTGCCTTATCTTCTATAATATAAATTTTCGGTTTTGGCAAACCGGCTGTAATAGCTAAATTCTCAACAATTCTATATAGCTCTGGTGAATCTTTTTTTGCTATCTCGCGCGCTCCGCTCATTTTAAGCACAATTTTGTCTGAATACCAATAACTTATAAAACTCATTGCAACGCTAAATATTACAGCGATATATAAAATTATACTGCTGTTTAAAGCAAAACTAAAATACCATCCAAGCGCGATAATAAAAATCAAAAAACCTAAAATCAATAAGTAGCTTCTACGAATATTCTTGTCCTTTTGAGTATAAAGATTCATACAAACATAAATTCAATCAAAATTCTACTTTTACTGACTCTTTTGCAACCTTATCAACAAGCTCAAAAAATTCATTCTTAGTAAATTTAAAAACTTCTGCCACCATATTAACAGGAAAACTCTCAATTTTAGTGTTATAGTCCATAGTAGTATTATTATAAAATCGTCTTGACGCTTGAATTTTATTTTCAGTGTCAGAAATTTCTCGCTGAAGTTCTAAAAAATTCTCATTAGCTTTTAAATTCGGATAATTTTCAGATAACGCGAAAATGCTTTTTAATGTTCCAGATAAAATATTTTCCGCTTGCGCTTTTTCTTTTACATCTTGCGCGTTCATCGCGTTATTTCTCGCTTTTGTCACACTCTCTAAAAGATTTTTCTCGTGTTTAGCGTATCCTTTTACAGTCTGCACTAAATTAGGAATTAAATCATATCGCCTCTTTAATTGCACATCAATATCAGACCATGCTTCGCGAACGCGATTACGCTTCCTAATTAAACTATTGTAAATTCCAATAAACCATAAAATAACAATCGCGATTATTCCATAAATTATATATATTATTTGCATAATTATTTTTATTAATTATTATTTAAATTTAACTAAACTATATCACAATATATTTTAACTTTCAATAACTTGCATTATCCTAAATTGTAAAATTCTAACTAAGCGCAAAGGAAATTAATATCACTATCTTCAAACAAAAACGATATCCAATTCTCAACTTTCGGTTCAGCAACATTATTGGAAACTGACATTTGTGTTGCTGAATCAATAGGAACACCTATAACACTAACACCTTTATAATTCATTAACAATGTTTACTTTCTTATCTAAAACCACATCTTTTTCTCCAAACTTAAACATCGCTTTTAATAAATTCCCTTTTACGACCTCTGACAACCAAAAAATATCATCCGGCCACATATCTTGAAATGGCAATTCATTCACAGAAAACCATTTCGGGTTCATTTCTTCGCTTTCTCTTGGCTCGCTATCCCAATTTTCTGAAAAATAAACATGCACTATTTGATCCCATACCGGATTGTGTGGAAAGTAAAAAGATAATTCCGCGACTTTATTTAGTTCTTTGACAATAACACCCACCTCTTCTTTTGTCTCTCGTTTTGCCGCGTCTTCAATTGTTTC
>C687J35174_10009322_pt1 | contig 12327 bp, 8 predicted proteins | sample RifCSPhighO2_01_FD_35174 | JGI IMG/M metagenome (IMG submission 35174) | reverse complement strand
ATACGAAACCTACCCCGCTAAAATCTTTAGTAGAAGTATTGTTGAAGCCTAAATTCGTTAGATCTTCAAAAACAATTCCTTGCGGATCTGTAATCTGAGAAAGGTACTGAAAAAGAAAAACCTTGTCCTTGTCTTTTGTGAGATCGGCTACTTTTTGTTTTACCTCTACTGGAGCCGCGGTAAAATCGTTTAATGCACCGGCAGCTGGAATGTTTGTTTTATTGTAGTAATCAAAAGGGCCTGTCGTAAAGTTTGATTCAAAAAGAATAATCGTTTTCGGCGTCAAGTTTTCTTGGACATANTTTGTTGCATCCCTCCAATTTTCTCTTTGAAATTTTGGTGATGAAAAGTAAATGATTGAGGAGACCAGGTTGATTGCAAGAGCAATTGTTAACAGAGCTCTTGTCATAGGTGTCCAGTTAATAGTATTAATTGCTGAAGCCCAAATTATGTAAAAGGCTGGAAGAATATAAAGAAATCTGAAATAGGCAAACACTGGTACGATGTACCCTATCAGGTAGCCGATTAGAATCGGTCCAATAAACCAATACCAGACTACGGCTCTGTGACAAGACATTCTGAAAAAGGAAAAAATAAACAAAAAAACCAGAAAAACTGCTATCGGCGCAAAAACGAGAGCATAGGTTAAATCATTATCAATGGAAATCCGGCCGATTGTAAATTTAACAAATGTAACTGTTAAACTTTTAAGGTCCGGCTTACCGACAACTTGTGCCCATGCAGGTGAAGCAGCTGCAGCCGAAAGCCCTACTTTTATCTGTTTTTGGAAAACAAAAAGCCAAGGACTAATTAGAATTGCAATTGCTACATATGCGGGAATAAAAGTAAACAATGTATGTTTTGATATTGTTTTTCTGTTTTGAAACAAATAAATAATGAGTATTGGTAACATAATATAGGGAAGGTAATCGGTGTAGAGCATAAGAACTGTTGAGAGAATAAAGCCGATCCAGTAAATCAATTTATCTTTTTTTAAAAGTGAGATTAAAAAATAGACGGACATTGCTGTTAGCATTGCGGCCAGAGAATACATTCGTGCTTCCTGAGAGTAATAAATCGAAAGCGGAGCTGTACCAATTAAAGTTGCTGCAATAAGGGCCGTTTTTTCTTCAAAAAGTTTTTTTGCAATTTGATAGGTAAAATATACTGTGATTACTCCAAATATGACTGATGGGATTCTTACGGCAATCTCGCTGTTTCCAAATAAAAGAATCCAGCTTTTTATCACAACATGATAAAGAGGCGGATGAAAGTCTCCTAGGGAATAATTGAGTATTAAGGTTTTGAAATCGAGGCTAGTTGCGTTGTTAATATTAATGGCCTCATCGAGCCAGAGACTCTGATTAATGGAGACTAAACGGAGAATGGCTGAGGCAATAAGAATAACTATGATCATCTAAGCAATTCTAGAAGTTTATCATATACAATTTATCTGTGATAACTTTAATTTTGGCCAGACACGGAGAAACGGACTGGAATAAGAATGGGTTACTTCAAGGAAGCAGTGACTTCGCGAAGTTAAATAATGTTGGTAAGAAGCAGGCAAAGGCTCTGGGGAAAGCTTTATTAAAATTTAACGTGGATATTATTTATAGTTCACCCCTGAAAAGAGCATCGGAAACGGCTGAAATCATAAACAAAATTCTAAAAAAAGAAATAGTTTTCGATGATGCTTTAAAAGAAAGGGGTTGGGGTGATTGGGAAGGAAGAGACGCGGCTGTCGAGTTTTTAAGGTTGGAGAAAATGGATATTAGAACCAGATTCAATTTTATGCCTCCGAATGGTGAGTCATGGAAAGAATTTGAAATCAGACTTATAAAATCAATAGAAAAGATAATTGAAAACAATAATGATAAGCGGGTGCTCATCGTAACTCATGGCGGTTCAATTAGAGCACTCGTACCAGTTATCAAAAAGGTGCCAAGAGAGCAAACTTTACATCTCAAGTTTGCTAATACTTCCATATCTATTTTTAAGCTGAATAAAGATGACGTTGAAGAAGAACTAATAAACGATATTGCCCATTTAGAATCTATTTAGATTTTCTCTCGCCAAAAAAGGATTTCAGAACCGATATCCAAACTGCCAAATCGTAAATAAATTTAAAAAGTAAAAAGTTAAATGTAAAATTTGTCAGCGATTTGGAAATGCCAACTGCAAAAGACACCGGAAAACTATAGAGAATTAGAGACCTGATTTTTCTTATTGTGCTGCCGGAAATAAATTCGTTTTTGCCTATCCATCTTGCCTGTTTCCATACTTCGGCAAGATCAGAAGGATTTGAATGGAAATAAACAGCGCCAGATGCAAGTGTTGATTCTTTGCCTAATTTCCTGGAAAGTGACCAGTCGTCGGTGTACTCTCCAGTCGCATCAAATCCGCCAACTTTATCGAACTCTTTTTTCATAATAGCTCTATAAACAGGAGCAGTAACGGGATAGGTGGGCGGAATTAAACGATCGGGCGGCCAGTTTCTGTTAATGTTCCAGCATTTTGACCAAATATTATCTTTGTTTGCATTCATTTCGTTTTTGGAAAAGGTTCCTATTGTTTTACCTTCCAGAATAGGGGATACAAGTTCTTTTATAAAATCCCGGTCAAAAGTCATGTCACTGTCGACAAAAACGAGGATTTCTCCCTTCGCCTTTGACGCCCCAAGATTTCTGGCCGGACCGGGACCTTTGTGCTCCTGACGGAGCAATTTCAAATCTCCAATCTCAAATTTCCAATTTCTAATAATTTTGAGAGTTTTGTCGGTTGATCCGTCGTCGATTAAGATAATTTCATACGGTTCGTACGTCTGGCTTTGCAGAGATTTTAAGCACTCCCCTATTACTTTTTCTTCGTTGTAAACCGGAATGATTATTGATATTAATTTTTTCACTTAGACAAATTTTTAATTAGATTTGCATATTTTTCGGCTATCTTGTTCCAGCTGAATTTTAAAGATTGCTCATAAGGTCTATTTTTATAGTTAGTTTTTGCTGCTATTTCTAAGTCTTTAGCATATTTTTCGGTATCAGTCGGATCCGTTAATATCCCCGCATCTCCGATTATTTCGGCACGGGAATCATCGCATGTCGTCACAACGGGTAAATTACAAGCCATCGCTTCAATATACGAAGTGCCGAAAGCTTCAGTTTGAGATGCAAGGGTAAAAACTTTTCCTGCTCTGTAAAAGCCTGGTATTTCGTCGTATTTGGCAACAAGTCTCAGGTATCTGCCACCTAAAACTCTTTTACCAAGACTGTCGATGACGCCCCTCATTTGGCCATCTCCGAGCACAAGAAGACTCAGGTCCGCGGTTCTTGCGACCGCTTTTATGGTTAAATCAACTCTTTTNTATGGGACTAAGGCAGAAGTGCATATAACAATTTTTCCGGTAAGGGGTAATTTTTTGGCGGTTACTTTTGGGTTAAATCTAGAAAGATCGACTCCGTTTGGTATGAGTTCAATATTTACTTCCGGAGTAAGTTTTTTAGACCAGTTGGCTTGAGCCCCTGTGAGTGCAACAAAAGCGTCCGGTCGAAAGAGAAGATTCCAGGCATCNTCAGANCCAATTCCCGCTCCNCCTGGAATTATCATNTTTNCNCCANNNAGTTTAGTTATTATTCTGACGATAACAGTTTGCCAACCACCATTTAAAACTATAAAAAATTGATATTTTCCTTTGAAAATTTTTGGCAGAGCAAAGAGACTAAAAAAAAGTATTTTTAAAGAATGACTATCAAGATAAACCTTACCAAAAAAGCCGTAATGTGTTTGAGGCTTTGCTGTTATTGTTTTTATTTGTAATGTCTTAAACTTTTGAAACGGTTTGGGGTTCCCAGATTGAAATAAAGTCACAGTATGATTTTTTGAAAGACGCTTACCTATTTCGTACGCAAATGTCTCAACACCTCTTTCGATAACCCCGGAGTAATAACTTAAAATTGCAATGTTAGCCATTTTTAAACTTGTTACGAAAGTAGTATAAAACTAAGAAAGTGATAGTTGCTAGGGTGATTGTCTTGCCAATTGCGTAACTCTGAGGTTGAAACTTCAGATCCAGGCTTTTGAAATTTGCAGGAACAACCACTTTTCTGAAAACTCCAAAGGGCTCTACTTTCAACTTGATGTTTTCGGCATAAGCTATCCAGCCCGGGTAATAATTTTCCGAAAAAATTAGAGTCCTTGACATCTCTGACTGTGAAAAATTCAGGCTAATTTTGTTTGGAGAGTAATATGAAATCCGTATAGCATCATTTGACTCGAGGAAATGCGCACGCGGTTGGAATTTGTTATTTTTATACAAGATGATGTTTCCAAATTCATTTTCCAAAACATAGTCGGGGCTTTTAATTGGGTAGGTCGATGCTACATATTTGACATTGGCCTGTCCCAGGAGCTCTGCATTCGGAATAGGCGGATTTTGCGATTGCCATACCTGATAGGGCGGGAAGATAACTGCGAATTGATTCCAATTATAGCTGCCGGCCTTTTGTAAAAAAGTAACAAATGCCGCATCTTGAATGGGATTTTCTCCATCTAAAATTTCAAGATTGTTTTTAGAAACTTGTTGGGGATTTAGACAATGTGTAGTGCAATATGTCCTCGTTTTTTCTTTGTAAGCAGCAAGATAATCGTAAAGATTTGGGTCGTTGAAACTCAGATTCGGTATGAGACTTAGCCTTTTTTGAAAAATAAACATGGTTTCCATAAAGAACAAAAAGAGAATTAGAAAAATGAAAGTTTTGGATTTCAGTTTATTTACTCCGTATGCTCCAAGTAATGCAGTGATGAGCGCGATAATAAACCAAAAGCGTGTAGTCACTCTGGAATATTTTAAAAAGGGCAGATAGCTATAAAAGAATTCAAAAAGAGGTGTCGAGGTTCCTGCCGCAAACAGAAGTGCAATGAAGGCGAAAATCAATAAGAGTATTTTTTGTTTTGTTCTTAATTTCAAAAAGCCTATGGCGGCAAGAGCCGAAGGTGTGACGCCAAGATAAAGGAATGCCTCGTGGTCGATATTGCCAAGGTTGCTAAACGGGAAAATTAAACTTTGAACAAAAAGTTTGACATTCCATACGGGAATTGCAACATCCTCAAGTTTTAAACTTGCTCTTGTTGAAAGTGGTACAAATTCTAGCTGAGGGAAAAGTGCTGGCGCTGAAAAGCCGAGAGTTAAAGCAAGCATCAAGAACAAAGGCAAGTAATTTTTGAGAATTATTTTTGGGGATGTTAAAACGGGTTTTTTATATAACCAATAGATAACTATAAATATCAGGGAGTAGTAAAAAATTGTAGGATAAGTAAAAAACATAAATGTTTGAGACAATGCACCAATAGTTAGCCAAGTAAAGCTAGTATTGCCGAGTAGCTTTTTGACTGCCAGAAAAACGAGCGGGAAATAAGAAAAGGCAGCGATCATTGTCATATGACCTGCTTCTAAATGCACAAGCATTTTAAATGACAAGGCATAAAAAACAGCTGCAATGGAGGAGGCTTGTTGGGACAGATTGAATGCCCGTGACAAAAGATATGTTGCTGCCGCCGCTAGTACAAAATGAAAAAATAAATAAAGAACTGCTGCGTAAGAAGTATTTTTTACTAAAAAAATAATATTAGCTGGATAAAAAATGGACGAAATGGGATTGGCGACAAAAGATTCCCCCATTAATTGGTCTGGGCGCCATAGTGGTACTTGATTATAGGTGTAAACAGACTTTTGAATAAAAGAGATTATGGGGAAATAAGTTCTTCCTAAGTCATTATCTTTGTCGGTAAGGTATTTGGGATTTTTCAAAAACGGGATGAAGAAAATAAAAATTATTAAAACCGCTAGGAGCAAGTAGATTCTTTCCTTCATTTTTTAATTTTTAGCCACAATGTATCCGATATCTGCAAAAAGTTTTTGTAATTTTCTTCAATGTAATTATCTATGAGTTTTGGTCTGTAAACTCCGATCTCATAAATTTCTCCTTCTTGTGCCGGTTTTGAAACAATAAACGTCGGATTTTCTTTATTTATTCCTTCAATAACCTCCTTTTGCAAACCTATTATTTCCAAATACCACGGGAACTCATCTGCCCAAGGTTTAGGTGGAAGCGTATCAGTTAAAGGATATAGCTGGTCCGGCCCGTTTTGAATATAAACGGTTTGGTTTTTGGTTGTTGCACTTTTTAGAAATTCTGAGGCTTGATAAATATCGGCGTCAAAAAATCTAGTTTCTTGACTCCAATTTGACTGGAAATATCTTGAAATTTGAAAAATAATAACTGTAGCCGACAAGATGCACAGAGTTTTAACGACTGTTTTTGCTTTAAAAAAGTCATTTAAATTTGGCCCAGCGTAAAGAGACAGGAAACTGAGAGCAGCTAAAAGATGAAAGAAGTCGAACCTGGGGTAAGCGAAAAGGACGCTAAAGAGAGAAAAGCCGAGAAACAGTTTGGGGGTTTGTTTTTTCAGAGCGACAGGCAAAAACAGTACAAATAAGGAAGCTGCTGCCAAAAATTGCCGAAGAGAAGGAAAAAGAACATAACCAGGCATTGCAGATGCTTTAAAAAACGGAAAGTAAAAACTCCAGAATAAATATTGATCTAACAGTCCTTTAGACCAAAAGACAGTCAGATGAAATATTGTCAACATTAAAAGTGGGCTAGTGATAATAACAATCTTTATGAATTTCAGGGTATGTTTTGTTTTATACAGAGAGAATATGTATAGCGGAATCAACCAAATGACCTGTTGTTTGATAAAAAAAGCTACTGCCAGAAAAAGAACAGAAAAAAATAATTTTTTAACGTCTTTGGAATTTTGCCTAAACTGAAACAAAAAGTATGCGGACAAAATTAAAAGCGGAATCTGAACGAGATCGAACCAAAGACCATTTACTCCAAATGGAATAGACAGGAGAGTGAAAAATAATAACGAAAAAAAAGCTCTCTTGATGCCAAAAAGTTTTTTGCTAATGGTGAAGATCAAAATATCAATGAATAAAATCACAGAGTAGGTCAAAAGTTGATAGGGATTCGGGCTGTAGCCAAAGGTTTTGCCAAAAACCGAAAGAAGTCCCAAAAAAAGTGGAGGGTAGGGATTGATAATTTCTGTGTAAAGCTCGAATCCTTTGTTTATGAGATAAGGATAAACGACCATTTCGGGCCAAAGTGTAAAGCGGGTATTTGTTAAAAGAATTAAATGCACCAAAAGTATCGGAAGTACTAAAAGCCAGTTGCGAATCATGAGTATTTTCCCTGAAGGTCGTTAAGCCTAATTTTAATAAGGCCAAATAGTGAACGCAGTATGTCCTTTTTGAGAGAGACTTTAGAACCGCGAACGTCTGTCCAGACAACAGGAGCTTGAGCTAATTTAGATTTCATTTTTTGGGCAATGAATATAATTTCTGCATCAAATGCCCAATCGTAGATTGAAATTTTAGAGAAAATTTTATTGGCAATATTTGTTTCAAATGCTTTGAAGCCGCAGGTAGCGTCCTTGATGTGAGGATCTATTATAAGTCTTACCAAAGCGGTGAAGCCTCTCCCTAAAAATTCCCGGAGTCCGTTTTGGTGGACGGCAATTTGGGCACCGTTTACACGCCTTGAGGCGATGACTATTGAAAATCCTTTTTTAAAATAATCAAAGAAATTTTCGATAGTTTCAATTGAAACTGAATGGTCTAAATCAGAGAACAGTATATATTGACCCTTAGAATTTTGAACCCCTTTTGTGATTGCAAATCCTTTACCTTTGTTTTTTCCATAACTAATAACCTTAATCTGGAGCTTACCATGTTTTACTTTCTTCATAAGATCGAGAGTTTTGTCTGTTGATCCGTCGTTTACCAAAATCAGCTCCCATTGAAATTTTTGTTTTTTTAGATATGAATAATAGTGGTCGAATCCTTTTTGAAAACGTTTTTCTTCGTTGAAGCAGGGAATTATTACCGAAAGCTTAAGACTCATCAATCATTTTTTAAATTTGAAAACTACGTAGGAAGTTAATGTAAAAAAAGTAACTATTTCGCTCGCAGTGAACGCAACTGCTGCTCCAGTTGCGGAGTATTTGGGAATGAAATACAAAAGTAGCATTAGATAGATTGCATAGTGCCAAATGGTCACGTAAAAAGCAATTTTGGATTTACCAAAATAATACAAAATGAGAGACATTGGAACGGTATCCGCAAAGAAAAATGCCATACCTATTGTAAGTATTCTAAATATTGGAACGGAGGGTTGAAATTCGTCTCCGAAAATAGTTACCAGGATAGGTGCTATGAGGTTGCTTAAAATTATTCCACAAAAAATTAAAATAACTAAAGTGGATGCTTTTTTGGCAAATTCAATCGCCTTTGTGTCAGAATCGAATGATGAAAAACGTGATGCGAGTACACGGGAGTAACTTCCGGCGAACTGATATGTTGTGGTTAAAATTTTCATCGGTGCAGCATAAAGACCTGTTGCAATTGGTCCCGCAATTTTAACCAAGAGATAGTTATCAAACGGTATTGAGGATATTGCAAGCGAAGCTGCTATCCAAAAGTTGTATCCAAAGAAATTTTTAAAATGTATGTTTTCGTTCTCGGCTTTCAGAAAATTAAGCGGCACAAATATTTTTCCGACAATTACATAAATTATTGTTACGGAATAAACCAGTATTGTTAAGAAATTAAGATCGATAGTTAAAAAATAACTCGCAACAAGAAGGATTATGAGACGGAGGATATTTGCAGAGATATTAACAATCGAAGCTTTAACAAATTGCCTTTTGGTTTGCAAAACTGCGACGAAAAAATTACCAAGAAGAGTGAATATTGTTGCGCCCAAAGCAATTCTCAGTAGGTTTGTTATTTGAGGCGTATTTAAGAGTTGTGCAATGGGCTGTGAAAGAAAAATCCCTATGGCTAAAATTAATGCACCTATTGCAACATAGGCTTTAAAAGCCAGTTTTAATGTTTTATTATTTGCCTCTTCCTGGTTGGGTTTTATAAACTTTAAAATTCCGGTGTCTATGCCAAAATTTGCAAAGTTAACTGCCATTAGGGCAGTTGATAGTACAATGGTGAATAATCCATATTGTTCTGGACCCAAAATGCGAGGAGCGATGATGAAAAATAAGCCTCCGACAACTACGTTTGTTAGAGTACCAATAAAGACAACTCCTGTATCTTTTCCGGTTTCGCTGGCGATGAGATTTTTGATCCCGTAAATCATTAGTCTGAGTATACATAACAATTTTTGACTAGTCTATGCTTGGAAGGCTCGGATTTTTAAGTTCTTGAGGTTGATCGAACCACTCTGCAGAGTTATCCATAATTATTACTTCGATTCTGCCAAAAAGAGAGCTTGAAAGTTCATGAGATTTTAAGAGATCGTACCTTCTGTAAAATTCATTTGTTTCAGGGGCAAAGTCGTGAGCTATAAAAGCAGCTACTATCTGAGGATGACGACTCCAAACAAGAGTTTCTCCGTATAAATAAGAAAGGTTCGGGTCAACGTAGCTTTTTACCGGTTCTCGTCCAAATACGGCGAAGAGATAACGGTAACCTGAAAGTTTCCAACAGGTTGAAAGTGAATCCAGAGAAAACGATTTATCCCCTATTTGTTGCATCGTGTATTCAATTGCTTGTCTTTTGTGTGTTAAACCCAAATCATTTTTTGCACCTTGGAGTTTGTAGAAATTCAGGCCAACAAATAGGGTAAGTGCTAATATCCATAGCTTTTTTGGAAGTTTGGCAACATAAAAGGCCAAAATTAGAAGAAGACTTGGGAAAATCCCAGTTATATAGTGTTCGAAGATGTCTGCTCTAAAAATAGTGCCGTATATTTGAATGCCTAGAAGGTAAAGTAATATCAGAGTTGCAATAAGTTTCGACATTTGATTTTTGTTCTTTCTTTTTAAACTAGTAAGAGCGAAATAGAGCAGAATTATTGAGGAAATAATTATTAAAGATTTAGGAATTGAGTTAAATTTTTCCGAAATGAAATTTCTGCAATATGAATATTGTTTTGACACTTCTCTGTCGCCAAAAGTGTATCCCAATCTGGTGAATGTCCTTGGGAAAAGCAAGGTATTTGAAATAAATTTTTGTGATTCAAAAGCGGGGTTATTTCTACCTGATTTTATAAAATCTAAAACAGGTCTAGTGTTGGCAAAATTATGCCGTAGGTCAAAAACAACCAGAGGAGTGAAAGAGAAGATTATAATCGCGATAGCGAAAAACGTACTCTTATTTATTGGAATTTTGTAGTTGACCCAAACAATTATTGCTAATAGAACAAATACTAGATTGGAGGGATCGGCGTGAATTGAAATCGCCAGGGTTATACCAAGTAAACAAATAAATCTGGCACGGATATTTTCAGTATTTGGATTAATTATCTTGTGCAAACAAATAAGTGAGATGAGAGAAATCAATGGCCCCCAGTAAAGTGCCCACAGATGTCGATCATTCAGATTCGCAAGAAATGAAAAAGTCCAAAACGTAGCTGCAGTAAAAGCTGTCTTTTTAGTGCCGAGTCTTGTGCCTACTTTATATATTAAGAAAGTTGTTATAATTGCAATTGCGGCTCCGGCGTATCCCCAGATAATTGGATTCAGGTTCCCTACAAGCAATAAAAGTGAGTAGAACCAATAGAAATAAGGTGCAAGATGAAAACCAAAAGGTGTGACTCCTCCGATTAGCGGAATGTGGTTCCAAAGAATGAGGCGCCTTCCGACAAACGCCGGTATTGCTTCATCATAGCTGAAATAAAAAAGTTCTTCCAAGTTCCAGATCCTTAAAAAAAAGGTCGAAACAATTATCAGTAAAAGAGGCCAATATTTTACCAGTCTACCCATCTTTCTGAATTATCAATAATTAATACCTCAATTCTGCCAAAATTTTTTCTTGTAATTGTTTTGTCTAAATACCGCTGATATGTCTCCCAATAAAGAGGATCAATATAAAAGTCAGGATTCATAATGGCTACAACTGTTGGCGGATGCTCCTTGGTAAGACTTTCTTTGGGGTACATCCAATCGGCAAAAACTGGATCCATGTAACTTTTGACAGGCTCGTGCCCGTAAAGGTAGAAGAGATAACGATAACCTCCCCAAGCAAAATTTTTTCCAATGGAATCTAGTGCAAAAGGTTGCTTGTCGACTTTTTGGATTGCAAATTTTACGGCTTTTGTTTTATCCGACAAGTTATAAGAATTAGGTGATGTAAGAATCACCTTAGTAGAAAACAGGATGAAGGTAAAAATTAGTAAATACAAGGGGATTTTTAACCATTTTATAGAAATAATCTTATTTAAAATAATCGCTGAGATTATTGCATAGGCTGGAAATAAAACTTGCATCAACCATTCAAAATTCCAGTTACCGAAAAAGACGTTTTGGACAGCAATACCGGTTAATGCAATTATTAAATGTAAACCTATTATTAGTTTTGCTAGATTCTTTTTATCTTTTTGCAAATCGATAAAAAAGGAAATTAAAACTGTCACAGAGCCAATCAGGGCTAGTATTGGGATTGTTCTATATTTTGTTAAAATATATTCTGCACTCGGTGCAATTTGCACTGCAACATCTTTTTCTCCAAAGACCCAGAAGAACCTTGCGAAACTTCTTGGAAGAAGTAGAAGAGTTTCTGAAAGTACATTAAGATCTAAATTTATGCCCGCCCCTGTGCTGCCTGCGAAAAATTTTAAAAGCGCCTTGGTATTTAGAAAATCATGCCTCAAGTCAAAAATAATCAACGGAATGTGAGATAAAAGCAAAATTAACAAAGCACCCAATGTATATTTAGATTTTAGCGGCAACTTGAAAAGGAACCATAAAATTACTATGAGCAGAAGGGTTGAGAAATTGCTTGGATCAGTTTGGACAGCGACAACCATTACTACTCCCAGGGGGATAACCAGTTTTAATTTTCTTGTCACTACTATCTTGTAGATAAGAAGATAGGACAATAGAGAAATTATGGGGGAAAAAGTCAGTGGCCACCATGTTCTGTTATAAATTACCGTCAGGTAGGAAAATGTATAGAATAAAGTTGCCAAAAATGCTTCGCGAGCCGTTAATAATTTTTTAGTAATATAAAAAATAATCGGTGTTGAGGCAACACCGAAAAAAGCTGCAATGTATCCCATCCCTGTAGGATTTAGATTTGTAAAAAAATAGAAAAATGAAGAGATATAAAAATATCCGGGAGCCAAGTAGAAACCACCAGGGAGCGCTCCTCCTATGAGGGTCGGGTGTTTATCCTTTATGATTTTTTTAACTATAAAGGCATCTCTTTCTTCATCTACCATCCAATATTGTCTTTGCGGTAATTTGTAAAAT
>C687J35174_10009319_pt1 | contig 12329 bp, 9 predicted proteins | sample RifCSPhighO2_01_FD_35174 | JGI IMG/M metagenome (IMG submission 35174) | reverse complement strand
GCAATATAAAAAATTTGTATGAAATCACACACACGGCGGGGGATAGCGTATATTGCGGGGCGGCTGGTAAGCGGGAAATATTCGACCACGCTCCGCGATGATTCCGAGGGAAAGCATTTTAGTTTTGAAGGCGAGGTGAGTGTGGAAAACGGCGTTTCGGTGTATGACTATGAACAGAACTGTTTTATTCGCGGGAATAGTTCCAAGGCGTCGTTTTCGCTTTATCATGACGGGAACGCAAATTACATTGATCTCGCAATCGAAGGGAGTACGTTTAAAGGGCATGACAAGGATTCGGGCGCATTCTTTTCCGGCGCCGTCGACGGCGATTTTATTACTGTCCGCGACGACGAGCATTCCCAGGATTTTAAGTATGCAATATGAAAATAAAACATTTTATGGAAGAGGGAATATAAGGCGGAAGCAAAAGGAAGAGGTATGCGCGAATTACTTCCATTTGAGCACACTCAAAAGATTAGAGTAGTCATCGGTCCAGACACGCATGTCGGGGAGTAGAGTTTCGGTCGAGGCGTATGCCGTTTCCGCAACGGGCGCATAGCGGAGTAGTGCGTTTTTTCGCGAGACGAGCACCCAGCTTGATCGGACTTCTCCCGGCTCGTCCGCGGTTTTATTGGCGACAGCCACGGCGTGTAAACCGGATTGTTTCGCAAGGTTCAAGAGAAGCGGAGACAAGTCGAGATATTTGTTCGAAATATGGAATGCGAGAAACCCCTCTGTTTTATCTTGGTGAGCGAGGTAGAGGGAAAACGCCTCTTTTGTGAGAAGATGCACGGGGATCGAGTCGTCACTGAACGCATCGATAATTATAATATGGAAAGACCGCGGGCCGCTTTCTCGCAGTTCCCGTTCAAGGGAAATTCGCGCGTCTCCCTCAACGATTTCTATGGCGGCAGGGCAATTCCGAAGATAGGAAAAATAGTTTTTTGCAGCATCGATGATATTCGGGTTGATCTCGTAAAATATGAATGAATCCTCCGGTGTGCAGAAGCTCGCAACGGTTCCTGCCCCAAGTCCGATCGCTCCTACGCGCACTGGGCCCTGTATTTGATTTTGCGCGTATTGGAAGAGAAGGCCTATTCCGCTTCCGCGCGAATAATATGTTGTCGGCGTGCCGGCGAGGTCGCGCGAGAGAAACTGATTTCCATGGAGCGTCCTCCCGTTAATGAGAGAAAGCAGAGGAGAACCTGTTTTTTTGTCATGGGAAAGCTGAATGCGGATCGCACCGAAAAAATTGCGCGCGCTTACAATGGTATTGTTTCGTATTGTCAGGATTTCTGTGGCAAACGAGAAGACAAGGAGAAAGCCCACCGCAGTGTAAACAAACAGTTCTTGCCTTCTCGTGAGCAGTTTTTGTGTCGCGTATCGCGTAATCCAGAAGGTGACGATGATGACCGCGGCCATTCCCAATGGGAACTCCCAAAGATCTTTGAGCAGGAGAGGAGCTGCGAGCGAACTTAATCCTGCGCCGAGAGCGCCCCCGATCGAGACGGAAAGGTAAAATGCAGTCAGGTATCGCGGATGAGGCCTTTGCCGGTAGAGTTCGCCGTGGCAAATCATTCCGCAAAAAAACAGCGCAGACATGGTGAGCGCCATGGTGGGGAAAAAATACCCTGTGAGTCCTATGGAAGCCGCGATGGAAAGAAGCGCGGCAATCGGGGCGAGAATAAAAAGAAATTCCGGCAGACGCTTCCCCGCAAAGCTTAGAATATACGTGACGAAATATACAGAAAGGGGAATGAGCCAGAGCAGAGGAATTGCGGCAACCCCTTGGGTGATATGGGTGGTCGTTGCTATCAGAACGAAAGAGGGAAGCGCTGCAAGCCCTACCCAACGAGCATATTCTTTCTTCGTCGGATTATGCGGTGCTGATTCGTTATGCGATGCGCGTAGAGCAGGGTCTGAACGAAGTGTCGCTTGTCGTACATACGCAAATTGGAGAAGGGATAGCGCATAACAGATCGTATAGATGAGAAATCCGATTGACCATATGATCCCTTGTGCGGTGAGCGAAAGAAACGGTTCTACGGCTACGGGATAGCTCAAAAGCGCAAGAAGCGATCCTCCATTGGAAAGCGCGTAGAAGCGATAGGGGGATACTTCGCTATTCGCGATCCGTCCAAACCAATATTGGGCAAGAGAGCTTGTAGTCGAGAGGACAAAATACGGCACGCCCGCGCCCAAAAAAAGAATGACAAGTACGTGAACCAGCGGAGAAAAGGAGTACGAGTGAGACCCAAGAATCGGCGGGATTATTGGGGTTTCCCAGACGCGAAAAAGAATGATGATAAGGGTAAACGCCGAACAAAGAAGAAAGCCATGCACGAAGACATGCATTTTATAGGAAAGACGGCTTACGCCGTGCGCATAGAGATATCCGACGGTAAGAAGCGATATGAAGAAAAGAAGACTTGTCGACCACACCGTAGAAGCGCCCCCGAGCTCAGGAAGAATAAGCTTTCCCATAATGGGCTGTATGAGAAAAAGGAGGAATGCGCCGAGAAAAACAGTCGCGCCGTACGTATGCCGAATTGCGCGTAGCGATAGAAGATTTTCTCGTAATATGTGATGCACGCTTTTTTGCCGATCTGCTGTCATTAGTTCTTCGGCGGCAATTTTCTTGAGCGAATAATACGTACTATAACAAAAAGCTGATGCTCGAGTAATGGACTGCAGCTGGGATTTCACTTTCTCTGTATCGCGGTGAAGTTGAGGGATGCAATAGAGATAAGCGGAACCTATGCGGTCTATTGGATGTTTTAGTGTATATGGCAAAAATTTACTCGTATGTTTATTGACGACGTAACAATTCGGGTACGCGCGGGAAACGGCGGGCGCGGCGCTGTCGCGTTTAACAAAAATCTCAATCAGTACGGCCCCGTGGGAGGATCCGGAGGGGATGGGGGAAGCGTCTTTGTCGAGGGTTCTTCTGATTTCGGGATTTTGCAAAGATACCGCTTTAAAAAGGAATTTGCCGCAAAAAACGGCCAGGACGGCCGGCCGCAGTTTCGAGACGGCGTTCGCGCCGAAGACCTTGTGTTGCCCGTGCCGATCGGCACCGTAATTCATAATCTGACGACCGGCATCGATCGGGAAATAGTTTCGGTCAAAGAGCGCGTTCTTGCGGCGAAAGGCGGGAAAGGAGGGCGGGGAAATTTCCATTTTCGCTCTTCGACAAACACGCGACCGAGACAATTTGAATACGGGACGCCCGGAGAATCCTTTGGGGTGCGCTTTGAACTGAAGCTTATCGCAGACATCGGCCTCATCGGCCTTCCGAACGTCGGGAAGTCGAGCCTTTTAAACGAGCTTACGAATGCAAAGAGCAAGGTTGCAAATTACCTTTTTACGACGCTTGAGCCGAATCTCGGGGTCTATTACGGATTGGTGCTTGCCGATATCCCCGGGCTTATAGAGGGCGCGTCAGGCGGAAAGGGGCTCGGCATAAAATTCCTGCGGCATATCGAGCGCACAAGAATTCTTTTCCATATCATCTCGTCAGAATCAAAAGATCCGCTCTCGGATTACCGAACAATCAGGGAAGAGCTCGGAGCGTATAATAAGGAGCTCCTCGCAAAGAAAGAGTATGTATTTTTCGGAAAAAGTGATATGATATCTTCTATCGAGCTCAAGAAAAAGGTTGCGAGTCTGAAAAAGAAGAATCCGTCGGTAGACGCATTTTCCATTCATGATTATGACAGTATTGGAAAAATTAAAAAAATTCTGAACGGATTGATACGAAAGAAAAATAAAAATCCCGCACCCTCGTCCTAGGATATATTTGTATGGCAAATTCGCATTCTCAATCACATCAAGCGACATTTCACGGCCTTGGCATCGCGCCCGGTCTCCTTCAGATTTTGGAGAAGCTTGGGCTTGCGCATCCAACGCCGATTCAACATCAATCGATTCCCGTTGCGATAGAGGGAAAAGACGTAATCGGCATTGCGCAGACCGGCACAGGGAAAACGCTCGCGTTCGGTATACCGATAGTCCAGCGCCTTGCCCAGACCAAAGGACAGGGGCTTATCCTTTTGCCGACGCGTGAGCTCGCGCTTCAAGTTGACGGTGAATTTCGGAAAATCGGCAGGTCGCTCAGCCTTCGGACCGCGGTACTCATCGGAGGGGCTTCTATGCAGCCGCAGATAGACGCTCTTTCAAGAAATCCGCACGTCATCATCGCAACCCCGGGCCGCCTCATCGACCACCTCGAGCGCAAGATTACGCGGCTTGACCGAGTTGATATTCTGGTCCTTGACGAGGCAGACCGCATGCTTGATATGGGTTTTCTGCCGCAGATAAAGAGGATTCTTCACGCCGTTCCCAAGGAGCGCCAAACCATGCTTTTTTCCGCAACGCTTTCCCAGGAGATCATGACAATTGCGTCCCAGCATATGAAGCTTCCGATCCGCCTTGAGGTGGCTCCGTCCGGCACAACCGTAGAGCGTGTCACGCAGGAAATTTTCATCGTAAAAAAGGAAGAAAAGAGCCGGCTTCTTGAAAAGATTTTGGCGGAATATAAAGGGTCAACGCTTGTGTTTACGAGGACAAAGCACGGAGCGCGGCGAATTACAAAGGTAGTGCGCGCCATGGGGTATGCGTCCGCGGAAATTCATTCAAACAGGTCGTTAAATCAGCGCAGGGATGCGCTCGAGGGATTCAAGTCCGGAAGGTACCGGGTGCTTGTTGCAACCGATATCGCCGCGCGGGGGATTGACGTGCGGGGGATCGAGCTTGTGCTGAATTACGATCTTCCCGGGCATCCGGAGGATTATGTCCATCGGATCGGCCGCACCGCGCGCGCAGGGGCCGAGGGGCATGCGATCTCGTTTGCGATGCCGGACGAACGAAACGAGGTGAGAAATATCGAGCGCCTCATCAGAAAAAATCTCCAGATTTCAAAACTTCCGGAGCTTCCGCCTGCGCGCCCCGAGATACACTCCGCGCCGCACGCGTTTCGTCAAGGATTTCCGCGGGACCGAGGCAATGCGCATCGCCGTCCATCGCGCTTTTCTCCAAGTCGCCGTTATAATCAGGGAAGCCGCGGCTGATTGGCTTGCTCATCGGCGGGTCAGCCATTTTCGTTTCATTAAAGGGTTTTCATACTGGAAAGAAGGGTGGATAACCGCCCTTTTTTGGTTTTTCCAGCCAATCTATAATAGACGTAAGGTAAAATAATTTTTTTGATGAGAAAAAGTACCTCTCTTTTCTTCTGGTATCTGCCGTTTTTTGTTTTTCTCTTTTTTTCGGCTACGGCGTTTGCGTCTGCCCCCGTTATTTCGAGCGTCCGCGTTGAAAATATCATGGGCCCGGGCGCGCAGGTAAAATGGAATACTGATCAGGCGGCGAATTCGCGAGTGTTTTTCGGGACGACATCCGGGTCTGACACATATACGATATTTTCGGATAGTAGGTGCGATTCAGGCGGGTACGTGACGGAGCACTGCGTGAATCTCACTGGTCTTTCCTCGAGCACGGTCTATTACTACAAAGTGGAGTCGATGAACGCCGCGTATGAAGATACCCATAGCGGCGAGTATACATTCACGTCATCATCGAGCGGATCGAGCGGCGGATCATCCGGGTCAGGAGGTTCGGGAAGTACAGGAGGTTCTGGAAGTTCCGGCAGTGTTTCAACCGTGAGCGTTCCGAACGCGCCGGCCGGTCTTACTGCAACCGTCGCGCCAAGCGGAGACGCGGTCGGCCTTCTTTGGGTTGACGCATCAACGAACGAACTGGATTTTCAAGTATTTCGGAAGATATCTGGCGGGGCGTGGGAGCACAAAAAAACGCTCGCAGAAAATTCAACGGTGTATTCAGATGTATCGGTACTGCCTGGAACATACGAATACCAAGTATTTGCCTGTAACAGTTATGGCTGTTCAGCCGGATCGAATAGTGTAAGCGCGACATTGGGCATTGCGACTACTTCTTCAAGCGGATTAGGCACATCCGGCTCGTCGAGTACCTCAACTTCGCCATCGATGGATTCATCAGGCGGTGATACTACTCCTCCTGTAATTTCAAATATAAGCGTAGAAAATATCATGGGGTCCGGCGCGCAGGTAAAGTGGAAGACCGACGATTCTGCAGATTCAAAAGTGTTTTTTGGAACCGTTCCCGGCTCATATCCCAGCGCGTCTGATTGGCGATGCGATTCAGGCGGGTATGTGACGGAGCATTGCATAAACCTCACCGGTCTTTCGCCATCAATCGCCTATTATTATAAAGTCGAGTCCAAAAATCAAGCTGGGTTGAGCGCAGAGAGTATTCAATATAGTTTTGTTTCTGCTGCGGGAACGTATTATATGACATCGACGACAAGCAGTTATTTATATTCAAGTACTACCAGTTATTCATATATAAGCACTACAACGGGGATATCGTCTGATTCACCGTCCTCGGCGCTTGTATACGGGACACTCTCTGTTGGTGTGAAAGACGCTGCGGGAAATCCGGTTCTCAAGGCCTACGTGTATGCGAGCAAAAAAGATTATTTATATTCGGCGTCTCGGGAAACGGATAGCGGGGGAATGGCAACTTTTTCCGTTCCAGAAGGAAACTACTGGATTGGTGTATATCCTCCTTCGGGACGGAATGATCTTGTGCGGCCTGAACAAGTCGAGGTCGTCGTGAGCGGAACCGAGATGAAGGCAGTTCTCATCCAATTTAAAAGTGCGGTGAAAAAAATTACCGGGACAGTTCTTTTTGAGGACGGAAAGCCGGTCTCTGAAGCGGCAGAAGTCGGCGCGTACCAAAGCGAATCCGGCCAATGGGTGAGCGCGTTTACGGATTCATCAGGCAGATATACGCTCGGCGTCGGAGGCGGAACATGGAAGGTTGGCGTGAGGCCTGTAAATCCCCTCACCGCGCGGTGGTCGTGGAACGGAATATTTCAAGATGTCTCGTTTGGCGGAAGCTCGGCCGAAGAAATAAAGACAGTGAATTTCACTGTTCTTCCGAAAAATGCGGTTGTTGTCGCGGTTGCCCTCAATGAAGCGGGAACTCCGATTGTTGGGGCGGGCGTCATTCTTGATTCATTGAGCCTTGTTTCTTCTCAAACTCCGAGACCTCCCTATGAGTATAGGACTACGGATTCATCCGGCCGCGCGTCGTTTAATGTCGGTTCGGGGACATACTATCTTCGTGCGTCGCCCCCATCAAGCGGAGACTATTCTGACATCGCAGAAGTCATGGCAAGCGTTTCTTCCGGCGGTTCGCAGGAAGTGAAAATTGTGTTCAAAAAGCGGACAGCAGAGACAACAATTGAACTTCGCGGCATGGCTCGGCGTGACGACGGAACGCCGATCGGCGCATTTGTGTGGGCGTGGTCGGAAGACGGAAGGACCGTGGAAGTCCGCGCCGCGGCGAACGGGGCCTTTACACTCTTGGCTCTTCCAAATTCCCGCTGGCATATCGGCGCAGGGTGGGAAACAGATGGTGTTCCTTATCGGGCTAAAGAAATCGTTCTTTCTGTTTCGGCAAGCCCTCTTTTGTTTGAACTCGTGTTGGAAAAGATCGATCGCGCCGAGTTGCCTCCGCCCGTAAGCGTGAGCCAGAGTTCGTCCGCGCAAATTGTTGTCCAGACTCAGGATGGAGCGCGGGTCACCATTCCCCCTTCAAGTTCTTCTGTTTCCGGGACGCTCGCAGTAGCAGTCGAGCCTACCGTGGAGGCGCCGTCGCAGCCGTTAGCGCGAGTTATCGGCACCGCATATGATATTACGGTTCGGGATGCATCTGGGAAAAACATTACGACATTCAGCAAAGAGATTGAAATTATTTTGCCTTACAGCGATGCAGAACTGAAAGACCAGGGGATTGCGGAAAGTACTGTTTCCCCGAGCTACTATGATGAAAAAACAGGCCTCTGGGTGAGGGTTGATGATTTTACGGTTGATACAAAATCAAATGTTGTTATTGCGCGCGTGCGGCATCTCACGCGATTTGCAATTGTCGCTGCGGCGGACATCGTGCCGCCTCCTGTCCCAATCGATGTGGCTGGTTCTGCACTCGGGAGCGGCAAAGTGCGCCTTACTTGGAAGAACCCGACAAACGATTTTGATCACGCGAAAATATACCGTTCTGAATCTGCGGGAGCGCTTGGAAAGATTCTTATCTCAGAGGTGAAGGGGCAAGCGTATATGGATGAAGATGTGGTGAACGCGGTTCTCTATTTTTATACCATCAGGGCCGTTGACCCCGCAGGAAATGAAACTTCAAACATGAATCAAGTGAGCGTGCGCGCCATCGGGACGTCGCAGAAGTCGGCGACAGGAACCCCACCAGTCATTCCTCCGGGATCTGCGACAAAACTTGCGATTCTCCGCACGCTTGTGCAGGGAATGAGAGGAAATGATATCAAGACAATTCAAGAGCTTCTGAAGAAAGAAAGGGTGTATCCGGAAGGGCTCATTACGGGGTACTTCGGGTCGCTCACAAAGCGTGCGGTTGTTCGGTTCCAGGAAAAATACACGACCGTTATTTTGGCCCCGATCGGCAGAACAAAAGGGACCGGCATCGTCGGGCCGGCGACGCGCAAGAAAATGAACGAGCTTCTTGCAAAGTAGACGGATTTTTTCTTTATCGATGGCAGTATTGATTATCTCTTCAACCATTCTTATTTTCGGCACGCTTTTTGGAATATATTGGTGGGCGGGCGCTCTGCGCGTAGATCGCGAAGAATTTTCGGCGAACGTACTACCGCATCACTTCGAACGCGAAGACGTGAATATAGCACTCGTCAGCGTAAAGGCGCTCTATTTCGTTCCGGCGAATAAACGCGATGCTATCCGCGCGAATTGGCGCGAGGTTCTCGGAAAGCATCTTGAACGGCTTCAGGAATTTCATACGCTTGAGTCCGCGGGGCGCTCGGCGCTCCAGTTTGAAATAGATTCACAACCGGTTATCGGTCGGGAAGAGAATACGTTCTATGATTCTGACGTCACCCAGCACGGAAATCCGGAGGCGCTTCGCCGGATCTCAAAAGAGCTCGAGGAGGGCGGGTATTTTTCAGAGGCGCGCGACGGCTATCGCGTTTTTCTGATTTTGTATGAAGGCGTTGGCGCATCCGGGAGTGAAAATGTCGCGCTTGTCTCGAGCGCATTTCTTGCTTTGCCGGAATATGGCGCGGCGGCTACGACGATTCTCGCTCATGAGTTTTATCATACGCTCGGAATTCCCGATGGATATGATCTTCGTACCGGGCGGGCGAATTCGAACGATATCATGGGAGAAGGCCGCGCGAGGCCCATTGAAAAAACGTTTATTTCGAGCGATACGCGCGCGCGTATCGGTTTTTAATGCGTATATATGAAGCGCATAATCAATTTCATATTCGGAAGCGGCCTTCAAAACAAGTTTGTATTGCTGTTTTTGCTCCTCGCGTCAGTACCGATTCTTATCGTCGGGAGTATTGCGCTTTATGCGATCGATCTCTCCCATCGCCATGACGTGTCAAATCTTGAGCTTGCGCTTCTTGATGAAAAGACAAGAGAAACCGAAAAGTTTTTTGCGGATACCCTCGGGATTATTGAGCTTCGCGTGGGGTTCGCGCAAAAGTCGGAGATTGCTCTCTCTGAGCAGGAATTTTTGCTCGACGGCATTCTTGAAGAAAATAGCGCGTTTGAGGAGATTCGATTTGTAAGTCTCGACGGACTGGAAACAGCAAAAAAAGCGAAGTATTCCGTCGCCGGCCTTTCCGATGTTTCTGAGCTTCCGGCGTTTCGTAAAGCGCGACTCGGCGAGACATTTATTGGCGAAGTGTATTATACACTTTCAGGACCCTTTATTTCCATTGCGTCGCCCGTGACGAATCGCAGTGGTGATATCATCCAGGTTCTCATCGCAGAAGTTTCGATCAAAGAGCTCATTGATTCTGTTGATGCGTCACAGATCGGAAGCGCGGGGTATCTGTTTTTGGTTGATACGAACGGATCTCTCATATCACGCGGGCGCGAGGGACGGATCGCGCAAGGATCTGATCTCTCGGGTTCTTCACGGATCCGCGACGTGCTCGGAGGGGTTCTCTTTGATGCGCTGGGTGAGCGCGACCGCTATCTGGGGATACTTTCGGGCATTCCTGTCATCGGCGCAGGGAAAAAAATCGCGAAAACCGGCTGGGCGATTATTGCCGAGTGGCCCATTGAGGATGCCGATGCATTATTGCGCGATATTCGCGCGCTCGTCCTCCGCATCTCCCTCGTTGCGATTCTTGCAGTGTTTCTTCTCGCGCCGCTTTTTGCGCGAAGGCTCCTCGGGCCGATTCGCGCGCTTGGCGAGAAGGCCGAGGAGGTTTCCCGCGGGCGTTTTGATGCGCGCGTTGACATCAAGACAAAGGATGAACTCGCCGGGCTTGGCGCCACATTCAACAAAATGTCGGAGGGTCTCAAGCGTTTACAGGAATTAAAAGATGAATTCATTTTTATCGCTGCGCACGAACTTCGGAGTCCGGTGACAGTAATCCGCGGATATATTTCAATGGCTCTTCAGGGGGATGGGGGCGCGATTCCGCCCGCCGCGAAAGAATTTCTTGCAGAGGCTGACCGTGCGAACCAGCGTCTTGTACAGCTTGTCGCGGATTTGCTCGAGGTGGCGCGTTCAGAAGCCGGGCGCATTTCGATTTCCGTTGCGCCTATTGATATCAAGGAGCCGATTCGCGCGTCCCTCAAAGAGTTAAGGCCGCTCGCTGACGAAAAAGGCATGGCGATAGCCTATGATCCGCCCCGGGAACTCCCGAATGTTTTTGCGGATGCAAACCGTATGAAGGAGATTGTTGTAAATCTTGTTGGTAACGCCATCAAATATACCCCCCGTGGCGGCGCGATTGAAGTGAGTCACGAAGCGCAAGGGAATGCTTGGATCGTGACGCACGTGAAAGACAACGGTTTTGGCATTGCAAGAGACGCGCAGGCAAAAATTTTTGAGAAATTTTATCGCGTACAAACTAAACAGACAGAGGAGATCACGGGAACCGGCCTCGGGCTTTTTATCGTAAAGCAGATTGTTGAAAAGATGGGAGGGAAAATCTGGTTTGAGTCCGAAGAGGGGAAAGGTTCGACGTTCAGTTTTTCGCTGCCGATAGCTCGCGCTTGAGCGTTTGGTGATTTCATAATAGAGTAGGCATATATATATGGAAGAAAAAAAGCGGCATATTTTGTATATCGATGACGACCCGACTATCAGGCGCTTATTCGGCGGGAAGCTCGCGGCCGCAGGGTATGAAGTGATATACGCTTCAAACGGAGACGATGGGCGCGAAATGGCGCGCCGTTTCTTGCCAGATATGATACTTCTTGATATGCGAATGCCGGGAAACGACGGTTTTACGATCGCGCGCAGGCTCCATGGCGAGAAGCAAACCGCAAATATTCCCATAGTGTTTTTGACAAACGAGGACTGGTCGATGGAAGTTGAAAAAGCGGCGGCTGAGCTCTGGATCGCGGGCTACATTCATAAGAGTACTGATCTCGATGAGTTTGTCTTGCGCATCAGAAAGATTTTTGACGAGTTAGAAGAACGGAAAAAAGGAGCAGGCGGAACGGCTGCATAGTTTTTTATCCCCCACGTCAGTCTATACGAAATGGCGGAAGAACCTAGGAAAACCGAGGTACGCTCAATTAAAGAGCAGGCAAACGATATTCCTGCAGAGGATCGGCCGATTGATGCGCTTATTGAATCAGTGCTCGAAGACCCGGACGGGAGCGAAGCGCATCGGCTTTCGCAAGAGGAGCTTCGGCGCTGCATAAAGAGCATAGAATCCCGCCGAGAATACCGTGAGTATAAGTCGCATCCGCGCACGTTCGGGGTGATCGAGTCGCTCTTGAATGATTTTGACGAGCAAGCAGAGGAGGCGTCCGGGAAGGAAATTGCTGAGGCGCGCGTTGAGCTCAAGCGCCTCGTCTCGCACGTAATCCGTCTTGCGCAAGAGTATACCGCGAGCCTTCTTTCGCTTGAGCACATAAAAGTGCAGCAGTATCATCTTCATCGGGATCGCTATGTCCGCTACATAGAAGCGCGCGTGAGGTCGCATTCGAAGATCCACGATGCGCTTATTGAAGCGGCGCGGAAGCTGAATGAGCATGCGCAATCGCTTCGCCGTTTTGGCATTGTTCTTCCGAAAGAGAAACTGTTTACTTGGGAGGAAACCGATATCAAAAGTCGGGACGTGATAGGCGCGTGGGCATTTTACATAGAGCGGGGGAGCCGGATGGAAGAAGTTCTCGATATACTTCGGAAAAAAAGTGAGATAAAGAAATAGATTTTGCACGGCCTTGCGGCCGCGGTGTTTTGCCAGAAATACAAAAAAGAGACGG
>C687J35174_10009315_pt1 | contig 12330 bp, 12 predicted proteins | sample RifCSPhighO2_01_FD_35174 | JGI IMG/M metagenome (IMG submission 35174) | reverse complement strand
GTATGAATTGCTTGTTTTTTGTTTTGTGTAAATATGTAAGAACAATTCCGATTATTAGGGCAGCTTCGAGAGTCTCCCTGAAAGTAATCACGAAGCCCACTACCATGAGATTTGGTTTTAAGCCAAATATAAATGTTTAACTATTGTTAAGCAGTTGTTGAGTTGTGCTGAGTCTTGCTGATTCGTATGATGTGGTCGACGAAACTTTCTATCTTTTGCTCGTGAGAAACAATGATTATTTGCGCAAGCTCAAGTTCTGTCAAAACATGCCTGACCCTATCTAGCTGCTCAGAAGAAAATCCCTCTGTCGGTTCATCTAAAATGAGCAAATCATTTGTTTTAATATTGGAAATCAAGTCATTAATTACGCGGTTAAGCGCAAGCCGGTAAGCAAGAGCAATACTTGTTCGCTCCCCGCCTGAAAGGGTATAAAGCGGGCATTCGTATCCATTTTGTTCAATTATTGGCGCAAAATCAGATGACAACCTGCAGCTCATTGTCTCATCTTCCATTAGCATTGCAAACCATGTCCTTAGCAGGTCATTGAATTCATGGTAAATTCTTCCTAGCACTCTTTGCTCCATCAAAACAAATGAGGGGATGGCCGCTGCCCCAAGCCAATGTATTATGCTGCCGAGATTTTGTGACTGTTCGTGGGATAATTGTTTAGATTCAATAATTTGTTTTAAAGAATCTGATTCATTTTTTTTAGCCTCCAATTCGGCTTTAGATGAGCTGATTTCAATAAGACATTTTTTTTCTTTATCTCTTGTAGAATCAAGCGCTTTACCAAAGTCATCAATTTTTTCTGCTGTAGCTGCCAATTTTTTCTCTTCTGAAGCATTTTTCTCAATTTTTGCAGATATGTTTTTAATTTCAGCATTAATTAATCTGGTTTCATTGGACAATTTTTCTTTTCGCTTGTTTATTTCAGCGATATCTTTCTTTATCTGCATTTCTTTCATGATGGTAGCAGCATTTTCTTCAGCAGTTTTTTTTAACGCAATTAATTTTTCAAGCTGGGTTTCGATTACTTCAGACTTCAATTCTTCAAGGACTAAACTTGCTTCACCATAAATTGATTCAAATTCTACAAGACTTGCTTTTTTTCCGTCAATGATTTCAGTTATTTCGTGCATATTTGCAGCTTCCTTTTTTAACCCTTCAATTCTGGTTTTTAGTGAAATTAATGAATCTCTTCTTGCTTTTTCGGCCCTAATTTCTTCCCTATTTTTTGCGACCAAAGATTTTAATTCCCGTATTTCTGCCTCGCTATTGCTTTTCTTATTGTCCTCTTCATTCTGAATTTTTTGCCTATGGTTTTGGCTGATCTGCTGTTTGCACAATGGACAGCTTGAATTTTCAGCTATATCTTTTATTACCCTTCCGGCTTCCTTAATTATTGTCTCATGCTTCCCAAGATGTTTTTGGAATTCAGTTGCATTTTTTTCTAGAAGCTCAATTTTTCCATTTAAATTAAGAATATCCGCCGCTTCTTTTTCGCCTTCGATTATTTCTTTTTGTATTGTTTCAATCTCTGCGACTTTTTTGTTGAGTTTGCCTATTTCCTCGGTAATATGGTTTATTTGTTCCTTTGCTTGCTTGGCCTTTTGTTCATATTTTGCTTTTTTTGTGGAAGCATCGAGAAATTTCTTTCTTAGGTCTTCTAATTTTGCATCAATATCGGGAGGAATTTCGACTTTGCTCATTGAAGACAGTGCTTTAAGCTCGTTTTCTAATTTTGACAGCTCGGAAAATAAATCTTTATTTTGCAGTAAATTCTTGCCAAGCACATTTTGTTTTTCTTTTAATTCGGCGTTAAGAACTGCAATGTCTTGTCTTAATTTTTGCTGCATGATTCTGTCTTTTTCTAGTTCTTTTAGTTTTTCCTGCATATCTTTGATTAAATTCTGGATTTCTGATAGTTCTTTATTTGTTTTCAATATTTTTCCATCAAGATCTTTTATTGAATTTTGCAAAAAAGAAAATTTTTCTTTATCATTTTCTATTCCGTCGAATTTTGCTTCCAGCACCCTTTTGTTTTCTCTTAAATTTCTCAATAAAATCCTTGCATTTTCAGCTGCCCTTGAGTATTTGTCAACTCCAAAAACAGTTCTTAGCGTCTCTTTTCTTGCAGCGGACTCTTCAGTTAGGATTCTTCTCATCTCTTCTTGCGGCGTATAAACCGTATATCGATAAATGAGAGATTTAGTCTTTGTCAATGCTTCCTTTGGATATCCAAGAAGCTCCAGTATTTTGCTCTTCAGTTCAACTGGGGTTGCAACAATTGTTTTTCCATTTATTGCCAGCGAGCCAGAATCCTGCCTGACATCATCTTTTGATCTTTTAAGCGTTCTTCTTATCGTAACATCGTTTCCATCTGTGCTGAAATTGAGCTCTACTTCTCCTTTTACTTCTCCATGCCGCAGTATTGAGCCGCCCTCAAGCTGTCCTCTGATTATTCCGAAAAGCGCAAATTCAATTGCAAGAAGCACAGAGCTTTTGCCTGACCCGATGTCGCCTGATAATAAAGTTGACCCTTTCGGAAACTCCAGTTTGTGGTCTGTATAGCTTCTTACATTCTTTAGCCTTATCGATTTTATGTGCATGCATCGTGAATCTGTGCAGTGGATAAAAAGGTTTCCTAGTCGAATGGAAGATATCTTAAATTCATCGCCTTGATTTTTTCTTTTTACCTTTCTTTATTTTCTTTTTCGGCGATTTCTTTTTTGCTCTCTTAGAAGATTTTTTCTTAGATTTTTTGGCTGTTTTTTTCTTCGGTTTCTTAGCCGGAAGCGCCTTTATTATTTTTGAAAGTTGCTCAACGCGGTCAGAAATTTTTCTGTTAAGCGTTTCCTTTGTCTTTATCCGAGCAATTTCCCTTGCAAGTTCCCTGTCCTGTATCACATCTCTTATCCAGTTCTCAAAATCATTTTTATCCCTATTTACGTGATACCTGAAAACCTCATCACCTACATCCATAAGAATTGCAGAAAGCTCCCTAAGCGAAAACAGCTTCTGGTTTGTGCAAAGCCAAAAACTTACCTGTTCAGGCACTTTTCCAAGTATCCTGTTTGCTTCTGCCGGGCTAATCTTTCTTCTCATTTAACAGCTTGCCAAGCAGATGTTTTAATAAAGATATTTCGTGCCTTTCGCGTGACAAACTCTTTTTGAACGATTCGGCCAGCTGTTTTTCCCCAAAAACACCCGCGACCCAGTTTGCAAAATCGTTGCGCTCCTTGCTGACATGGTGAGAGAAGATATGGTCTTCTATCTCTGCAAGGCTTTCTGAAAGCTCAAACAAGTTTTTCAGATGCTTTCCATTCGCTAGCACAAATTCCTTTTCAGGAACACAATTGGAATATACAACCAAATGTATCCCGGAAACTGCCGGCTTTTGCGGCAGGCTCGGAAGTTCATGCGGCGCTTCTTTTTTCATATGTTTTTTTGTTTTCATGCTACCACCTTTTTCTTAGCCTCTTTCAATCTTATTTTAATATCATTAAGAACATTCATGTACCAGATGAAGCCTTCATAAGGGCTCTCATACGGATTGAAATATTTATGAACATCGCCATCAGCAAACCATTTCGTGCACATGTAATAGAAATGGTCGCTTGTCTGCAGCTTTCTCCAGTCATCAATTAGCTTCTCATCACCGGATTCAAGAATGTCCTTTTCCATTGCATAAATTTGCTCAATTGCAGCCTTTTGCATCTTGTTTCCAAGCCATGCAGATAAATCCCTTTCGATATCCGCCCACGAAATAAGGTGATGGATGTCAAGCTCTGATGCTGCTGGATACCTCGCTGCTGCCTCGCTCGGGGTCACAAAATCATTGTGCGGATGCTTGAGAAGTTCTTGGGGCAGCGAGCGCAAAAAGTCAAAGATTCCAGTTGATTCCCATTGATGCTCGCCGAAAGTTTCATAGTCCATGAAAAGATTTACAACATGGCCGTTTCCATTTGCAGCTGAAAGCCAGTTGGCGAATTTGGGTGCTGTAAGCGGCCAATCTACCCAGCTCCTTTCAGAAAATCTAAATGCTATGTCATCTGAGAGCTTGTAGTTTTTGAGCAACAGCTTTATTTTTGGTGCGCTTACTGCACTGTACAGAAAATTTGGAGAACGCCACTGCAAAATCCTATCAACTCCTTCTGCAAGCATAGCATCATAGCCCATGTTCATTACAGTGTTTGCAATTTCATTATTGAAAATAAGCTCGGTATTTCTAAAAACCCTTGGTGTTTGCCCAAATTCGTCCTCAACCATCTGCTTGTGTTTCTCAACTTGTCTTTTGAATTCATCTTGTGAATAAATTGACGACAGTGTATGATAATATGTCTCATTCAGGAATTCAACCCTGCCCGTTTTCGCAAGCTTTCTAAAGGACTCCAGCGCTTCGGGCGCGTATTGTCTCATTTGTTCAATGGCAGTGCCTGAAATACAGTATGCTATCTTGAATTCAGGGTGTTTTTTGAGCAAATCAAGCATTACTGAATTAGCAGGAAGGTAGCATTTTCCTGCAATTTTTTTCATTTCTTTTTCATTTCTGTGCTCATCAAAGTAATTATGATTGTGGCCAACATCAAAGACAGAGTATTTCTTCAGCCTAAATGGCTGATGCACTTGGAAATAAAAACAGATGCTTACCATGCTTTGCTCATTACTTTGGCATAGACCTCTTCGCATTTTCTTGATGAGTCATTCCAGCTGAATTTTGAAACTTCTCTTCCTCCTTCTTCCTGCATTGTTTCTTTTAATGCAGGATGTTCTAAAACGCTAATCATCTTGCCTGCAATGTCATGCACATCCCAGAAATCTGCCTTTAGGCAATTCCTTATAACTTCTGATACTCCGCTTTGCCTCGAAATCAAAACCGGAGTTCCATTTGCCATTGCTTCAAGCGCTGTTATGCCAAAAGGCTCTGACACGGATGGCATGACATAGAGGTCTGCCATCCGGTAGGCCTTATCGATATCCGGGCCGGTGAGAAAGCCNGTGAATAAGACCCTGTCCATAAGGCCCATTTCAACGGCTTTCTCTATGATAAAGGGTTCCATGTCCCCGGTCCCGGCGAGTAGGAATTTTACATTTGGAAATCTTTTTGCAACCATGTTTGCTGCATAAAGGAAATAGTCAGGCCCTTTCTGCAATGTTATTCTTCCAAGGAAAAGAACGATTTTATCTGTCTCTCTTAGTTTTGAAGGGACATAAGAAATTGCAGGCTTATGCTCGACAGAGTTATGCACAACAGTTATTTTGCCAGGAGCAATCCCGTAATGATGAACTATTTTTCTTTTTGTGTAATCGCTGACTGCAATAATCGCATCGGCCTGCTCCATTCCATGCTTTTCAACCCAATAAACGTGCGGGTTCGGATTATCTCCTGAGCGGTCAAATTCGGTTGCATGCACATGCACTATAAGGGGTTTGTTGGAAATTTTTTTTGCAGCTATTCCTGCTTCGTAAGTCAGCCAATCGTGCGCATGGATTACGTCGAAGTTCTCGGACTTTGCAACTTCTTCTGCTGCTGCAGAAAATCTATCGACTTCTTCAAAGAGATTTCTGCCATAAATTCCGGCATTCTTATGGTTTCCCGCATGATATCTTGCAAGATATTCACCAGAAGTTATATAGGGGGTTAGAAGAGATTTTATTCTTCTGATTTCAATATTATGCAATTTGTCTGCAGAAATAATATTAAGATTTGATATCTGGCTTTCTCCATTATAGCTTGGAAGCACAAGCAAAATATTGACGCCGTTGTGTGAAAGTCCCTTGACAAGTCCATGGCAAGCAGTTCCCAGCCCTCCCTTTGAAAATGGCGGGAACTCCCATCCGAACATCAACACTCTCATTTCATAGACCTAAGAGAAATGTATCTTTGGCTAAGAAGTTGATTGCGTTGGACATACATGAACATGGAACCCTTCTCTCGCTGCTATTTATCGTTGAGAGTGTTTAAAAAGGTTTCCACCACTTTGAAAACTGGCTGCAATGTTATAAATGCAAATGCAGTCAAAAGAATCTCCTGTAGCGATACTGACGGCGGTGCTGATCCAACTGTCAAAGGAACGGTAAAAATTACTCAGGGCAAAACAACCACAACATATACAGACTCATGTGTAAGTTCATCTACTGTCAAAGAATATTATTGTGTCAGTGGCAAGCTTAATTCAACAAATATTGCATGCTCCGCTGGCTTTTTCTGCACAGATGGTGCATGCGTTTTAGCTCCTGTTCCTCCAACAAACACAACGAACAGTACTTAATTCTATTATACTCTGTAGTGGGAATAAACCTTTTTATAGCCTCTTTGCGGTAACAAATCTATGGTTTGGGTCTTTGAGGTTTCATGGGAGGTCTGCAATAAAGTTGGTGGAATCTATACTGTTGTCCGCTCTAAGGTTCCCCAAATGCTTGAGGCTTACAAGGAGAATTATGTTGTTGTAGGCCCATATTTTCCAAAAAAAGCTACAGGTGAGTTCGTTGAGGAAGTTCCGCCTGTCGAGTTCCGGGAGGCTTTCGAGCGACTTCGTCAGCAGGGTATTGTTTGCAGGTTCGGAAGCTGGATGATACCTTCAAAGCCAAGAACAATTTTAATAGATTTTTCTTCCTTCGCCTCCCAAACTAATAAGATAAAAAATGACCTTTGGAATTGGTTCAAGGTCGATTCTTTGGGAACCCAATACTTTGATTTTGATGAGCCTGTAGTATGGGCAACCGCAGTTGGCATGCTGATGTGCGAACTTGGATTGGCACAAACAGTAGTTCATTGCCATGAGTGGCTTTCTGCAGCTTGTTTACTGCACATCAAGGCAAAAAATGCCGCCATAGCAACTGTTTTCACAACCCATGCAACAATTCTTGGCAGGACAATCTCCTCAAATAGGGAGCAGCTTTATGAGACGCTTGGTAGCTTTGACCCAGAACAGAAAGCAAGGCAACTTGGCATCCAGGCAAAATTCCTGCTTGAGCGTGCAGCTGCGCAAAATGCCGACGCCTTTACAACAGTTAGTGAAATCACCGCCCTTGAGGCTGAAAAGCTGCTTGGCAGAAAGCCGGACGTCCTTGTATTAAATGGCCTTGATATCTCAGGATTTCCAACATTCGAGGATTCCTCAATAAAGCATCAGCTTTTCAAACGAAAAATAAAAGAATTCATTATCCAGTTTTTCTTTCCTTATTACAAATTTTCACTTGACGAAACACTGCTTTATTTCATTGCAGGAAGGCATGAGCTGAGGGACAAGGGAATTGACATTTTCATAAAGTCGCTCGGGAAGCTTAACCAGGAATTAATTGCAAAGAAATCGGAGAAGACAGTTGTTGTATTTCTGTGGGTTTCCGGCAATGTCAAGGGAATAAGGCCTGAAATAATCGAGAATATGACTTATTTCAAGGACATTCATGATAAGCTTACAGATGAGTTCGATATGATAAGAGAGCGCTTGCTATATGATATTTTCAGCGAAACTCCTGCAGATGCAAAGCATCTGCTTGGAAATTCGTCATTTTTTGACATTCAGAAAAAAATGCTTCGTTTCAAAAGGCAAGGGCTTCCTCCAGTATCGACACATGAACTTTTTGATGAAGGAAACGATGATATTTTGGCAGCTTTGCGGGAAGCCAAGCTTTTCAACTCGTCTGGTGATCGTGTAAAGGTAATTTACTATCCTGTTTTCCTAAGCGGCGCTGACAGGCTTATAGATTTAGGATATTATGAGGGTATAACAGGCTGCCATCTTGGTGTTTTCCCCTCCTATTATGAGCCATGGGGATATACCCCCCTTGAAACCGCTGCACTTGGTGTTTGCTCGCTTACAACTGACCTTGCAGGTTTTGGAAGGTTTATCCGCCAATTCAAGAAACCTGATGAACCTCCGGGCATCTATGTTCTTGAGAGGCTTGGAAAATCAGACGATGAGGTGATTTCAAAGCTATTTGAAATTCTGCTTACCTTTGCTTTGAAGCCAAGCGCCGAGAGGATACATGAAAAAATCGAAGCAAAGCATCTTGCCGCGCTCGCTGACTGGAAAATCCTTGCAAAAAATTATTTTGAAGCCCATAAGCTTGCCCTTTCGAAGAAATTTTAAAGAAAACTCATTCTTTGGATATTGTGGTAACTGTCTCTCATGTCGTGGGAAGAATTCTTGCTGATAAGCCTGCATTGCAGGAATATATGAAACGGAATTTGGTAAATTATACTGCGCTAGCTGAATACCTGCTTCCGCAGGTTGAGAAAATTCTGGGAAAGAAGGCAACGGTTTCTGCAATCATGATGGCCTGCAGGAGATATGCGGAGTCATTGGGCCAGCAGAGAAAATCGCTTGAAAGAGTTGAGCGAAGTTCGGAGCTGCTTATGAAAACCAATCTTGTAGATATTACTATTCGCAAAAGCCCTGCGCTTTTCTCAAAAGTCGAGAAGCTTTATTCGCTTGCACGCTACGAGGAAGGAGACACATTGAACGTAGTTTATGGAAATTATGAGGCGTCAATAATCACAAACGAGCAGCATGCCAATAGGTGTCTGGCAGTTTTAAAGGGCGAGAGGATCTTGAAAGTTGATAGAAAATTAGTTTCGCTATCATTGCGATTTGGAGAATCTTTCAGAAGCACTCCTGGAATAATTGCTGCAGTTACCTCAAAGCTAACATTTGAGCACATTAATCTGCTTGAAATTGTTTCTACAAACACAGAACTTGCAGTCATTGTTGCAGACAAAGATGCAATGAGGGCTTACGCTGCCTTAGAAGAATTCACAAAATAATTAGAATTTGGTTGTTCTTTCCCAGAATCCAAGAGTCTTTTTTGCCTTTATTTGCTTTCCTAAAATATCCGCTAAAAACCTTACCTGATATAAATCGGAGTTATAATCTGCCCGCATTACTTCTTGCATTGTGGCATTCTGAATATCTTGAGGAATATCCCGCCCTGCTATTCTCTCCATTACCTTATCACGGTTTATATCATCCCATGTCAGTTCATTCCAGTTGAATCTTGGCATAGTATATTAATAGGCGGATTAACTATATAAATTTTGTCATTTAATAGTGGTAAATATTAATTATCCAATACTTTTCAGAAGCGCCTTAAGGATTCTTATTTCTTCTGACAATTTTTCAATTTCCTGAGAATTTGTACTTGGTGGATAATTGCTGCTAGAATGGCTGATAATCGGCTCTAAAGTTTGTAAGATAGTCATAGAATTTCTTTTTGCGCTGAATAAAGAATCATGAATTGAATGTTGCAAATTTGCTCTACCCGGATAACTATTAACTTGTTCTTCCATTAACTTAATGGCATTTTTTATATCTTCTTTTAATTTTGCCATCGATTATTCCAACTAAAAACTTTCTATTTATAATTATTTCTTCACCTTCAATTTCTCAACAACTGCCTTATCACTTACAATCGCAGAATTTCCTGTCGGGTCTTCAATAATCAGCCTGACTTTTTCTTCTCCAAACATGACGCGGTTCAATTTCTTGAGCATGTTTCTTGCTTTGTTGGCGACTTCCTCATCATCAGGATCGTCTTTCATCATTTCAAGCTGCGCCTTCATCCTTCGAAGAACGCCTTCAACATTTGTAACATACCCCTGTGCTCCTTCACCAGGTTCGATTGACATGATATGTGGAATCTTAATCAGGCCGTTGCTTGAGCGCACAACCCTGATTTTCATATCTTCCTCACCTGAAACCTCAATTGAATATCTTGTCGGCTCGCGCTGCTCCACGCACTCGATATCCCCTTTGTGGAACTTGCAATTGTTGCAGGTCATCGAAAAAATATAGACTTTGCCAAAATATGGAATATCTCTTTCATCTTCGGCAAGTATTAGTCCGTCTGCATGGCACATAGGGCAGTTTGTGCTAACTTCCTCATCATCAGCCATAAATATAAGCTCTGAAATTTTGTTTAAATAGTTTTTGCTGGGCGCTTTTGGAAATGGCTTTATTATCTTCGTTCCACTGAATGGCGGGTTATTTCCAAATTGCAGCTTTTATGCTCTAAACACCAAGCTTCGCATTTTTTTGCCATTTCTTCGTCTTTATAGGTTAATCTGCAATCATCGCAACGATAGTTTCCTTCTTTTGTTTTTGATACCATCAATCTCTCCAAGTGTTGTAGTTACCTAATCTTTGCTCCATCAATAATATACACTTGCACTTTTTCTTTTTGTGTCTGCAGTATTTTTCCGTTGTATGTTGCGTGATTGTTTTTGACAACAAGAGAGATTTTTTTGAAATCATCAAAAGTTATCTCTTTTGCTTCTGATTCGGGCAAAATATCCTCTGCAAAAACTTTGTCCCCCGGGTTTGAATTTGGTGCGGTTAATGGGACAACGTTTTTTCCATCGTTGGCAGCAAGAATCATTCCCTGACTTTCCTTTCCTCTCAAAATAGCTGGCTTCAGGTTTGTAAGGACACAAACATGTTTTCCAAGAAGCTCACTTTTGGGAATAAACGGCTTTAATCCTGCTATAAGCTGCCTTTGCTCGCCTGTATCCACTTTCAGAACGTACAACTTATCTGCATCAGGGTGGTCCTCAACAGACAATACTTTTCCAATTTTAATCTGTAACATGCTAAACGGGTTGGCAGAAATTTTTGACTCAGGGATTTCCTCCATTTTTCGAAAAATTATTTCCGGCTTATTTGTTGAAAGTTTTTCATATGGTTTTTTCAATGAATCCCAGCTAACTTTTGTGTCAAGTTGCTTTGCCAAATTCTCAGAATATTTCGGGGCAATTGGCCACATAAGTATTGCAAGTCTTCTCGCAATTGAAATCGAATAAGAAATAATTTCATGAGCTCTTTTTCTGTCTGTCTTTATCAGTTTCCAAGCCTCATTTTCCTGGAAAAAACGGTTGCCAATGCTCGCGATTTCAAGTATGTGCTGAACTGCCTGCCTTAGGTTTCTTTTCTTATAGGAAGTTTCTGCACCTTCGATTTCTTTTAGCAGTTCTTTTTCAACGTTTTCATCAATGTATTTCACAAGTTTTCCTTCAAAGTTCTCTGCACAAAATGTTTGCACACGATAAGAAAAGTTTGCAAGCTTGCTTACAAGCTCACTGTTTATCTTGTCGTAATAATCCTGCCAATTCAAATCGATATCTGAAACGCTCGTTCCAAGATTTGCCGCAAAATAAAATCTCAGAAATTCAGGGTCGCTAATTTGTAAAAAATCTTTTGCGGTTAGAAACGTACCTCTGCTTTTGCTCATTTTTTCTCCATTGACGGTTAAAAATCCATGTACATGATAAAACGAGGGCAGATTAAATCCCGAGCCCATCAGCATCGCAGGCCAAAAAAGCAAATGGAAATACATTATGTCTTTTCCAATGAAATGGCCGAAACTCCCCTCCCCCTTAAGATATTCCATCGGATCAAGATTTTTTTCCTTTGCATAATTTGCCAATGATGCAAAGTATCCAATTGGTGCATCAAGCCAGACATAATAGTATTTGTCAGTCTCGCCGGGAATCAAAAATCCAAAATAAGGGCCGTCTCTGCTGATATCCCAATCTTCAAGTCCTTGATCTATCCAACTTAGGATAAAATTCTTGACTTCCTCCTGAATTTGTTTATGGTTGGCGATGAAACCGCGTAATTTTTCTGAAAATGCACTGACTTTGAAAAAATAATGCTTGGAATTTTTTCTTATTGGTGTTGTTTTGCACAAGGCGCAATATGGATTAATCAAATCCGTTGTCTTGTAAGCAGAATTGCATTTTTCACAGACGTCTCCGTACTGGTCAGCAACTCCGCATTTTGGGCAGGTTCCTTTTACATACCTATCAGGCAAAAATCTTTTATCGACTGGGCAATATGTTAACTCAACTTCCTTGTCATAAATATAGCCGTTCTTTTTCAAAATCCCAAAAATCAAATCCGCAAATTCCTTGTTTTCAGGGCTATTTGTTGTATAGTAATTGTCAAACGCAATATGGAAAGCCGCAAAATCCTCCTGATGCTCCTTGAAATATTTTGCAATGAGCTCTTCGGGCGTTATTCCTTGTTTTGCGGCATTTATTTCAATTGGCGCGCCATGCGCATCGTCAGCGCAGACAAAAATTACATCTTCTCCGCTTAATTTTCTAAATCTGACGCAGATATCTGCCTGTATATATTCGACAAGATGGCCTATGTGAATCGGGCCATTGGCATAAGGCAATGCTGATGTTACAAAGGACTTTTTCATTGCCCGTTGAAATGGATATTGTTATTTAAGTCTATCTGGAAAACGGCTCAGTAGAAAAGTAGAATAACCCAAGCAGCGATTAGGCTGCTTGGGGGTGGAGGTACAAGCTCCACCATGAAAGAA
>C687J35174_10009287_pt1 | contig 12354 bp, 14 predicted proteins | sample RifCSPhighO2_01_FD_35174 | JGI IMG/M metagenome (IMG submission 35174) | reverse complement strand
CGTTTGAGGCGATAGGGTCGGTATCGCCACCTGTAGACGGGGCGATAGGGTCGGTATCGCCACCTGTAGACGGGGCGATAGGCAGAGAATATCGAATTGCTTTCGCAGAGCCGGTGCGATTCAGTTTGCCCTCTTGCACAAGAGCGGAAAGATAACGAGAAACGGTGGCATCCGAGACGTGGAGAAGTTTCTCAACGTCATCATTCCCGATGGACTTCTTCTTAGCCGCGAGCGCCATAATTTTCTCCAACCGCGCTTGCCTGCGGAACTGAATGGCGTTAAGCGCTTTATCGCGCAAAGACAAAAGCGCGGCATACGCGGAAACAACCGCGGGCGCAGACGGCTCTGTCGGCGGCGGAACTGGCGCAGATGCGTTATCAGGAACGTGAAGAGTTGCTGACTCGTGAGGCTCTACGGACATTCCAACATTCTCAAGAATGTTGGAATGTTCCGGAGCGGGAATTTCTGCGGGCGAATCGGATGGAGAATCGGATGCAAGAGTCGGTGGAATGATTGACGCTTCTGCACCGGCAGAAAGAGCCGGAACAGCCGGAACAGTATCAGNNCTCNCGGGAGGCGCGGCAGTAACTGGAGGTTCAGCGATAACTTCCGCTGGAATGGCCTCCGGCACTGGCGCATCGACTGGAGTTTCTGAAGCAATTGAAGCAGCGTCTTGCTCGGAATCGCTCATGCGGGAATGATANCATCCACCTGTTATTTTGCTCCGCACTAGTTTCATCATCAACTACTCATCATCAACTATGTGCTTATTCGCGCGAATAAGCACATAGTTGATAACTGGTTAAATTGGTATAAAGTATTTTGAATTCATACGATATACTTCCACGATGCTCACCACTATCGTCGGCTACTTGGCTACCGCGACGGGCACATGCCTGATGTTGCCGCAGTTCTACAAAACACTGAAGACAAAGAGCGTAAAGGATGTTTCGTGGGGGATGTTGATAGTCTACCTCTTTAACTGTATTTTCTGGCTCACATACGGATTGCTTCTCGGTGCAACCCCCATAATCCTAACCAACTCAATAGCCCTCATAATAAGCATCGCGCAGATAATTTTGCAGGTTAAATATTCCAAGCAACCCAATGCAATATGAGTGCAACAAAGGAGGTAGCCATATTCGGTGGGGGGTGTTTCTGGTGCACGGAGGCGGTTTTCAAGATGCTGAAGGGCGTTTCGGTTGTTCTGCCGGGATATTCGGGAGGGACAGTTCCGAACCCGACGTACGCGCAGGTTTCGGGCGGCACGACGGGACATGCGGAAGTGGTTTACATTGAGTTCAATCCGCAGGAGGTTTCGTACAAAACGCTTCTCACAATTTTCTTCGAGAGCCACGACCCGACAACGCGCAACCGACAGGGAGAAGACATGGGCACGCAATATCGTTCCGTGATTTTCTACACGACGCCGGAACAGAAAAAAGATGCAGAGACGTTCATTAAAGAAATCAATGAATCTAGCAAAAAGGGGAGCCCCGTGGTTACGGGAGTTGAGCCGTTGGACAAATTTTACGAGGCCGANAATTATCACAGNGATTATTTNGCGNANAATCCNGGNAANCCCTATTGNGAAATTGTNATTAANCCNAAGCTNGAGAAAGTAAAAAAAGAATTTGCAGAACTACTTTCTTATTCGCGCGAATAAGAAAGTAGTTGATATAGCGCTTATGCGATTGCATATCTTTTAACACCAACTATGTGCTAATTCGCGCGAATAAGCACATAGTTTATAAGATTCAATTTAGTATCTCGTATCCTGTATGCATACCGAATACCAAATACTGAATACTGTATACTGAACCAATGAAGTCTGTACCGCGAAGCGAGGAGGAGTGGAAAGAGAAATTGACCGAAGAGCAGTATAAAATCCTGCGCGAAAAGGGAACGGAAGCGCCGTTTTCAGGGAAACTCTTGCACGCGGATAAAGACGGCACATACACGTGCGCGGCATGCGGGAATCCGCTCTTTTCTTCAGATGCGAAATTTGAATCGGGCACGGGTTGGCCGAGTTTTGGCGAAGCATTGCCGGGCGCGGTTAGGCAGGTACCAGATAATTCTTTAGGTACGCCGCGCACAGAAATTCTGTGCGCGCGTTGCGGTTCGCACTTGGGGCATGTTTTTTACGACGGTCCGACAAAAACTGGCAAGCGTTTTTGCCTCAATTCTGTTTGCTTGGACCTGGAAGAGGACAAATAGATATATTCGCAAGTTCTTATATGAGCGTATATAATGCCACACATCATGGACAGGAATCTTGCGCTTGAGTTCGTACGAGTTACCGAAGCGGCGGCCATCGCGGCCGCAGATTGGATAGGGCGCGGGGATGCGATGGCGGCTGATGGCGCGGCGGTGGATGCAATGCGCGACCGCTTCAATGATATTGATTTCAGCGGGCGCGTCGTCATCGGCGAGGGAAGCAAAGACGAAGCACCGGAGTTGTACACGGGAGAAAAAGTCGGCAAAGGCGGGAAGCCGGTTCTTGATTTGGCCGTTGACCCGCTTGAATGCACCGACAGCGTCGCCTACGGTAGAGCCAACGCGATGTGCGTGGCATCAAGCGGCCCGCGCGGAAGTCTTTTCTCCGGACCCGACACGTACATGTGGAAAATCGCGGTGGGACCTAAAGCAAGAAAAGTAATTGACTTGGATGCCACAGTTGCCACAAACCTAAAAAAGGTTGCCGCTGCTTTAGGCAAAAAAGTTCCGGACCTTACCGTCATCGTTTTGGACAGGGACAGGCATGTGGGTCTCATCGCAGAAATCCGCAAAGCCGGAGCAAAAGTTCGCCTGATAACCGATGGCGATGTGGCCGCGGCTCTTGCGACATGCATCCCCGGCTCTGGCATTGACGTCCTTATGGGCATCGGCGGCTCTACCGAGGCGGTGCTCTCTGCAGTTGCCATAAAAATATTGGGAGGAGAAATTTTATGCAGATTCAAGCCGAAGGACGACCACCACAAAGGCCTTCTCAAGAAGCATTTTCTGAATGACAGAAAGGCGTATTGCGCCGAGGATTTGGCAAAAGGAAAGGATTTGACGTTTACCGCGACAGGCGTGATTGACGGTCCGCTTCTGGACGGAGTGAAGTATTCTAACGGCGATATAATTACGCACTCACTTGTAGTGCGCGGACAGACGGAGACGATGCGATATATTACTACCCACCACAGGAGATGAAGCATAATTTTCAATTATCAATTTGCAATTTTTCCGCCAAAGGCGGATCCGCCCCTGGCGGACAATTCATGATCAGTGATAAAATCTTTCTATGATTACAGAAAAACAGCGGGAAAATTTGAGAAGGTCGCACAACAGATGGTCGTTCCGGGCAAGGGAATACTTGCTGCCGATGAGAGCACCGGAACCTGCGAAAAGAAATTTGCAAAGGCGGGCATCCCGTGCACGCAAGACTCTCGCCGCGCGTACCGCGAACTTTTCTTCACGACCCCGGGGTTCGGCGAATTTATCTCCGGCGTAATCTTGTACGACGAAACTATCCGCCAGAGTGCGAGCAACGGAAAAAAGTTTGTTGATATTCTAAAGGGCGTAGGCATCTTGCCTGGGATAAAAGTTGACCAAGGGGTCAAAGAAATGGATGGGTCGCCGAATGAGAAAGTTACTAAAGGACTGGATGGCTTGCCGGAAAGGTTGAAAGAATATGCAAAGTTGGGTGCTAAATTTGCAAAATGGAGGGCTGTTATAACCATTGGCGAAGGGTTGCCTACGGATGCAAATTTACGCCAGAATGCCAAAGATTTGGCCGCATATGCGAAAGACTGCCAAGAAGCGGGACTCGTGCCCATAGTTGAGCCGGAAGTTTTGATGGACGGAAGTCACGACATTTCCGCGTGCCGTGACGCAAGTGAAAGAACCCTGACTGCGCTTTTTGAAGAATTGAAAAGTGCCGGTGTGGCGATAGACGGAATAATCTTGAAAACCAACATGGTTGTTCCTGCAAAGGATTGCCCGAAGCAGGCGACGCCGGAGGAAATCGCAGAAGCGACACTCGGCCTTTTCAAGAAAGTCTTGCCGAAAGAACTCGTTGGACAGGCGTTTCTCTCCGGCGGACAGAGCGAGGAAGAGGCAACCGCGAACTTGGACGCAATAAATAAAAAAGGCCCATTGCCGTGGAAAATGTCATTCTCATATGGGCGGGCGCTTCAGAATACCGCGCTCAAGACATGGAACGGAAAAGCAGAAAATGTCCCCGCTGCGCAAAAAGCGTTCTTGCACCGAGCAAAGATGAACAGCCTGGCGACACTGGGAAAATATTCAAAAGAGATGGAGAGGAAATAAATATTGCAGTATGAATCCCGTTAGAGGCCGCGGAAGACAAACTTTCTTTTCGTTACGTCTGTGCCGCATATTAATGTGGTCGGTTATCAGCAATCAATCTAGTGCGGGAAGCCTTGCTTCCTGCCTGCCCGCCAAAGCCAGAGCGGAGTCAGTATGAATGGTAAAGACATGAGATATTTATTAACTAATCAAGTTCGTTACTATCGCGCTTTCAGGCGATGGCAGGCGGGCCTCTAACGGGATGAACGTCACAATTATTGGCATGGCGGGGGCGGGGAAGAGCCACATCGGGAACTTGCTTGCGAAGAAGCTCGGATTGGAATTTTTGGATGTGGACAGGCACCTGTGGGAAAGCACGTACGGAAAACCTGTCCAAGAGATTTTGGACGAGCGCGGAGAAAAGTGGTTTCTGGACGAGGAAGAGCGCTTAATTATTGAGCACACAAAAGGAAAAGACGGACTTCTTGTTTCACCGCCGGGCAGTGTCGTGTACCAGCCGAAAGCGATGCGGCACTTGAAGGAGATATCAAAAGTGGTGTATTTGAGGGTCCCATTTGCGACTATTGATGCGCGACTCAAGGGCATGCCACTGCGCGGCATTGTCGGTCTCGGAAAGAAGACATTGCGGGAACTGTATGACGAACGGTGTCCTCTCTATGAAAGCAGTGCGGATATTGCGATAGACACGGAAGGGAAGAGTTCCACAAGCGTCGTCCGAGAAATCATTCAGAGTTTGGGCAAGAAATAATTGTTCCATGTCGGAGGTCAGTTTGAATTTCTCTTTCAACAGCACTCATTCCATCAACTATATAAATAAATTAACTTTCTCATCCCGATACTTAATTATATAGTTAAGTATCGGGATTCAATACACTTATACACTTTGCTCGTAATTGCGACGGCTACGGGGCGAGCCACGCCGCGAGTTCTTTGAGCGATTCTTTGTTGTATGCGCACATACGCACGCGACCGCGTTTGTGGGTGACGATGATGCCCGCTCGCTCCAGTATCCGCAGATGCACGAACGCTGCCGGCAAAGTCATATTAAATGGTTCAACAAGTTTCGAGAGTGACATCGCCCCGCCGTTTCGAAGTTGCGCGACCATCTTGCGCCGAATCGGAAGCCCGAGAGCGTCCAGCATCAGATTTGCATTTTTGTTTGCGTCCCCGGGCATATATGTTCGCTGTTGTTCGCGAGAAATCTTCGCCTTTTCGGCCGCACGTACGGCGGCTTTGACCTTTCTCTCCCGTGTTCTTCGTATCCGTTCCGGATTCCAATACTTAATCATATAGTTAAGTATAGGGATATTGATAAGTATCGTCAATATCGCATTCCGTTTGTTCACCCTGAAGTGTCACTTTGCGGTTGACAAGAGAATTGATGCTGATATATTGAGCTTGTTATGGACAGAAACGGACACAAGACGGCGATAACTTTGACTTGTGGTTGCGAAATGCACTCCCTGCGCGGAGGCGTTTTGCCTGCATAACTCCAAAGAGATATTCAGACAAAAACCCTCCGCTTATCGGGGGGTTTTTGTTTTCAGCTCTTTTGAGGTGAGTCCGCTCCCGAGGTGACTCCTCACCCAAGCGGGGGAGGTGTCTCCTCGTGACTTTCCGTTCTTGTCTCTTTGTTCTTTTCCGCCAGAGGCGGATCCGCCTACGGCGGAGACAGTTCATTGATAATTAGGAGGTTGAAAATACCAAATTGGCCGGGAACTCCTCGCGGGCAGTTTGGTATTTTCAACCGTTGTTTTTTTCGTTGTTTTCTCAACTCAAAGAGGTGTCAAATGAGGCTCTTAAGAAGGCTAAGAATCGTTGTTGCTATGATTGTATCTGATTTCCGTGTCATACCTGAAAAAGACCCGGCCTGTAGGAACAAATGGGAGGCCGCATTCTGTTACCCGGGTTTCTACGCACTCATGGCATACCGCATCAACCACGAATTATGGCGATATCGATACGCCAAGCTTTTGGCGCGTATTCTTTCGACGATAGCCAGGCTCTTCACTGGCGTAGACATCCATCCAGGTGCGTGGATTGGATATCGTTGTTTCATCGACCATGCTATGTGCGTTGTCATTGGCGAAACGGCCGAGGTTGGCCACGATTGTCACATATTGCATGGCGTGACCCTGGGTGGAACTGGACACCACACTGGAAAGCGCCATCCAACGGTTGGTAACAATGTCTTTCTTGGCGCACACGCGTCACTCCTTGGCCCGATAGTCGTCGGGAACTGGGTCAAGGTTGGAGCCGGCACCACGGTCCTGGTGGATATCCCAGACCATGCCACGGTCGTCGGCGGTCATGTACAGCGCATCAAACAATACACCGTGCTATCAAGCACATGATTCATGGGCGGGCGATTTCGTCCGGGGGCTTGCGAAGTGTTAGACAAAAACACATCGCAAGCCCTTTTTCATACACTATATTTTCCTGTGAGTGATTTCGCTTGATACTGCTTTATGAAATGCTACTATGCGGAATCAGTTTCCGAGGAGACACCTCCCCCACTTGGGTGAGGAGTCACCTCGGAAGTTATTTGCTAATAAATCTAACATGCGCATCACTAACCTCGGATTTCCTAACGTTTACCAATCGCTCATCAAAGTTACCGTTGAGAAATTTTGGAAAGGAGAGGCGACGGAGGCCGAGGTGCAGAAGGCGCTCGCCGATGTGCAGGCCTACAATCGTTCTGCGCAAGACGGTCTTGACCTCATTCCCGTAGGTGAAATTGACCTCTACGACCGCATGCTTGCAACGTCCGTTCGCTTTGGCATCGTGCCTGCGCGATTCGGCACGCCCGCAGACGTCATCAAATCGCTCGCGACATATCTCTCAATTCCGCGGGGAATAAAGGATAAGCAGGCTTCCCCGATGGTGAAGTGGTTCAATACTAATTACCACGTCGTCCAGCCGGAAATTGAGAGGGACCCACAGTGGCAGAAAGACGCCCCTTTGCCGGACCTTTCCGACCCCCGTCATATCTTGCCGCTTATCGGCCCGTGGACGCTCCTTGCGTATTCAATCAACACAACCTCGCGCTCCATTCCGGAACTGTTTTCCATACTTTCCAAGGAGTATCAAAAGTTCATCAACTCTCTTCCTGAACACACAAAGGTGCAACTGGAGGAACCGTCGTTCCTTACGAAGGGAATTCCGCAGGGCTACGAAGACTTTCTGAAAGGTGTAAAACGCCACGTGCATCTCCATGTGTATTTCGGCGCAGTAAACGATTTTGCCGAGAGGCTTTTCGCGCTTCCTGTCGCGGGCATCGGTCTTGATTTCTTTGACGGACCCGAGAATCTTTCATTGCTTGCCCGTTTTCCGAAAGATAAGACACTTATCGCGGGCGTCATAAACGGCCGCAATGTCTGGCCTGTGTCCGCGCGCACGGAAAAATTGCTTGAGGGAGTACGCAAGGCGATTCCGGAAGACAGGTTGTACATTTCGCCCTCCTGCTCGCTTTTGCACGTCCCGCTTTCCGCCAAGGGGGAGAAGGGCGCGTTTTCTTTTGCCGAAGAGAAGATTGCGGAACTGAAAGCGGTGAAAGACGGAAAGGCGAAATATGCCCCTTTCACACAGCAGAACCCCGCGCTTCCCAAAGAGCGGTTCACGCGCAAGCGCAAGAATTACTGGGTGAGCGACATTGCATATCCGACCACGACTATCGGGAGCTTTCCGCAGACCGCGGATGTGCGGAAGGCGCGGAGCGATTGGCGCGCGGGGAAAATCACCCTCGCCGATTACGAGACATACATGCGGAAGCTCACGAAAGAGTGCGTGGAGCGGCAGGAAAAACTCGGCCTTGACCTTCTCGTGCACGGCGAATTTGAGCGCAACGACATGGTGCAGTATTTTGCGGAGAATTTTTCCGGCTTCACCGTCATCAAAGGGCCGGTGCAATCCTACGGCACGCGGCATGTCCGCCCGCCGGTTATCACGGGGCCGGTCTCTCGACCCCGTCCGTTTACAGTGCCGTGGAGTACATACGCCCAATCGTGCGCATCCTCCAAAGGAGGATCCGCCTCCGGCGGAAAAAAACCGGTTAAAGGAATGTTGACCGGCCCCGTAACAATAGTGAAATGGGCTTTCCCGCGCGAAGACATGGAGCAGGAAGCGCATTTTTATGAAGTTGCCCGTGCGCTCGCGGAAGAAGTGAAAGACCTCGCCTCGGCCGGCATCAAGCACATTCAGATAGATGAGCCGGCTCTGCGCGAAGCGCTCCCTATTAATCCCGCACGTCATGCCCATTACTTGCATCACTCCGTAAATGCGTTCCGACTCGTGTATTCGGCCATGCCGGATGAAGTGGTGATTCACACGCACATGTGCTTCTCTGAATTCAACGACATATTGGACGCGATTAAAGACATGGGTGCAGACGTGCTTCTGATTGAAGACAGCAAGTCAAAGGGCAAAGTGGCGGCCTCTATTCGCGATTCAGGATTTCCTGCATCCATTGGGCTCGGCGTGTACGATGTGCACAGCCCCCGCCTGCCCACGGTAGAGGAGATGCTCGCCATTCCCAACTCGCTTGATATGGACCCGCACCGTGTTTGGATTAATCCCGACTGCGGATTGAAGACTCGCGGAGAGGAAGCATGGGCGCAACTTGAGCTTATGATGCAGGCGGTGAAAATCCTGCGAAAGGGAGTCGTAGAGAAATTCTAGCAGTCAGACTGCTCGGCTTTTAGCAGTCTGACTGCCAGAAAGTCTTGCAAATTTTCCATGTAGCATCTCTATGCACACACTGCTTCCAAAGGTAGAATAGCAAGAATGAATCCCGTTAGAAGTCGCGGAAGTTCAATCTGTGCTACATTATATGTACGCTTGCTTTGGTCGAGCGTTTACAATATCTAGATTTTAAGTCGGAAGCGCAAACTTTCTACTTCTAACGGGATGAAGATTACCGATTTAGTCAAAACGTCTACAGAGCCGTTCATCTCTATTGAGATAATTCCGCCGCGCAAGGGCGTGCGGCTGGAGACCCTGTTTGCCGAACTTGAGGCGCTTATGGCGCATAAGCCGGCTTTCATGAGCGTCACATCGCATGCGCATGAGTGGAGCATTGAGAAAGTGGACGGTAAAGATGTGGAGCGGATGAAGCACAAGCGCTTGGACACCAATGCCATCTGTATCGCGGCGCAGGCGCGCTTCGGCATTGAGCCGACTCCGCACATCATCTGCCGCGGATTCACTAAAGACGAAACAGAAGACGTGCTCCTGACACTTCATTTCCACGGTATAGAAAATGTACTCGCGCTTCGCGGCGATGGCCCGCCGACGCGCGCGGGCACTGCCTCGGCGTTTGCCAACGAGTACGCATCGGACCTTGTGGAGCAAATACAACGCATGAATCAGGGTTTGTATTTGGACCCGATAGAAAATGCGGACAAAACCGATTTCTGCATCGGGGTCGCCGGCTACCCGGAAAAACACTTTGAGGCGCCGGATATGGAAACCGACCTCGCGCATTTGAAGCGGAAAGTTGACGCGGGGGCTCACTTCATCATCACCCAAATGTTTTTTGATAATGAAGCGTTCTACCGGTTCAGGGATGAGGCCAAGAAGATTGGCATCAATGTGCCCATTATTCCGGGTATCAAGCCGCTTTATAAGCGCGAGCATCTTGAAGTGCTTCCGCGCATATTCCACACCAAAATCCCGCAAGCCGTGAGAGATTCCATTGAGCGCTACACCGAACCGGATGATGCGTATAAGGCGGGAATTGCCTCCAGTGTCGCCCAATGCAAAGATTTGCTCGCGCACGGCGTGCCGGGCCTCCACTTCTACAGCATGAGCGTGGCGAAACCGACATCGGATGTTCTCAAGGGAATCAAGGGTTAACTTGCCGATGAATTCCGATGACTGACAAAATTTTTCTTGAGAAATTAGTGTTGTCGGGGAGGCACGGCGTATCAGACCGCGAGAGAGCCGCGCCCCAAGAGCTTCACATTGATATTTCTGCCGAAGCGGATACGCGCAAATCAGCCGAATCGGATGAGATTTCCGATACTGTAAATTACAAGGATTTTGCGAAAATCGCGCGGGAAGTAATTGATGGCCCGCCCTCGCATCTCATAGAGACGCTTGCGCACAAAATAGCGGAACGGATTCTTGAAGACAAAAAAATAAAAACGGTTTCCGTTACGATTCGCAAACCGCAGGTTCTTCCATCGGGTATCCCCGGGGTCACAATAGTTCAGAAGCGATAATATGACGCATATCTACTTGGGACTCGGGTCAAATCTTGGCGACCGTGCGGGAAATCTGCGCGCGGCACTTTCCAAACTGTCCCCGGCGATAACGGTAGACGCCGTCTCCGCGGTATACGAAACCAAGCCGAAGTATCTTGAAGCTCAACCGAAGTTCCTCAACATCGCCTGCAGGGGGCGGACTGAAATGAGTGCGCGCGCGGTTCTTACGTTGATAAAGAAAGTGGAAAAGGAATTAGGAAGGGTAGAAACAGGGCGTTTCGGACCGCGCATTATAGACATTGATTTCTTGCTCTACGGGCAAGAGCGTATCAATGAGCCGGACTTCGTCGTGCCGCATCCGGGAATCGCCGAACGTGCGTTTGTCCTGTTTCCGCTTTGCGACATTGCCCCCGATTTTGTTCATCCTGTACTTAAGAGTACGATACGAGACCTACGGGACAAGCTTGGCGAAACAACCGGCGTTCAAAAGACATCAATAACACTATGACCCCTACACTAGCCGGAAAGACGTTTGAATGGGGAACGCGCACATATATCATGGGCATTATTAACGCCACGCCGGATTCATTTTCAGGCGACGGCCTCATGGCGCATGGAGGGGATTGGGTCGCCGCCGCAGTGGCACAAGGGATACAGCAGGAGAAAGACGGCGCAGATATTCTGGACGTCGGCGGAGAGTCCACGCGCCCGAGCTCAACACCCGTTTCTCTTGAGGAAGAATTGGCGCGGGTCATTCCGGTGATTGAGGGTTTGGCAAAAAAGGTCTCCATTCCCATCTCAATTGATACGTATAAATCCGAAGTGGCACGGCAGGCCATTCGCGCAGGCGCAAGCATCATCAATGATGTGTGGGCATTAAAAGCGGATTCTGCGATTGCTGATGTTGCGCGCGAGTTCAACGCGCCGCTCATTCTGATGCACAATCACAGCGAGCCGAAACATGCAGCACAGTCTGACGGGCTCGGGGGACGGTATGTCGGTATTGAATACGGCAACCTCATGTCGGACATCAAAAGCGAACTTGAAAAGTCCGTCGGTACGGCGCTGAAGGCTGGCGTTGCCCGCGAAAATATTATTGTGGACCCCGGCATCGGTTTCGGGAAAACGGTAGAACAAAACTTGGAACTGATTTTCCGCCTGCGCGAACTGAAGACACTCGGATTTCCGGTGCTGGTGGGCCCCTCGCGCAAGTCGTTCCTTGGCTACACGCTGAATTTACCTCCGGAGGAACGGCTAGAAGCAACTGCCGCGGCGGTGGCTCTTTGTATAGAACGCGGTGCCGATATCATCCGCGTGCATGACGTTAAAGCCATGCACCGGGTTGCAAAGCTTGCAGATGCTATCGTGCGTCGGTAGCTCTTTTACAGTATAGTGCGAGGTCTCCGGTCTTTGTGATCTTTGAAAATGTGGGAAACACAATCCTGCTTTGAATGTTCAAGGTAGGTAGTGTTTCTCACTCACCACATAGGAGGATTTATGTCACTACTGACGGAAAGTGTTGCACTGGACTGGCTGAAGGAACACAAAACGGACTCGGCAATTGTGGTCGTGCAAATTGCCGACAATCAATTCTTTGTTTGCGTTCCGTGGCGCAGATCGGACGATCTGCATGGTATCGGATATAGTCAGAATTTCCCCAACGAGACGTCTGCACGCAATGCAGTGAAGACGCAGGCACGGCGTTACATCGGTAGTGGTAAGCCGAGTGTGCTCTTGTTCGACCTACGCCCCAAGGTCGTGGACTGGCTCACCGATGAGCCAGCGGTTGCAGAACCAGTTCACTAAGCCCTTTCATTCTGCGCGACCGATTACG